>JACKQG010001130.1_pt1 | contig 23400 bp, 12 predicted proteins | sample 8237621 | NCBI WGS metagenome assembly JACKQG01 (sample SAMN15677084, study PRJNA649215) | marine metagenome | biome: marine; feature: Black Sea; material: saline water; isolation source: suspended particulate matter (SPM) from the Black Sea western gyre | collected 2013-06-09/2013-06-10 | depth... | reverse complement strand
ATAACGAACCACTGTTGATGAATTAAATGGATTGGGATAATTTTGAATTAACAAATAATTTTTCTTTGGATTCCTGTTTAGCTCCCCTACTTTTGCATTTACTTTTTCAACAATCAATCCATTAAGGCAAGGATGTTCTTTGCCTGCTGCAAAATGTAAATCTAAAATCTCATCGCTAACTTGAATGCGATTAACATTTATATTAAAAGCTGCCTGCTTTTCTGACAATTTTATAATGTCAAAATTTTTGGCAACTAAATTATCTTCTACGTAAATATCAAATACCCGTTTTTCAATTTCATCGAATGAATGTTCAGCCATCATTAGTGTGACATTGTAAATTCCGTTGGGTACTCGTACTTTATATTTTACTATATTTAATCGTTGGCTTCGATAGATATCCGGAGTATCTGTTCCGGTAATGGTTTCTCCTTCGGCTAATTTATTTGTATGACCATCCTGAACGCCATATTCAACTTCTTCATTCCAATCCTGGTCAGGTAGAAAACCCTGGACTGCATCTCCGCCAACATTAATTTTTACAGGAAAGCTTAACGGTTGCGGCATATTAATTTTAATCACTTGCCCGGTTAACCTGTTTTGATTTGGCGATAAATCTATTAATCCGGAAGTGATTAAATTACAACTTTTACTCAAATCTAATCCCGAAACCGATAAAACCACTGCTGCCGTATTTTCTAACATTGATGCACTATTGACAGAAAAGCCAGGGATTGTATAATTTGACACATCTTCTGCTGTGGATTCATCCACAAGTTCAGAAAGTTGGACTGTAACTTTTTCGTTGCTGGCACGTGCACATAATACCTTCGGAGCAACTTCATCAACATAGCCTATATTTGCAGGATCTGTCAGGCATAAAATCATTTTGCCATCCTGAAACACAACGTTTTCAGGTATAAAATCACAATTGTTTCCAGGAAAAGTGTGGGTTGCTTTTTGCCAGCGAGATTGATCCCAGGAACCAAAATCATCAAACCATTCAAGCTTAAAATTATTATCTGTCCCAATATTCCCGGAATCCGGGGCAAATGATGCATAACTGACATGATCATAATAAGCAAATTTGGGAAGCGCCTGATCATACCACGGTCCAACCCAATTTTCCCAGGCTGGATTCCAAATATTCATCATAATTTTTTGCGGTCTGATCAGCGTTGAAATGGGCTCACCGGTTTGTCGATATACTTCAACACTATCAACAAACCAGGCGACATAATCCGGTGTCCATTCAATCGTGTAAGTGTGAAAATCTAATGCCGGGTTGAAATTTAAAATTTGGTGACTTTCATGATTGTTACCCTGTTTCGGCGTAATTGTATTGAATTGGATATCGTTGGGATACCGGTTAATAATTTCAATATCGATTTCATTCCATTGATCAAGCGGATCGATGTCATTATATGTAAAAAATGTTGATGTATGTCCGCTTCCGAGTGAGGCTTTATAGCGAACTTCAAATCTTCCGTAGAGCAAAGATTCTATTGTTCGGTATTCAGCGCCTTTATAATTCTTGGCAGAGCCGTATATCGGGAATATAAAGAGTGTAATTAGAAAAAGAGATTTTGTTTTTATTTTCATAATTATTTTTTGAATTGAATACATTCGATAATCTGAAGTTATAAATTAGACTGCAAAATGGAGTGGTGGAGTTTTGGATTGTTGGAGAATAATAATCCCAGATCAATGGAAATGAATTTATATTTTAAGCAAGCTTCATTGAATTTGTACTGTGTAGTCGTTATTTTGTTTTCGTCCCTTTTTACATCCCCCCTCTGTCCCCCCTTCAAAAGGGGGGAATCGCTAAAAGTCCCCCTTTGAAGGGGGATTAAGGGGGATGTTTTGTTCAACTTCAGTAGCTTATAATAAATTTTAGATAATTATTCCATTGCTCCAACACTCCAGTACTCCAAATTAAAACTTCTTTACTAATCAAAAAAAAAGAATGCGCCGTGTTTTCACGACGCATTCAATTGTAAGAAAATTACTTCATGAGAATCATTTTATTAGTTTGTTTAAAATCACCCGCTTCAATCTGGTAAAAATAGATACCCGAAGTCATATCAGTTGCATCAAACTGAACTGAATAAACACCGGATTCTTTTCTTTCGTTTACGAGTGTTTTTACTTTCTGACCAACCATGTTGTAAACTTCGATTTTCACCTGTACCGGTGCTGATATCGAATAATCAATAGTTGTAGTTGGATTAAAAGGATTGGGGTAATTTTGTGACAGGGTGTAGGAACTGACAGCAGATTTTTCCAATCCACCTTCAACACCAGTGGCAACATGTGTAGTATCACCAATCCAGGTTTGAGACCAGACTTGTGGTGTTTGCCATGCATTGTCAGTATTAATCGATGATGTTGTAAGATTGCCTTCCCAACCTGCTCCGTCATTATCATGGAATGTTATTTCAATGGGAATTCTCATACCACGAACCGGGTAGAACCTGGCATCCTCTCCTGCAACAATTGAATCGAGAGAAACTTTGGTTTCAATGACATAGTCCTGTCCACCAAAATTTTCAAGATAATAACCTTCATCTCCTGCTTGATAAAACGTAGCGCCGCCAAATTCTTCACGACAACTGGTTCCATCCATCACAATCTTGTAATCAGGTTCTTCACCGCGTTGCATTCCAACATGTTTTGCACCTCGTTGATCGTACAACCCAATGAACATTTCAAACGCATCCTGGTTCCACCAGTCGCCTTCACCCCAGGTATAGACATCATCAATCGCATCAATTGCGATATAGAGAAAATCGTTATCAACAGCCAGGTAAACTGTTCCTGTCAAATCGTTACCGTCAGCTACAGTTCCTGCAGAAATAAAATAGGTTTCAGGAGTCATAATATAAGGCGTAATTCCGCTTGCTTCCCATTCTGACAAATCACCATCAGCAACAAAAGTTGCAGGTGGATTCAAGGAAATAGTTGGCGTACCCTTCGCTGTATTTGATACTGCATCAGCAGTAACAGCAAAAGTTGCACTGACATTTCTTGCTGCATCCGTACAGGTTACTGCATAATAATAAGAAACATCTGCATATTCAAGCGGGTACATGAGCCAATGTGCCACTGATTGAACATCCTCGAGGACTCCTGCAGCAACAATATCCACTAAAGGATCTTCTAAATCTGTGATCGGATTTACACTTGCATAAACCGTGTAGGACTCTCCGCTTTCGCCTGTAACATCCTGCCAATAAACTAAATTATAAAACTCATTCGCAAGAGCGCCTAAACCTGTCGGTGCTTCCGGAGCGATCACATCAAAATCAGGATTACCAGTCCAGAAATTATCAAAGTGTAAAGTGCGTCCCCAGGCACCATTAGCTTCTGCTACAAGGTTTAATACTGAAATTGCTCCCGGGTTAAAGTTTTCTGTTCCGTCCTGATTAACAAAACTCGCTAACTCAACTTCATAAAAATGCCACACACCATCTGCTTCAGGTGTAAATGTATGTCCAATTTTGCCATCTTCACCCGATTCCAACTGAATACGGATTGCCGGGCAATCAGCATCGGCTTTTAAATGGAATTGTAACTTATCATTATTCCATTCATTTCCTGTTGCCAAATCTACAGGAGGATTAATATTAAATCCTGCTCCTGTCCAACCGTTGCTCCATTCGTCTCCCTGAATCCATGTTAACGCGTTTGTGCCATCGTCAAAACCGCCGCCTTCAGTTACACTTAATTGTGATCCACCCCAGGTAAATGGCGAGCAGGCGCCAGGATAGTTCATTCCATTAAAGAGAACCAATTCTGCGCCCTGATAACCGGTCAGGGTTAAATTGTCTAAAACGATTGTTCCTGTAGTATGATTACCTTCACCAGAACCACCAATAGAGAATTCAAAGTGAAATCCACCAATAGCATGGGTCTCAAGCTCTCCGTTATCCGCATCGCCAGCCCAACCAGTTAAGTTAAATCCCTGACCATCCCAGGAGTCATTTCGAACCAATGGCATTGTAATCGTATTCCAACCGGCTTCATTATCTAAAATATAATGAAAAGAGTAATAATACTCACCTAATCCTGTATAAGATGAATCTGTAATACCAGCATAGTCAGAAATATTTATACGAAGATGTACACTGCCAGCGGCGGATTGCGCCACAGAATTATAATAAGATATGGAGATTGAGTCATAAGCAGACCAATCCCAGGTTCCGCCAGTTTCAATGTCCGGGTGTAAATGATAAATTTTTGAATAACCGCCCCATCCTTCAATATTGTGGACACTGTAATCAAGCTGCATTGCGCCGGTTCCTTCAAGCACCGGATCTGTTATGTAGCTGATATTTATCCAGCCGAGTGTGCTGTCTGCGTTATCTGATGTTTCATGTGCCCAATAACCGCTATCAGGTTCGGCATCAAAATTATTGATAACCTGACCAAAAGCAAAAGAAACTAAAAGAACTGCAAATAACATTGTAAGTGTTGCTTTTTTCATACGTTACTCCTTTTAATTAAGGTTTAAAGTAAATTAAAATTTGTTAAGGGGGCTGGATTAAATAAGTTTCCAATTTCAAATACAAATTGTAATTTTAATCAATAATTTTCAAATGCGAGACGATTAATTAATTTTATCCCGCCCCCTAAGTCCTCCATTCTTTTGAATTTTGTATAACACTTCTTTTTTCTTTCTTAGCACCTCCTTCCGGGTTTTATTTTTTTCTGATTTATTATTTGTTAAATTATCTGTAAATTTTTAGACCGCATTCTACTCTTTAAAAAATATCCTTATAAATGCAACTTGCATACCAATTATTACATTTTTTTAGTCCTGTTGTTATTACAGAAGTTATGGTGCGTTCGTATCCATCATTCACATATTTTATTATTAAATTAATAATAGTGAATTATTAAATTGATAAGGTAACTATATACTGGATAAAAAATGATCTTTATTTTTCCCCAACACAAAAGAATCTTCCTTCGGCAGATTTCCATTACAAATTGATTCGCCGAAGGAGAAATGCGTCCCAGTCGCATCTCCGCCGGCAGATGATCACACTGAAATAAAACATTAAATTCTTTAATTCTATAGCCTGTACACTTTTACGGATAAATTTTCACAAGATTAAATTTTTAAAAGGAATATCCTGTTTCATCCTGCACAATCATGTAATCCTGTCAAAATCTTTTTTTACAAAACAATCATTTTCCGTACTTGCCTTTTACTCTCTTTAACACCCGAATTGCCAACAGAATAAAAATAGATGCCACCATTTATAATATTACCATTACTATCTCTTCCATCCCAGGTAAAACTGTTTTCTCCTTCAGATTCCAGAATTTTATTTTCCTGGTAAATCCGCTGCCCTAACACGTTGTAAACAACCAGTACTACTTCTCCTGTGATCACAGAATTAAAGCTTATTGTTGTGGAATTGCCTGCTTTTGTACTGACTGAAAATGGATTAGGATAATTTTGACTAACAACAACTCCATCGGGATTTGTTGTGCTATCTCCACTTGTAGATATTAATTTGAAATCTACATGGTTAATATTAAACCCACCTTCAAGAAAATACAATTTTAAGGAAAAAGTCCCTGCCTGTAATTCTACACTGGAAACAGAAATAGTCTCCCAGGTTTGCCAACCGCCAGTGTTGGGCACTTCAATTATTGAAGTTATTTCATTATTATCCATGAATAATTTGATCTTCCCAATACTGTTAGGCGAGGCAATTCGCAGATCTATTTCATACGTACCGGTTTTTTCAATTTGTACTGTGTAAGTTATCCATTCTGCGCTTTCAATCCAACCAACATTGTATTTCGCACCGTGTGAATCAGAACAAGCTTCAATATCAACACCATCATTGCGGTATTGCCAGCCAAAATTCCACGTCCCATTGTTCGGTCCGCCACTCAACCATTGGTATTCTTTGTCATAATAAGCTACATTTTGAGTACCAAAATCATAGTCCGAACAATTAATAATACCCGGGATTTTATGGTCTGTAAAAGGAGTTGCGTTTATTCCAAAATCAGGCTGAAAAAGTGCCTTCAACACACCAGGACGAAATTCACAATACTCTGTTTTGAGATTTTCAGCCATACCGAGAAGCGCTGTTTTGGCAAACTCAACTGATGGTTTTGCGCCCTGTCCATCCCAATAATTTAGTATTTTTTGATAATCAGGTGTAATAGGTGAACAATATGGACTGGTTAATGTTTCAACTTTTTTATGAGTCCACCAACACCAACCTATATTATTGCGCTCAAATAGCTGTATCGCATCATAAAACCAGGTATTTGAATTTTCTCCGGATTCGCCCATCCATAATGGCACGCTGTACGAATTTCGGATATTGAGATATTGCTGGATTGAACCATGGTCGTTGCCGCTCCAATATTTATGAAAACTGTAAGCCAGGTTTGATGCAAATGGTGGCGTTAAATTGCTAAAGTCAGTTGCGTACCAGTTACCTTCGATGAAGATGATATGATTCTGATCGATTTCTCGAATCGCTTGCGATATTTTCATCAGCAGTGATCTTAAATGTGTATTGCTGTATCCTGAAGGAAGAACAGTTTCATTTATTAAATCGTAGCCGCCAATCCACTCTTCATTAACATATCTTTCAGCAAGCTTTTTCCAGATTTCGATTGTACGATCCTGGTTGGCTGATTCAGTCCATAAGCGGGCTTCAATGCCGTCGCTGTCGCTGATATTTCCACTATTTTGTCCGCCTGGTGCGCAGTGCATATCAAGGATCAGGTAGAGTTGGTTATTTTTACACCAAGTCAACAGGTTGTCAATTACCTGAAATCCCTCTTCTAAATATACACCAGGCTGATCTTCCGGAGATAACATGCGATAGTTAAAAGGTAAACGGATTGAATTAAATCCCCAAGAGGCGATTTCCTGGATCTCTTCTTCGGTCACATAATTTTCATAATATTTCTGATAAAATTCTTCTGCGTTTTCTTCACCTATTAAATCAACTATCTGTTGTCGGATTGAAGAAGGTGAGCCAAAGCCAGGGATCTGGAGCTGATAACCTTCAGGTACTAACCAGCCGCCCAGTCCCATACCGCGTAACAAAATTTTATTACCTGAAGAATCGACAATGTCTTTGCCGCTGCACTTTAAATATGGGTAACTGTTTTGGGTAGTTAAAAATAGGAAAAGAAAAATTAGCGTTAGTTTTTTTAACAATGACATGTTTTTTTATCCTTTTATTAAGTTGACATTTAAACAATAAAATTCTTAATCTTTGAGGTAAAATATATCTCACGCAAGGAGATCCAAAGAACAACTTTGCGATTTCTTTGTCCCGACGTCTATAGACTACTTTGCGTGAGTTTTTTTCAGTAGTTGTTTATTTTTGCATAACCTTTTTAGGCTTTCGATCCACCGTAAATAATCCCCAATGCTTTTCAGCACCAATGGGATTATCCGGGTTGCCTTTCCAGTCTTCATCAAACGCTTCAAACCAGAACGTGGTGATATTCATTTTTAAAGCCCAGTCATAAATTTCTTTATAGTATTGTAATTGTTTTTCTTCGCTGGCTCGCTCACCAAATTCAGAAGCAATGGTAGCCCAGCCAAGTTCGCTGATTACGATTCGGCTTTCGGGTAAAGCATTTCTGACGGCTTGTATGTTTTCTAGTGTATATGATAATCCTACATCGATATCTTTGCCTTCCCAAAGTGGATATGAATGAACGGCAACAAAATCTACTTCTGTGACTAATTGGGAACCATTTTTCACCCACCAGTCATAATTTTCTGCTACAGTGACTAACTGGGCAATAGAGTTTTTTACTTTTTTTACATAGGATATCATGGTATCAACTTCAACCATATGGTCGTTCCAGAAAACAAGCGCTTCATTACCAACATTAACCGCAACAATAATTTCTTTATATTCGTTGGCTAACCGAATACCTCTCTCAATTTCCAATTTATTTTTTACTTTGTTCTTTTTAAGGACATCTTCAGGGATTGGCTCATTCAACCAGGGACAACCTTCGTGATTACTGATTTCGGCATCAAGCCAAATGCCAAGCATCACTTTCATTTTGATGTTATTTGCTCTGATTATTTTTAATACGGATTCAGAATTTTCCTGTGAGTCATACAATCGAATGAGTCCAAAATTTGTATCTCTGGTCAGTATATTCAGATCTTCCAATATTTCTTCGTCAGTCGGATTAACTGCGCCGTTTCCCCGATCTGGATGCTGCCCCGTTCTGAAACCGGAATAGCTAATAGCTTTTGTAAATCCTGCCAACAAATCTTCCTTAGTTTGTTTTAAGGATTTTGGTTGGTTCGCTGCTTTGTATTGGCTCTCCTTTTTGGAGTCATTACCCGGCGTACATGCAAAAATAACAAGCAATAAAATGGAAGAAAGTATTAGCTTCACTTTGATCAATTTGTTTGTTGGATTTTTCATTTTTGTTTCCTTTTGCTGGTTGAATTTGTTTTATTTGTAACCATAGCTCTCTGTTGAAAGAATATCATTCTGAACTGCAGCAACTTTATTTTGTTTACGAATGATTCAAATTAAAATCGAATGACTATTTTGTGGGTATATTGTAAAATAAACCATCTCCGAAGTTTAGCATCCTCGAGGATGAATTCAATAAAATCCGAGTATATCAATTTCCCTACTTCAAAACCATTAACTTCTTTATTTGTATCCGGCTGCCAGCAGTCAATTTGTAAAAATAAACTCCGTTAGTTAATCCGGTAGCATTAAATTTAACAGAATGAGTTCCTGAAACTTTTGTCTCATCTAATAATACAACCACCTCTTCTCCCAACACATCAAAAACTTTAAGCGTCACTTTTTCGTTTTCCGTAATTGTAAACTGAATTGTTGTGTTCGGATTAAAAGGATTGGGATAGTTCTGGAAAAGCTCGAAACTATTTACGATCTGATTTTCTTCATCTGCATTTGTTTGCAATTCAAATTCAATCCAGTTGATATTAAATCCACCTTTTTCAGCGAACAAACGGATAGTGTTTTCACCTTCCACTAAATCAACCGTATTGGAAACGGTTTTCCAACTTTGCCAACCGCCGGTGACAGGTATGTTTAGGGTAAATTTATCTTCCCCATCAACAAGGAATTGTAACGTTCCGCCCTGGCTGAGACTGGCGATCCGAAAATTTATATAATAGTTTCCGGTTTGTTCCACTTCGCAGATATATTCAAGCCAGTCATTATCATCAATCCAGCCTACATTTACGCCGCCGCCGGCATCGGTTGTGTTTTCGGTCTGTATACCAAACATATCCGAATAATCTTCAGCCTCTATTTTACAGGGCACTGTATGCCTGTCCGAAGCAAATTTCTTAAAATTTATAACCGGCGCATCGCTAAAAGCGTCCAAAATACCGCCATCTTCTGAATCCAAATTCCCGGATAAATATGATATTGTTAAATCTGCGCTTTTTTCGATTTCTTCATCCAATTTGAGTACAATGATGTTTTCATCAAAATTGCAAAGTTCAAAGCTTACCACACCAACGGGAATAGATCCGTCTTTCATGATCGATATTTCTGCCTGGGTATTTCCAGCATTATTCATCGATTTATTAAATGAAAGTTCAATATGTTCACCATCTTCCGTTAACAGCGCAGAGTTAAAAAGGGGTGCTGATGCATTCTCAGAATTTTCATAAGATGTAATTCCAAATCCATACGGGAAAAGTGGATCATAATCAGGATCACCAAAATTCATGGGAATGTATTCCATTGATTTTTGCCATGTCATTGGCAATGTTCCTGTTGGTTCATAATTGCCGAACAGTAGTTCTGCAATACCGTCTCCTTCGGTCCCGGGAAGCCACGCAGCAAAAAACGCATCCGAATTGTGCAGTTCCGAGTTAACGATCATTGGTCTGCCGGAAATTAAAATTGTGATAACCGGAAGCCCCGCCTTTTTAAATTTACGAACCAACCGGATTTGTGACTTTGTCAAACTAAGATCATTACTATCCCCACCTCCTTCTACATAAGGTTGTTCGCCAACCACAACTATGGCGTAATCTGCTACCATACTGCTAAAATCACCGTTAGCATCAAAAATGAAATCCACATCAGGGGCGATCTTTTTTAGCCCTTGCAAAATAGTTGTACCCTCAGTAATTTCACCACTGGCGCCAGCCCATTGAATTGTCCATCCACCGCATTGCAAACCGATGTTATCCGCATGCTCACCTGCCACCAAAACTTTGATATTGGAAAGTGGCAGGGGAAGAATATTATCATTCTTCTTTAACAACACTTGTGACTCTCTCACGCACTGCCTGGCAACAGCTCTGTGCTCTTCGCTTCCGATCGATGATAAAAATGAACGATCAGCCAGCGGTCTTTCGAACAAGCCGAGTTCAAATTTTACGTTGAGAATTCTCCGCACAGCATCATTTATCCTGTCCAAGGAAATTTTGTCCTGTCCTACCAGGGATTTTAAGGTATTAAAAAATCCCACATAATTATTTGGCACCATCACCATATCGATGCCAGCGTTTATGGAAGTCTCCACATCACTGGTATAATCGCCGGGTATCTGGTCTATCGCAGCCCAGTCAGAAACAACAAAGCCTTCAAATCCCAGTTCAACTTTTAAAACATCGTTAAGCAGGTAAGAATGTCCATGCAGCTTGGAGCTATTCCAGCTATTGTACGATGCCATGATTGTTTTGACATCATTTTCAATGGCAGAAATATACCCGGGCAGATGAATGGCTCGCAATTCTTCTTCAGTTATTATGGTATTTCCCTGATCATCACCACCGAGTGTACCGCCATCGCCAACATAGTGTTTGGCGCAGGCGACGATACTTGTGGGATTATTCAAAGAATCGCCCTGAAATCCCCTTATCGCAGCAGCACCCAATAAACTGGTGAGTTCAGGAGTCTCACTGAAACCCTCATAAGTTCTACCCCATCTTTCATCCCGGGGCACGGCAATACAGGGCGCAAACGTCCAGTCGATTCCCGTAGCTGCGATTTCAACGGCAGTAATTCTTGCTGCATTTTTCACAAGTTCAGCGTTTCCGGTGGCGCCAAGCCCGATATTGTGCGGGAAAATCACTGCCCCGGTTACATTGCTGTGACCATGCACAGCATCGATACCATAAATAAGCGGAATCCCCAGCCTTGTCTGCAATGCCTTTTGTTGAAACCTATCATACAAATTTGTCCAATCCAAAGCCGTGTTCCCAGAAGCGGGATCAGAGCTACCACCGCTCAATATTGACCCAAGATAATAGGTTTTCACATCTTCCAAATCCGAAACCGCTGCATGGTCAGCCTGCGTCATTTGACCGACTTTTTCATCAAGCGTCATTTGAGACAACAGATTTTCCACTCTTTCATCTATGGATAAGTTTGGATTTAGATAATCGTGATCTTGAGCGTTTGATTTGGAAAAACAGATGATGATTACAAATGTGCTGATCAGTTTTATAAAATTGGTTGTGGTAAACATGATTTTCCTTTTCGTTTGAATTTGAAAATTATATAAACAGGTTAACAAATACAAAATTGTGCAACAAGAGAAGGTCAAGGTCGAGGTCGAGATTGAGATTAAGAAAAAAGTATATCCTCACTTACAGGTGGAAAACAAAACAGATTTCTTGAAGAAATCTGGTATGTACACCGAAAACCGAGGTTTTACAGAAAAATCAGTTTTTTCTTGACCTTGGTCTCAACCTTGACCTATCTTTGAAACTAATAAACCAGCGTCTGAATCGAATGCGGTAAACTAATCAATTCAGCCGCATCCAAACCAATATACAATTTATAATTTATTTCTAGATCACTTTGATTCATAACAACCGTGACCATTTTTCCGTTTTCGTTTAAAAACGAAGTGCTCAATAAATGACTTCTGCTGCTGACCGTGCTCACCCTTTTTGCATCGGGACGGATGAATTTTGAGAAATGCCCAATATAATAATAGGAGGGCGTGTAAATCAATTCACCGGTTCGTGTATCAGCATGAATAGGTGCAAAACATAAATTCTGCACATGGTTGGGACCACCTGTTTCATCCAATAAAATATTCCAGTCAGTCCAGCCAACTGTACCCTGGTTGAAGTCATTGATCATGGATTGACCATACCGTTCACCATTTGGCCAATGCTGATACTTTTCCGGATCAAAATTTTCCACGCAACCTTCTGTGAACAACAATTTTTTATCAGGGTAAGATTCTTTGACCCGGGCAAGATTCTCGTACATATATTCTCCGCCAGCCCAAACTTCATACCAGTGAAAGCCAATTCCCCAGGCATATTTGGCAGCATCAGGATCATCAAATATTATGTTGGCACGGTTGGTGATCAGGTCCCTGTTGTGATCCCAGGCCACAATGTTCTTATCGCCCAGTCCCTCACGTTCCATGATTGGTCCGAGATAGTTTTTCAAAAAGTCTCTCTCTTCCTCAGCGGTATAAATACAGGACTCCCAACGCTGGACAGCCATTGGTTCATTTTGAATGGTTATCCCCCAAATGGGAATGCCCTCTTTTTCATACGCCTTGATGAACTTGGTGTAATACAATGCCCATGACTCGTAATATTCCGGCAACAACTTTCCACCATGCAGCATGTCTTTATTGCTTTTCATGAATGCCGGCGGACTCCAGGGACTGGCATACAATGATAGCTTGCCGCCCGCCGTTGCAATGGCTTTTTTGATCAGGGGAATTTTGTACTGCCTGTCAATGTCGATACTAAAAGATTTTAATTCCTTATCTTCATCAGAAACATAAGTAAAAAGTCCGCTGCTAAAGTCAATACTGTGGATTGGTGTCCGTGCCAATGTATAACCAATTCCTTTTTCCTGGTCATAATATGCTTGCAACAGTTCCTGTTGTTTGCTTTCGGATAACTTGGCAAATACTTCTGATGATGAATAGGTAAGAGAACCGCCAATTCCCCAAAATGTCTGGAATGTTTTGTTGGGATTCACGAACACCGAAATTTCGTTCTCTGTTGCCTGTTCCGATTTTTCGAAAACCTTTTTGCCTGTGTGTGTTAATCTAAGATTAGTATTGTTTGCGGTGGTATAAATCAGGACCTCTTTTCCTTTTGTAGAAAATTCTTTTTTTGAAGACTGATTTTCTTTTTGCATAGTGCATCCAATGAGTAATAAACCCAAAATAGTAATTATTGTTTTCATAGTTTTTTTTCCTTTGTGTTTATTTTATCGGTTGTAGCCTTCCGTACTCAAAAATTATACCATTGAAGGATAGTCTGTAACTTGTTTGTTTTTCAGGGGTTGAAAATTTTTTAATAATTGAAAAGTTATTAAAATAATAATAGTTGTTATTAAAATGATATTTTGATAGCCATTATTTAAAAGACAGAATTTCAGGATTTTCCAGGATCAATAGGAAAAGGTATAAAATGATATTTATAATGGCAAGGAAAAATTGTTGGAGGGGAAGAATAATTGTTTTTTGAGAAATTTTATAACGATGGTTTCAGTAACGACAACTAGAGCCAATTTATTTTCAGAAACAACAAATTCATATGTGCCATCGACGTTAAAGTCCGAATCATTGATGATTGTTATCGTTTCTTCGTTCAGAGTAAATTCCGCAAATGAATTTGTATGTACAGGCACATCATCAAGTAAAATAGAATCATAGCTGTTATCAGTTTTGATTTTTAATTCAGCAATGAATTGTATTCCTTGAGAATCCCCCCATTCTGGACAAACTTTCAAATTAATGGCATTGATTGGAATACCCAAATTTATTTGAGAAATTCAAAAAATAAGAAAAACCGGGATTATTAATTTAATAAGTTATTATCAATTTGATAATAAATATCTATCGTTTTTAATAATGCAATATTTGAATTATCCATTTTTTTCTTATAAAAACAGCGTAACTCATTGATAATTAAACGCAAGATTGTAGATTATAAATATTTTTTCGCATGGCACGGATTATGCCAATTTAAAAAAAATATAGATCACAATTGTAAAGACTATAATATCCCTACAAATTTATCCAACTCTCAAGGAGAATTCAATGGCTAACGACATCCAAAAAATTTCAATCAAAGAAAAAATCGGGTACGGATTCGGAGACACAGCATCTAACCTTTTCTTTCAAACATTCATGTTATTTCTGCTTTATTTTTATACAGATATTTTTGGCATTCCCGCGGCGGTGGCAGGCACTATGTTTCTGTTAACCAGAATTTGGGACACCATTAATGATCCTCTCATGGGCGCCATCGCAGACAGAACAAATACGAAATGGGGGAAATTTCGCCCTTATCTTGTTTGGACTGTGATACCTTTTGGCATTATCGGTGTTCTTACATTTACAACGCCGAATTTAAGCATGACAGGAAAAATCGTTTATGCTTATGTTACATATACGTTGATGATGATGGCTTACACCGCGGTCAATATCCCATACTCTGCTTTGATGGGCGTCATCTCCCCTAACTCTCTCGAAAGAACCAGCCTTTCATCATACCGGTTTATTCTTGCTTTTGTCGGAGCCCTCATCGTACAGGGATTAACAATTCCGCTTGTGGAAAATTTAGGAAAAGATAATGAGTCGATTGTACAGGCAGAGCTTTCAAACTCAACTATTATAATTAATGAAAAAGGGGCGGGAAACGCAAAATTAATTTTAGTGGCTGACGATGGTAAAGGCGAAACGACTCGAAGTGATTTTTTAGTAAAAGTAAATAAACAAGGACTTATTCCACCAGTTGTGATTAATTCAATATCAGATACAACTTTGGGGAAGGGTTTTGGTAGTTACGAAATAGATTTATCATACGTTTTTAAAGATGCAGAAAGCGATCCTTTGACCTATTCAGCAGAAAGTGAAAATAGTGAGGTTGTAACGGCTGAAATTTCTGACAGTAAATTGAAACTTAACGAGACAGGAATCGGCGCCACCAAAATCACGGTTTCTGCAGATGATGGGAAAGGTGATGCTGCCAAAGAAACTTTTGTATTGGCTGTATCAATGGCAGATAACAATCCACCAACTGTGCAGACACCCTTTGATGGCATCGTAGAAAATAAAAATTTTTCCAGCCAGAAATTGGTCATTTCAAATAATTTTCAGGATGAAGATGGTGATGATTTAGCCTATTCTGTAAATAGCAGTAATGAAGCTGTTGTTACAGCCACTGTTGTTGATTCGACAATAACTTTAGAAGAAAAAGGGACAGGATCAGCGACAGTAACCGTTTCTGCGGATGACAATAAAGGTGGTCTGGCGAGCACAACATTTTCTGTTTTCGTTAAAGGAGAAGGCAACAACCTACCAGTAATCAGCACTCTCATTGAAAATATTAATTTATCTGAAGGTTTTCAAACACACGAAATTGATGTTTCCAATGTATTCAGCGATATGGATGGCGATGAAATTTCGCTTTCCCTGATCAATGTTAATGAAGCAAAAGGCTTCCAATACACAATGGCAGTTTTTGCTGTTCTCGCTGTTATATTATTCTTGATCACATTTGTAACAACCACAGAACGTGTACTCCCGCCAGCTGGTCAAAAATCATCTCTGAAAAATGATTTAAAAGATCTTGCCCACAATAGACCCTGGATTGTACTATTCTTTTTGGGCATTTTTGCACTATCTTATACAGCAATAAAAAATGGCGCGATCATTTATTATTTTAAATATTATGTTGGCAATACAGCTCTGGCATCAGTATTTATGGTTAGTGGGACAGCTGCATTTATTTTGGGCATTACACTCACTAAATATTTTTCAAAAAAATTCGGTAAACGTAATTTTTACATTGCACTATGGGCAATTGCCTCTGTTCTGACTGTATTTTTTTATTTTGCAAAACAAGAAGATATTGTTTTTATGTTTGTACTTCAAATTATCTCTTCCCTCGTTATGGGACCAACAGCACCATTGATCTGGGCAATGTACGCAGATACGGCGGATTATTCTGAATGGAAAACAGGGAGAAGAGCTACAGGACTTGTTTTTTCTGCAGCGACCTTTGCTCAAAAATTTGGCTGGACTATTGGCGGAGCATTAGCGGGTTGGATATTGGCATACTTTGGTTTTAAAGCAAATGTGGAACAGACTGTTGAAGCGCAAAACGGAATCCGATTAATGATGAGTTTTATTCCTGCTGTTGCTGGTGTTTTAACAGCAATTGCGGCTATATTTTATCCAATTGATGACTCTTTAATGAAGAAAATTGAAGTGGAGCTTAACGAGCGGAAAGCTTGATGCAGCATACAATAAATTAAACGCAGAGACCACAAAGCATAGTCTGTATTTGCTTACTATAATAATGTAACTATACAGGAAAACGCAAAGTGCGTAGAGTTTTCTTATATTTTTCTTTGTGTTCTCTGCGCCTTCGCGTACTCTGCGTTTTATTTTTTTCCAAACAAACAGTCACTAACAATTCTACAATTTGAGAAATTATGACCGACATAAATTTAGACAACAACCAACGATACATCATAAATAATTTTCATAAACAAAAACCATTCTCCAGTTTTCTTCCTGGCATTGCGGGGCCTCTGGGAATTCCATTATGGGTATTTTATGTGAACCGTGGTCAGGCAATAGCGAGTTTTGGTGTTGAAAATAAAAATAATCCCATCGTTGAATTTCAACCTGCCAATAAAACCTATCAATCGGTTTCTTATTTGGGATTTCGTACTTTTTTAAAACTGCATTCTGACACATATTATGAACCTTTCGGTGATTTTTATGCAAACACACAAAGAAATACACAAATGGGAATTGGGCTTAATGACTTTGAAATTCGGGAAACAAACAACGACATTGGATTGGAAACTCGGGTAAATTATTTTATTTTGCCTTCTGAAAACTTTGCTGCTTTAGTTCGGAAAATAAGTATTAAAAATATTTCTTCTAAAATTTTGGAAGGAGAAGTGATCGATGGTCTGCCCGCTATCGTTCCTTTTGGCGTTCCCGATAATTTGATGAAAAACATGAGCAATACTGCCATGGCGTGGATGGGCGTTGAGAATCTTAAAAAAAATGTACCCTTCTATCGTATTACATCTTCAATTGAAGACAAGCCTGAAGTCGAAGAATATGAAGCAGGACATTTTTATCTCTGTTTTTCAGAATCAAATTCAGAATCAAAAATTTTGAAACCAATTGTTGATCCAACAGTTTTATTTGGCGCTAACACAGCTCTTACATATCCTGAACATTTTCTGGAAAATTCACTAAAGAAAATTAATCAACAAAAACAAATTAATGTCTGTAGAACGCCCTGCGGTTTTTTTGGCACTGATTTTTCATTAAACCAAAGTGAGGAAATTTCAATCTACGCTTTGGTGGGGCACATTGATGATATTTATAAAATCAACATCCGGGTAGATAGCCTCGCACAATCTTCATACATAAATGAAAAACATAAAGAATCGATAGCGCTTGCAGAAAAAATCACCGGTTCGGTGACTACAAAAACATCATCTCCGCTTTTTAATGCTTATAACAAACAAAACTTTTTGGATAATATACTACGGGGTGGATTCCCGGTAAAATTTACTTCCGGAGAAAAATCCAAAGTCTATTACCTGTATTCAAGAAAGCATGGTGACATAGAACGGGATTATAATTTTTTTTCTCTAACTGCGGAATATTATTCACAGGGCAATGGCAACTATCGGGATGTCAACCAAAATCGACGTTGTGATATTTTTATTGAACCGGCTGTTTCGGATTCTACCATCAAACTATTTATGAATTTAATTCAAACGGATGGCTACAATCCATTGGTTTATAAAGGGGTGATCTTCAATTTAAAAGAAGAATATTATGATCAGATTTTAAATTTTGTTGAAGAAAAAAATGAGTTAAAAGAATTTCTGAAAAATCCTTTCACTCCAGGGAAAATTTTAAAATTCATTGAAAACCATCACATTAAATTTAAAGTAAGCCGTGAGCAATTCATAACTGAACTTATAATACGCTCCGATTTGTTACATCAGTCAGAATTTGGCGAAGGATTTTGGATCGACCACTGGACATATAATCTCGACTTAATCGAAAATTATCTCACCATTTACCCTGATAAAAAAGAAGCACTGTTGTTTGAAAAAGAGGATTACACATTTTATGATAATGCAGCGGCCGTTCTCCCCAGAACAGAAAAATATATTTTAGCAAATGGAAAGGTGCTACAATCCGGTTCTGTTGCGATTGATCAAATGAAACAAAAAATGTTAGACAGCAGAAGCCACGATCCCAATCTCATGCGGATAAATAAAGGAAGTGGGGAAATCTATAAAACAAATCTCTTTGAAAAACTTATTTGTCTAACTGCCAATAAATTTTCAACGCTCGATCCGCTGGGAATGGGAATTGAAATGGAGGCTAACAAACCAGGCTGGTACGATGCATTAAATGGACTGCCCGCGCTTTTTGCTTCATCATTATCTGAAACGTATGAGCTAAAACGATTGCTCAAATTGTTATTAAACAGTATCGAAGAATTTTCAAACAGGCAAATATATCTGACAGAAGAGATTTGGAATTTTTTTGTTGCGATAGAAAAAGAATTGAATTCATTCAATAAAATAGAAAATAATTTTGAATATTGGGATAATGTTTCTGTATTAAGGGAAAGATATCGTGAAGACACAAAATTTGGTTTTTCAGGAGAACTGATCAAAATCAAAATCACTGATTTGCGCTCCCCTCTCGAAAAATTCAAATTAAAAGTGATTCAAGGAATTGAAAAGGGAAAAAAATTAAACGGTGGAATGCCACCAACCTATTTTATTTTTGAACCAGTGAAATGGACACCTATAATGGATTCAAACAGAAAAGAAAAACGCAACAAAAACGGACATTTGAATGTGTCGGTTCAGAAGTTCAAAGTAAAACCGCTGCCGCTTTTTCTCGAGGGTGTCGTAAAGGAGATGAAGTCCATTGATTCAAGGAAAGAAGCGATCAATTTTTACAAACAGGTAAAAGCAAGTAATTTGTTTGATGAAAAACTCCGAATGTACAAAGTGAATGAATCGCTGCAGGATCAGTCAATTCATATCGGTCGCGCCAGGGCATTTACACCTGGTTGGCTGGAGAATGAATCTGTATTTCTACACATGCACTATAAATATCTGCTGGCTCTTTTAAAAGCTGAACTCTTTGAAACATTCTGGAATGAAGCAAAAGATACACTTATCCCATTTCTTGATCCAAACATTTATGGAAGAAGCATTCTTGAAAATTCATCCTTTCTTGTTAGCAGCGCCCATCCTGATTCATCATTACATGGAAAAGGTTTTGTTGCGCGATTGTCCGGTTCTACCGCTGAATTTATCAATATGTGGTTTTTGATGATGGCAGGAAATAAGCCTTTTGTAAAAACCGATTCAGGTCTTGTACTACAATTTTCTCCATCCCTGCCAGGCTGGTTGTTCAAAAAAGATGGGACGGTCTCGTTTACCTTTCTTGGAAAAATTAAGGTAACCTATTTTAACGCCCCAAAATGCAACATTACACCTGGTAATGGAATAAGAATCAAATATGCCAATATCAAAACAAGAGATAAAAAAATAGAAAATATAAAAGGGAACGCCATTCCGGAACCGTGGGTTTCAAAGATTCGCGATGGGGAAATATCGGAAATAGATGTTTATTTTTGAAAAAGTTTGTTTAGACAGGTCGTAGATCCCGATTTATCGGGGATTACAGGATTAGCAGGATCGACATGATAAAAAACAATTATCTTCTAAAGACAATATTAATCATTCAGAGCTGTTTAATTTTTCTCCTTTTCCACATTTTTGGGAAGCTTCCCAGAATACATTTTTCTATGTAGAAGATATTTTTATTATTTGTAATTGAGCTTTATGGAAATAACATTATTAATACAAGTTAACTCACTGTAAATCCTGCACAATCCTGCAATCCTGTCAAATATGTTTTATATCATTAAAGGAAAAACAATGTCAAATAAAAAACAAACCAGCATACAATTCACAAATAATAATGGCAATTTTAAAGTCATAAATCCTGATTTAACAAGCTATTTGTATTTTCCTTTGGCTAACGAATCAGGAATGATGAGTTCCATAACGCCTGAACTTAAAGGAGATGCAAAGACCAGCAACAACCACTTTCTGCTCACACCTGTTTCAGCCGAAGACCTTCATAATTCGAATAGCAACAGGAACTTTTGGGTAAAAACAAAAGATTTTGTGTGGTCAGCTACAGGAAATTCAGCCAGTCAACGAGCCAACAAGTTCGAAAAAAATCATCAAGAAAAAGTAATCCTTGAAGCCGGTTTATTGTGGCAAAAAGTAACTCGGAAAAACTCTCGTTTTGGTATTCAGGCTGAAATAACCAATTTTGTTCCATCTACAAATAACCAGGTTGAATTGATGGAAGTTACTTTGACAAATATTGGAAATAAACCACTCATAATAACACCAATTGCAGCGATACCGATTTATGGCAGGTCTGCTGATAATCTTCGCGATCATCGCAATGTAACCAGTTTACTTCACAAGATCAAAACAACTACCCACGGGATCATAGTCAAACCAACATTATCTTTTGATGAACGGGGTCATCAGGAAAATGATGTTTCTTACGCCGTTTTTGGATCGGATTTTCAGGAAAATCCTCCTGTTGGTTTTATTCCAGTTGTTGAAGATTTCATCGGCGAAGGTGGAAGCCTGGATTTGCCTGAAGCGGTGGTTTCAAAACAGAATTCACTTGTTCAGAACGGAGAATCTTTTAAAGGATACGAAGCGATTGGCGCTTTGTTATTTGAGGAAATCTCCCTGCAACCTGGTGCTAAAGCCGATTTTCGATTAGTCTTGAGTATTCAAAATTCAAACGATTTTTCAAAAGACCTGGAATTTCTTTCAAAGGAGAATTTTTCAAAGGCATTTAAAGATACCGAAACTTTTTGGCAGAAAAAACTGGACTCACTAACTGTAAAAACCGAAGATCAAAATTTTGATTTATGGTTTCGTTGGGTTACGCTTCAACCGATTTTACGGCGCATTTACGGATGTTCATTTTTACCACATCACGATTACGGTCGCGGTGGCAGAGGCTGGCGTGATCTTTGGCAGGATTGTCTCGCGCTTTTGCTAATGGAACCTGGCGAAGTGCGCAACCTGTTATTCAGCAATTTTGCCGGCGTCCGTATTGATGGCAGTAACGCCAATATTATCGGTAATAATCCGGGTGAATTTTTTGCAGACCGCAACAACATCCCCAGAGTCTGGATGGATCACGGCGTCTGGCCTTTTTTAACAACTAAACTTTTTGTCGATCAATCAGGCGACCTAACTTTTCTTCTTGAAGAGCAAAGTTATTTCAAAGATAAACACACAAAAAGGTGTACTGGTTTTGATGACTTGTGGCGTTCTGAAGATGGAACCGTATTAAGACAGGAAAACGGAAACGAATATAAAGGCTCTATTCTTGAACATATTCTTGTTCAGCACTTAACTGCCTTTTTTAATGTTGGGGAACACAATCATATTCTGCTCGAAGGTGGAGACTGGAACGATGGTCTTGATATGGCGCGTCAAAGAGGAGAAAGTGTCGCTTTTACCGCCATGTATGGCAGCAACTTGCTTGCTTTATCCGACCTATTAAAAGCAATCGAAAAGCAGTTGAACGTTGAAAATCTCCCCATTGCCGAGGAAGTCGTTTTATTATTAGACACACTGAAAAATGGAATAAACTATGACTCAATCCAATCAAAGCGAGATCTTCTTTCTCAATATTTCGATTCATGTGGCCATACGATAAATGGTAAAAAGTTAGATATTTCAATAGAGGATTTAGCCAGGGATCTCCAACAAAAAGGAAACTGGATTCTTGAACACATCAGGGGTACCGAGTGGATAAATAGCGAAAAAGGCAACTCCTGGTTTAACGGTTATTATGATAATGACGAAAACAGACTGGAAGGTGATCATGAGAAAGGTGTGCGAATGACGCTAACAGGTCAGGCATTTACATTGATGAGTGGCGTGGCAACCGAAAAACAAACGACAGAAATTGTGAATGCTGTGAATAATTTTCTCTGGGACGATAGTATCGGAGGCCCCCGCCTGAATACAAATTTTGGTGAGGTATTGATGAACATGGGACGGCTTTTTGGCTTTGCTTACGGACACAAAGAAAATGGCGCCATGTTCAGTCACATGGCTGTGATGTATGCGTATGGTTTGTATCACCGCGGTTTTGCTTATGAAGGCTACAAAGTACTCGATACAATTTTTCAACACTGTATGAATTTTGAAAAAAGCAGAATATATCCCGGCATCCCAGAATATTTCAATAATCGCGGCAGGGGAATGTATAATTACTTAACAGGTTCTGCAAGCTGGTATCTTTATGTGCTGCTGACGCAATCCTTTGGCGTTAGAGGGCATTTGGGTGATCTGTTACTTGATCCAAAATTAACTTTGAGCCAATTTGACAGCGAAAGTAAAACCTCGGTCTCTACCCTGTTTGCCGATAAAAAATTAGATGTGATTTATCACAATCCTTTTAAAAAAGATTTTGGTGATTATGCTGTAACCGAGATCAGTATTAATGATACAATAATTCAATTTGAGAAATTTGACAATGGAGCGCTGCTATCAAAAGAAACCATTTCTCAATTGAACAGTGATACTATAAATACGATTTCTGTGCAGTTATCTTGAACGTGAACATTTCTCATAAAAAAATTGCCACCAAGGCACCAAGACACGAAGATAAAATCTTAAAATGCAAATTTTTAAATTTCTTTTTCTTTTTGGGCAGGATGGGCTTTGTGTCTTCGAGTTTTTGTGGCAAAAGGATATTTTAGATAAACTCAAAATTTTAACAAAATTAATTCATCTATGGGGTTTAATAATGAAAAAAACAATCTTCATTTTAGTCATATTAACTATCATAATTTTAGTAATCGTCTATTCCCTTTCCACTGGTATATTTGAAGCTAAAATCAAAAAAGAAATAAATATTCTCGGAAAAAACTGGACTGGCAATGCCATCTCATATTCAGGATATCGGGATGGACAAAATCCACAGAAATTCATCTATCCTTCTCAAGAGGAAATCACAGAAGATCTGAAAATTTTAGAGAAAAACTGGAAACTCATTCGTACTTATGGTTCTGATAAGCACAGCCAGGATATTTTAGAAGTTATTCGGAGAGAAAAAATTCAACTAAAAGTAATGCTTGGCGCCTGGTTGGATAAAGAGCCGGAATATGAAACGGATAATGCGAAACAAATAGAAAAGTGCATTCAACTGGCAAATGAATTCACTGACATCGTTGTAGCAGTGAGCGTTGGAAATGAAGCGTTGGTATTTTGGTCATCTCATCCAGTCCCTGAAGATAAAGTAATCAATTATGTTAAACAAGTG
>JACKQG010002589.1_pt1 | contig 23403 bp, 18 predicted proteins | sample 8237621 | NCBI WGS metagenome assembly JACKQG01 (sample SAMN15677084, study PRJNA649215) | marine metagenome | biome: marine; feature: Black Sea; material: saline water; isolation source: suspended particulate matter (SPM) from the Black Sea western gyre | collected 2013-06-09/2013-06-10 | depth... | reverse complement strand
TGTCACCGGTCTTCGACCAGGAGGGCTTGAAGTCCTGATAGCCGGCCGTGAGCGGCCTACCTTCCGGCATACCGTACGTATTGACGTGGATTTCGCCGTTACAGAAATATGATCCTCTGAAACCATCCCCGTCGTTTTTGGCCGCCTTTCGTGATCGTGCAAGGTCAATAGATGCCTTGTGAAGCATGGCGACCATCGCCGGACGCTCCGCCTTGATCCTCTCCATATCCAATGGCATCTTCAGGAGTCCGCCGATGTAGCCGTAAATGCCCTCCACATCCTGGCTCCAGGGCGCCGTCACACCATAGAGAGCTGTCTCCCCCCGAACATTCTCCGCACCGATGTCGACGCCTTTGGCCAGAAGCAGCTTCACAATCTCAGCGTGGCAGAAAAAGGCCGCTCCATGCAAAGCCGTCCCCCCGTCGCTGCTTCGAGCGTTGACATTTGCCCCCTTTTCGATCAGCAGTTCAGCAACGTTGGCCTGGCCGAAAGCAGCAGCAACCATCAACGGTGTGCTGCCACCTTGCGGCTCCATGGCATCGATGTCAGTACCCGCTTTCAGGTGCTGCTCTATAGCATCAATGTTGCCTCTTGCTGCAGCCGTCCATATGCCGATTTCCTGTGCCGCAGCCGCTGCTTTCCCGGTCTGTCCAAATACTACGAGCAATGTGATCAATAAAATCAATGCGTTAACTTTCTTCATTCTAAATTTCCTTTAATCAATAAACACATCCTTCATATTAAGTCTGAATTATTGCCACCAGAAGTCATGCAAGTGCCTATTCATGTCGTAATGCCTCAATCGGGTCGAGAGATGCTGCACGTCTGGCCGGGTAGAGACCGCTAACAACACCCACACCGACGGCCATCAACAAAGGACCAATGAGCATCGAAACAGAGACAATTGGTGTAACATCAACAACATCTTTCAGCATTGGGGGGATGAAATAACCCATAATTACGCCGATCAGCCCCCCCAGCGTGGTTATCAGCATCGCCTCAATAAGGAATTGTATGACGATTTCGCGCTTCTTTGCCCCGAGGGCTCGCCTTATGCCGATTTCTTTGGTACGCTCGGTCACACTCGCCAGCATGATATTCATAATGCCGATTCCACCAACGACGAGTGAAATAGAAGCAATCGCAATGAAGATCATATCCCATATCTTCTGCTGCTCGGCCTTAGCCTGAATCAGCTTTAAGGGAATCATGATGGCGTACTCCAGCTTGTCGTGGTTCTTCTCCATGATGGACCTGACAATGGGAGACGCCTGGATCACTGCCGATTCATCGGTCATCTGCAGAATCAACTGATCCACCTGGACATCCTCTGCGATCATGGTGCCCTCGTTCCAGTTGACATTGATCTGCCCGAATCGTCCCTCCTTGGTGGTCTTCGGGATAAAGATCGGAATGTCTTCCTCGCTGATTCCCAGTTTTGAGGGTATGAAATCGATCACGCCGATGATCTCGAACGGCTGCCCCTTCAATCGGACCGTCTTGCCGACAGGATTCAAGCACTTGAACGCCTTTCTTGCCAGCGTCTTGGTGATGACGCAGTAGCACGTTCCGTGAAGCATGTCCACACTCGAAATGAAGCGGCCTTGCACGATATGGAGGTTGAGGATATCGGCATAATTGGGCGTGACGCCCATGACCAGCGAGTATCGCTTCTGGTCTTCCGGACAGTAGTATCTCAGTTTTACTTTGTGTACCGTGGCATAGTCCTTTACCCCGGGTACATTGTCGACAATGCATTTGATATCGCCGGATGTTATGCCGTATTCCTTGAGGACAGTGATTTGTCTCCCGCTGCCGCTCGTCTCTCGAGCCGGTTCGATCGAATTTATGATCACATTGTTGCTGCCGAGGATACTGAGTTTTTCCTGCGCCTCCTTGCTGGCGCCGGTCTGTATAGCCAGCATGATACTGACGCTGCATACACCGAACACGATTCCGAGCATCGTCAGTCCCGAACGCACCAGATGGACCGAGAGGCTGTGCAGGGCGAGCAGAATGATATCGACGAACTTACCCATGTGTATGATGTCCCTTCCTGCTGTTCATTATATCCGCCTCAATCCTGCCGTCTTTCAGGGTGACGACACGGTCTGCGTGCTCGGCAATGTGTGATTCATGGGTGACCATGATGATAGTCTTGCCGCGCGCGCTGAGATCGGAGAAAACCTCCATGATCTCGTTTCCTGTGTCGGTGTCCAGATTTCCCGTCGGTTCGTCCGCGAGCAAGACCAGCGGGTCGTTTGAGAGTGCTCTGGCTATGGCGACACGCTGCATCTGCCCGCCCGACAACTCGGCGGGCCGATGGTCCATGCGTTGTCCCAGTCCCACCATCTCCGCGAGTTCAGCGCTCTTTCGGTTTCGTTTTCTTCTGGAGATGCCTTTATAGAAAAATGGTATCTCGATATTTTGAGTAACGGTCATCCAGGGGATGAGATTGAAAGACTGGAAAATGAAACCGAGGCGGGTATTACGGGTCTCCGAGAGTCGGTTGTCTGAGAAGGTGGAGACATCATCGCCGCCCAGATAGTACTTTCCGCTGGTTGGCCGGTCCAGGCACCCGAGAAGATTGAGCATGGTACTCTTACCCGAGCCACTGGAACCCATGACGGCAACGTATTGACCCTCCGGAACAACGAGTTCGACGTTGTCCAAGGCCGTTACGCCGAGCCCCACACAATAGGTCTTAGTGACTGATTCGAGATGGATAACCGGTTCCATCTATACACCTTCCTTGATACCAGTATCCCCTGAGGGAATATCACCTTCATCTTCGGAGGTTTCTGACTTGATGCCTTCGTCGGCCTTGGCCACGAGCAGGACTTTGTCCCCTTTGCTCAGGCCTGAGAGCACCTGCACCCGGCTTTCGTTCATCTTACCCAGGGTGATTTCCGTTTCCGTTGGATCGCCGTTAATAAGCTTCATGCAGAAATATTTATCCTTTTTGTTGTACACCGACAGGACTGGAATGGTCAGTGCGTTTTCGATTTCATCGAGGATCAGCGTTACCTTGCCGCCCATGCCGGGTCTGAGATTCTTCCCTGGAATCAAGCCGTTGGCTTCCCAGTCGACGGCCACATAGAGGTCGTAGGCCTTGGTCCCGGTCTGCAGCCATTCCGGCCCCGTGTTCTTGGGAAGCGGGGAAGACTCGACAATCCGACCCATGATCTGTCTCTTCTGTGCAAATGCATCGAGGACGACGATGGCCTGCGTTCCTTGTTGGTTTTCGGGTTGACCACTGGCCGTCTGCGCCCGCGATACGTCAGGCAGTTCGTCCCAGTCGATCTCTATATACGCTGGGGTGCCGCCCATCTGGAGGGCCACTTCGGCTTCCTGTTCGTTGAGACGTTCATAGAAACGCTTGGCCTGTTCCTTCGTCATTCTTCCGCCAATGACCGTCTGTTTGATCTTGGGGATGATACCATCGGTCTTGATCTTGATGGCTTCGGATTCGAATTGTTCCTTGGGCAGGGTGCCAGTCGCGACCCGTGTAATAAGGTCTTTGAAGGCCTCGCCGATATAGGCCTCGATCTCCGCCTCCACGACTTTGTGCTCTTTGTGACCGCCTGCTACCGTCACATACTCCCTCAAGGCCTCGAAGAGCATCGTCCTGATACGGAGCGTTGTCATGTCGGGTATTTCCATCAATTTCTGCCTGGGGTAAATCTCTTCGCCCTCCTTGATCTGGATCCGCAGACCGTCCCCTTTCCAGCCGGGGTTGTAGAGCACCAGACCGGCCCTTTCTGCGGTCACTTTGAGATTCGCCTCATCCTCTCTGAGTTCTTCCATCTGCTTCTGGAGCTGCTTGAGACTTGTTTCCTTGCTGGCTATTTCCTGAGCTTTCCATTTCAATTCGGCCTCCTGGCTGAGTTCGGCCTTTTCAAGGGTTAATTTGGCTTCTTTGACCGTTGTGGTCAGTTGTCGGATCTGCTGGGGGACATCGTATTTTATGAGCAGTTTCTTGGCGGCCTCTGCCTTCTCCAGGTTGTTCTTCAGGTTCTCGACGGCGAGTTCATCGGACTCGAGCTCACTGTCGCTGTATGGTTTTTCCAAATTGGGGTCTTCGTTGACCGTTTTTTTGAAGTCGAGCCTTTCCTGTTCAATCTTCAGTGTCTTCTCCGACATCGTGATCAAGCGGTCGGCATCCGTCAGGCTCTTCTCCCTTTCACCGCCCTGTGAGTCGTATCGCTCCAGCACATCTTCCGCATTTTTCAGTCCGTTCTTGCCCTCCTCGATGTAGATGGCATGCTGTTTCTCTGCCATGACAAGATCTTTTTTGGCCTGCTCCAGCGCCAGCTCCGCACTGTTAAGTTCGAGTATCTTCTGGTCAATAGCATCTTCAAGCGCCTTGCACTCGAACTCGATTATCAGTTCACCATCCTTGACAATCGTGCCTTCCTCGACTACGTCCCTAATGATCACGGACCACCTCAACTCGTTGGCGATAACGACCTGTTCTTCGGCGTCCACCGTCCCGTTCTCCGTTGAGGTTATAGTGAGTGTCTCTACGATTGCTTCAGCGACCGGCTGAGAGGAGCCGCCTTCGCCAGTACGCCTACATCCGGCAACTGCTATAGTCAGGACCAGAACTGAAAGTAGTGTGTTCTTCATCTGATGTATCGTTCTCCTGCCTTTCTAATGAGCCTTCTCTGCAAATGGTCCCTGCATTTCTTCTGTGGTCTCGGCCTCGCCGGATTCTCTCGACGCTGCAGTCGTGGCCTGATTCTCATCGGGTTCCCGCGAGTTCAGATAGCGGTATCTCTCCTGCAGTCGGTCGTATCCGAAGGGGATCTCTCGTTCGATCAGCACTTCGTCGGCAGCGACCTCAAGCATGCCCAGGCTCGCGAGGAACTCGAGTCTGGTGATGGTATAGTTGACCAGCGAACTTGTCAGGCCGTTGAGCGAACTGTTCAGCGCATCTTCCGCCTCGAGAACGTCACGCGTCGAAGCCTCCCCTTGTTGCCGCTCGATGCCGACGAGCGTTGTCCTGCGCTTGGCGATTGCGACACTCTTGGCCTGCAGCACATAGCTCTCTTTCGACTGTTTGAGCGAGCGGAATGAGTTGAGCACGTCGAGTGTAGTGGTGTCCTCGACTTCTGCGAGATTCCTCTTCGCCCGATTGCGCGAAATCATCGCGTTTCGGTAGGCGTCGCGGTTGTCTGTCTGGTCAAGGTTATAATTGAACACCAACCTCGCGCTTCGGGTATGGCGGTGTGTTTGAATACGGGCCGGCTGAGCGTTGTCCGTCCCCGGAGCCGAGGCGGCCAGTTCCAGATCGAGCTGAGGCAGGAAGTCGTTTTCCGCAATCTCGACGTCCTTTTCGGCGTCACGGGCGCCTGCCCTGGCCCTCAGCAGTGTAGTGTCGGTTACGAAGGAAGTGTCAATTGCACTGGATTCAGCAAACGGCAAAGGCTGTGGGCCATTCTCGTTGAGTCGTTTCAGCGCGCCTGGATAATCCAAATTCAGCTCCCTTGATATCGGAAGCCCCAGCGCGATCTTGAAGTTATCGAGGGCCTGGGAATATGCCAATTGCGTCTGCTCGAAGCTGATCTGTGAGCCGAGCAGGTTCTGTTCGGCCTGATCGGCCTGAGTCCTCCTCAACTGTCCGCCCTCGACCAACGCCTTGGTCGTCAAGTACGCCGTGGTGAGCCTCTTGATGTTGGTCCGACTGTTCTCGAGCGTATCCCTCAGCGTTAACACTCGATAGTACTGCTGCATGATATTGACCGCAAAGGTCTGTCGGAACCGGTCAAACTCATAGACCTCAATCAAGAAGTCCCTTTCAAGGCGGTGCTGGTCCTCGAAGGCCAGATCCTTCCATGCACCTCGAAGCAGGGGTTGGGTAAAGGTGGCCTGCACAAGTGAGCCGGCCATCGTATCCGACAGTCCCAGGAAATTCGTAACATAGTCCAGCGAGGCCCCGAGTGTCAGCATCCCGCCCCCGACCAGTCGTTTTGCAAGTGAGTAGTTACCATCGGCACTGATATACCGATTCGTGTTGTCGGGGCCGCCCTCCGGACCTCCTCGCGATGTCCGGGTCATTTCACCAACCGCATCGACACCGCCGCTGGGCAATAGGCCTTCCCATCCGCGTGAGACGTTAGCCAGAAACAGGGCAGAGCTGTAAAGTGCCTCCTTTCGCGTCTGAAAGGACCGGCTGTTGTGGAAGGCTACCTTCAGGGCGTCTTCCACTGTCAATACGTGCACGTCATTACCGTCAATGCCTTCGGCCTGCCTCAGGTAGTGATTGCAGTCCACCGGGTTGTATGTGATGTCGAACTGGTATGCCTCGCCCAGAGCCGCGCCCTGCGCCTCGGAGACCGCACTATAAGCAGCGCGGTCGGCCCATTCTGCGTACTGGGAGGATTTACAGCCTGATATCAGAGCAATTATTGCTGTCAGAATGACAATCAGCAACAGACTTCGACCGCTCCGCCGGATGGTGTCTCCGGAGGACGATCGTCCAGTCCATCTGCCTTCTTTCAAACCTGAAACGTGTCTATTCTTACTTGGAATCACAAACACTAATTCACTCCGTGAAAAACCGTTCATTCCCCCGTCATTCGTTCTTCTTATCAACTGATTCGGAGACATCATAGGCTGCCAGCTTGTCGCCATACCTCAGATAAAGTCTCCCGGCGTGGACAACGGGATGCGCCCAGGTAGGACGTTCTCCCGGGTCCTTGAGCCTCAATCTGCCTGCGACTTCAAAGCCCATCGATGTCGTCTTAGCCAGCGCCATGTTGCCATCATCAGAGAACAGATAGAACATCCCGTCGGCATAGGTGAGACAGCCGTTCTTATACTTATAGGAGGACTCCAGTGGGGCGGATTGGAAGATCGTATCACCTGACTTGAAGTCTATGCACATCCATGGTTCAGACCTATTCTGACTCTCGGCATATCCGTAAATTCTCCCGTCAACCAGAACGATCCCACCCTGTTTGTTGTCCAGCGTCTCGTTACGCCAATGCTCTTTTACCGAGCACTCATCACCCGACACGCGAAGTTGAAGCGAAGTTGTTCCCCTCCTTCCGCAACCGGAGACAATGACGAAACCATCTTGAAAGAGCGGCGTAGTTATGTTCTCGTCGGCATAGACCTTATGTGGATACCTCCACAAAAGCCTGCCATCTGAGACCCGGACCCCGACGACCGATTCCGACATTACAGTCACAATCTGTTTGAGCCCCTGGTATTCGATCAGGATTGGAGAGGCATAACCAGGTCTGTCGCCTGCGCCTGTGCACTTCCAGATGACTTCGCCGGTCTGCCTGTTGAGTGCGACCATACTGACATTCTCTCCGCCCGGAGTGCAGATCACCTTCTCTCCGAAAACCAGTGGCGATTCGGCCAGTCCCCATGTGATATTGCGGCCGCCGAATTCCTTCATTATGTCGCAGGACCATACGACATCGCCACTGTCAGCCTTTAGGCATATGAGATTACCGATCCCACTGAGATGATAGAGCAGACTGGCTGCGATAGTTGGGGTCGAGCGGGTGCCCGGATAGCTCCTGTTCCATGCCTTGCCGTTTTCTCGGGCCCAGAGCTTCTTCCCGTGGACGTCGAGTGCAGTAACAATGCAATCATTCCCGACAGCTCCGGTCGCATAGATCCTGTTGTCAACGATCGCAACCGTGGAGTATCCCTCGCCAATACCAGCCGTTTCCCATATACGCGGAGGGCCGCCTTCGGGCCAGGCTTTAAGCAATCCCTTGTCCCTTGACCTGTTATCGCGGTCGGGCCCGTGAAAACCGGGCCAGTCGCCAACCGATACGGTTGCAGTTGCTATGACTAGAACCAACGCGAATATGTATCTCATTGTGAAGATATCCTCCCACAGCTTGTCCGTTTCAACAATCCCATGGGCCCTTCGGGTGCTTGGTCCTTCTTGGCATTGTCCCGTGATAGATGACCAATTAACTTCAAAATCTGTCCTCATACCGCTTCTGAATGTGCTGCACCTTTAACGGTCAGACTCCGTCCCCTTCGGCTGCATCAAAGCAGCAATGTAAACTCTGAATTATGTAGTTGTTTATGTTCTCTGAGCCATCCTGGGAGAGTTTGGTTTTCCAATCACGGCTCTCGGTAATCCAGATATGGGCTTAGTTCGACTACGCCGGCATCCGATTCCCGAACTGTCATTGTAGGAGTCCGGTATCGTCCGCTGCGGCCGTCATTGACATCTGCTGTTGCCCATCCATTCATACCTTCATTCCTGTACTGGCCGCTTCGATTCGCCGCCGGACTTCCGGAGAAGCTCAGCAATCGCGAGTCTGGACTTGCTTTGGGAAAACTGATCCAGAGCGGTTGCATCTAACGGTGTATAGCCGTTCTTGTCTCCGGCATTCACGTTCGCGCCGGCGTCAATCAAATATCCGGCCATTTCCACGCGTCCCAAGGCGGCTGCCCAATGCAGCGGTGTACCTCCGTATTCCTCCTTGGCGCGGGCATTGATGTTGGCGCCTTCGTCCACTAGAAGCCGAGCCACTTCACGCTGATCGGAAAGGACCGCCATGTGTAGAGGGGTCGCTCCGGAAGCGATTACCCCCGGCGCAACAAAGACAGCGTCAATATCGACCCCGGCGGCAAGATGGCCCTTGACTACCGCCAGATTACCTTGCGACGTGGCCGCCCAGATATCCATGACGGGGGATTGCGGCGCCTCCACTGTTGAACCCGCCGACATCTTGGGCGGCAACAATTCCACCTCGGTCAATTCCAGCCCTGATGCCTGGTCCAGGGTATGGCACCACATTGTCTCGACCACCAGATGAAAGGGCGTGTCGGGCAGCTTGCCCTTGATTTCACCGAGCGAAGGATCGAGCCGGAAGTCCCGAAGGTCGAGAACAACCTCGAAGTCTGCACCGGCCGCAAAATCTGAAGCAGGGCGAATGGTATCAAAACGCCCCGCAAATCCTCCGCCAGGATACATGACGGTGATCCCAAAATACACCTTGTGGGCCGAAGAGATGTGTCCTCTCACTCGCATACGACAACCCGGCTGAAGGACAACCGGTTGTGTGTCGCCACGGGACACTCCCAGTGCCGCTGTGTAGATAGTCAGTCCCTGGGGCACGGTCAGAGGGACGGCAGCAAGCTTGACCTTTTCGCTGGCTGTCTTTGGCGACCACTTCCCATACGTACCTTCAGGGCCCAAATCCAGTTGGCTTCTCCAGTGACTGACCGCTTCCGGTGCCGGCACAGCCAGCATCTCCCGGCCGGCAACCGCTATGGCTCTGTGCTTAGCGGGCACATCGACCGTGGCGCCGTCACTGAGTCGCTTGATCCGTACTTTGCCTTCACCGACGTTCAGCGTTGTAGCGCCAAGCTCCGCCTCTACTTCGAACTGCGTTCCCAGGACTTCCAGCATGGCAGACCGGGTAAACACACGCATTGGCTTGTCTTTCCGCTGGGGCTTCACCTGGGCCGAGATGCTGCCCTCTTTCAGATACAGTTTCTTCTGCCCAAGATCCGAAAAAGTAAGTGTGGAGTTCCCAGAAATCGTAACAGCCGAGCCGTCGTTAAACTGCAGTTCAAACCAAGACTCCGGTGTCATTCCTTCGACTGTACCGCCAGGCAGTTCCGCCCCCAGATTCAGATCGTGAACGACCCGGCCGTTATCACCCGTCCATTGCAGCGATCCGCTCAATCCGGTGATCCTGGCAATCCTCTTCTCAGGCTCAGGACGCAATAGAAGAACATTCGCGATCACGACAATGGCGGCAGCGGCTGCAATAGCCATGCGCCATTTGGCGTCGAGTACACCTGTTCTTTTGCCTTTGCCGGTTGCACCGCATCCCAGACGCTGCATAACTCCCTCAACGAAGTCGCTATCACCCGCGGGCAGCCGGGCCATTGTCTCGCTGACAAAAGTCTCATGTCGCGAGTCACTCTCCTGGGCAATAAACCCCAGCATGCGATGCATTTCATAGCTGTCCGCCGCCAGTCGCAACAGATCCTCGTCAGCAGCGAGAAGAGCCCGAAGCTCCGCAGTTCCGGATTCATCAAGCTCTCCTTCCAGGTAGTCGTTCCACAGCTCAATGAAGCGTTCGTTCTCTTTCATAATGCTTCTCCTTCAGCTGCCATTGCCGCCTCGACACATGCCTGAAGCTTGCGGCGCAGCTTCCACAACTGCTTCTTAACAGCCGTCACCGAACGACCGCTGCGAGCGGCCATCTCCTCCAGGGGGATTTCTTCTACATATCGCCATCGGATGAATCGATATAGATCCTCGCCGAGCTGCCCGAGACAGCCCCTTAGGTGTTCGAGCCGGGCCTCTTTTAATCCCGGCGGCTCACTCGCCCTACGTTCAAGTTCTCGCTGCAACAGATCCGGGGCATAGCGGACGCGGTAGTCGGCAACTCTTCGAAGCCGGGAGACCTCGGTCTTGAGCCGAAATCGGGCAATGGTAAACAACCATGCGCCGAAGTTCGTTCCCAATTCGTAATCATCCAGTCGAGTAAAAGCCTGAACAAAACTCCACTGGGCCAGTTCATCGATGTCTACACCCGGCGGAGCATGCACTGCCAGCCACGCCCGAAGCGGCCGCTCGAACCGGCGAACAACCACCTCAAAAGCGCCTTTGTCGCCTTTGCGCACGCGCCGAATAGCGTCGTCAAGCAACGAATCGCTGTTGGAATCTGTTCTTGTCATCATTAAGTTATGGCAGTAAGCACGGCAAAGTTACCCCATCAGCCGCAAGTTTCTTGAAAAAATCATCGGACAAGCTGAGTTGCCTTTCTTATCAGGCATTCTACCAAATCGCAGGCAGTACTTCCAAACAACTCGACAGAGCATGATGGACGTGTGAGATGATGTCATTCCTTGAGACCAGCTGAGCTTGTCAAGCCGGCGTCGGACCACCGTGAATCTGCGTTTTTCGGCGAATATTGAGGGGGGGGCAATTCGCCCCATCCCTTGTGGATTGGGCTGATTTCACCGTTCTGGGCTGCCTGGCTGGGCGGGGTGCCCCGGTGGCCGAATCTCGCGTGGGTCTCAGGCCGTTAGCAGCTCAAGTTGGGCGGGGCAAGCGATGACTGCAGTTCTAAAATCGTCCACCCACCCCGATTGCACCGTTTTCCAATGAACCATCAGAAATATTTTTTCGCTTATTTTGAAATGAAAAAATCCAATCACCCAAGACGAATTATATCGTTAAGAGCCTTTCAGCAATTCAACCACTTCCTGAGCACTTTCGGCATGAACCAGAGCCTTACAAACAGCCTTCGAGCGGGACAGTTTTGCTATTTCTGCAAGAGCTTCGACGTGAGGGCCGGAAAGACCAGGTGAAGCTATTAAAAGAAAAAAGAGATTTGTCGGCTGGCCATCCATCGAGTCAAAATCGATTCCCTGAGGGGCAATACCGATAGCGAGTTTCAGGCTGGAGACGGCAGCACTTTTACAATGAGGCACGGCAATACCCTGCTCCAGTCCGGTGCTCTGTTTATCTTCACGATCCTGAACCCCTTGCAGTACAGCATCAAAATCATCAATTTCACCGGCGTCCTTCAATATCCGGACAAGCTCGCGTAAAATATCAGGCTTGTCCTGCGACTCCAGTGGGATTTTTACAATTTTCTCTACAACCAGGTCAATCAATGCCATACTACACTTCTCCTGAAATTCTATAACTTAAAACAACATTCATTTTAATTTTTACGTTATACGAGCGACTCGTACATTTCCCAGACCCTATCTTCATCTTTGACAATTAAGACAGAACAGGAAACAGCACGCATCGCCCTTTCGGTCTCATCAAAAAACTCATCCCTTCTGCTCCTGATTCGTGACAGCTCACCAATAACCAGAAGGTCAACATCATCGGCCTCAATGGAATCGACTATTTCCCTATGAACACTTCCCCTGCTGCGTTTTTTAATAACCGATACACCTTTTTTAACAGCAAGCTCATTGATATAATTAAGATACCGCTCGGCATCGGCTTCCATATCATGCTCATATTCAACCTGCTCGTCTTTTAGGAATATTCTTGCTTTAAGAAGGTCTTCCACGGCCCTGGTGTTTATAACGTAGTAGGCAATAAGCTCTGCGCCGGAAAAGGACGCAAGACATATTGCATACTGAGCAGCAGTAACAGACTGTTCGGTTCCATCGACATAGACCATTATTCTTTTAATGGGATTACTCACGATTTTTCTCCATCGTTTCGGCGTCTTTTTTTCTCGAGGTTTTCCTTAACCATTTTCATGAGAACAAACATATCCCGTTCATTCTCTTCAAGCCTGCCTTCAATATAATAAACAGTTTCCTTAAGATTAGGAACTGCTATTTTTTCAAGTGCATTGACCTTTCTTATAGTCTTTTTTACTTCATTGGCAAGCCTCAATACGGATATTTTCAGCTCGGAGAGTTTTCCAAGCAGCCTGAGAGCCTCCTTAAAAGACTGCAAAGATGTATCGATCCAGAAACTGGTTCCCATTGGGCTGTAGTAAGGAGAGTGTTCGACGAATGTTGTTTCAATTACGGGGAGGCTGACCCCCATGACCCTTCTGGTCCGTATGGTAATATCAGTTGAAATATTGACAGCCCCGGTCAGGTATTGAACTTTAAGTTTTCCCATGTCAAAAACCGTCTCTTCGAGGGCTTTATATGCCCTGGCGAGGGCATTTTCAACCCTGCTCTGAAAATCCACGGTCTGGTCAACGAGCGCCAGAAGCTCGATAATCAGGATATTTCTTTTCTGGTCTAAAAGCTCATAGCCCTGCTGAGCAAACTTCAGGTCATTTCTGAGTCTGAGTAAATTTGTTTTCGTAGGTGCGTAATTAAGCTGCGCCATTATTAATACCCGCTATGCTCCGTAGAATTTCTCTATTTCCTCTTCGGTAATCCTGTGCAGCTCTTCGACCGGGAGGAACTTTAAAACTTCCCATCCGAGATTCAGGGTCTGTTCGATACTTCTTTCTTCGTCTTTGCGTTGTGAAACAAACTTCTGCTCAAACTCCCTTCCGAATTCAAGATAATCATGGTCCAGAGGAGTCAACTCCTCTTCTCCGATTACAGAAGCGAGATTGCGTACATCTTTTACATAACTATAGGCAGCAAAGAGCTGACTTGCAAGATGGGGATGGTCTTCTCTGGTCATTCCCTCACCGATACCATCCTTCATTAAACGTGAAAGAGAGGGCAGTCCTGCAATCGGGGGATAAATGCCTCTTCCATCCATTTCTCTTTCGAACACAATCTGGCCCTCGGTTATATATCCGGAAAGGTCGGGTATCGGATGAGATATGTCATCATTGGGCATTGTAAGTATGGGCAATGACGTAATTGAACCATTATGTCCTTTAATCATTCCGGAGCGTTCATAAAGCTCGGCCAGGTCCGAATAGAGGTATCCCGGGTAGCCCTTTCGTGAGGGTATCTCGCCGCGGATAGTTGATATTTCACGCAGAGACTCACAATAATTCGTCATATCGGTCATAATAACAAGAACGTGCATATCCTCGTTGAATGCCAGGTGCTCGGCAAGTGTCAGCGCAGTTCTCGGTGTAATGAGCCGCTCGATGGAAGGGTCGTCTGCAAGAGAGAGAAACAGTGCGACATTTTCGAGCACGCCGCTTTCCTCGAAGGAACGGATGAAAAACTGTGCCACATCGTGCTTTACTCCCATTGCAGCAAAGACAACAGCAAATTCGGTATCTGTTCCGCGTATCTTTGCCTGCCGTGCAATCTGAGCGGCGAGTTCATTATGCGGCAGGCCGTTACCGGAAAAAATAGGAAGTTTCTGGCCCCGGATAAGTGTGTTCATTCCGTCAATAACAGATATGCCTGTCTGTATAAAATCGCGGGGGTACTGCCGAGCGGTCGGATTAATCGCCATTCCATTAACATCCAGCTCGATATCGCTGCGCTGCGGCGGGCCTCCGTCGATGGGATGTCCTAAACCGTTAAAAACTCGCCCGAGCATGTCCTTTGAAACAGAAATGGTAAGCGGCCTTCCGGAAAAACGTATCCGAGTATTCGGAAGAGTAAGGCCTGCAGTCCCTTCAAAAATCTGTACAACCACAGCATCGGTGGACGATTCGAGAACAATTCCCAGCCGCACCTTACCATCGGCGTCAACACACTCAATAAGCTCCCTGTATCCTACAGGGTGTGTTTTACTGACAAAAATGAGGGGGCCGTCGATTTTATTGACACCGATATACTCACGTCCCGAAAGAAGATGTCGGTTTTCCTGTTCAAGCATGCAAGGCCTCCATTTGGTCCATTGAACGCTCGAGGCGTGCTTCGATTTTGTCGAGACCTGATAGATTTTCGTTAGGTATGGTAAATTTCATTTTTACTATATCCTGATATACTTTTATTTTTCTGAGCTTAATAAGTGTTGTTCCATTTTTTATGGCCTGAAGGCCGCGTTTCCAGTACATAACAATGATGTGCAGCATCTTTGCCTGTTTCTCAACAATTGAGAATGTGTCAATTTTATCGTATGCATTCTGCTGAAGAAAGGCGTTTTTAAACAACGTACATACTTCGAGGATAAACCGCTGGGTATCGGGCAGCGCGTCCGGACCGACAAGTTTTACCACCTGTTGAAGACGCACTTCCTTGTGCAGCAGCCCCATTATTTCGGTACGGTCCTCAAGCCATTCGGCGCCGACCTGGTCGGCCCACCATGAGGACATCTCTTCGAGATATTCACTGTAACTGTCAATCCACGAGATGGCAGGATAGTGGCGGGCGTTGGCAAGGTTTCTGTCAAGGCCCCAGAAACAGCGTATAAACCTTTTTGTGTGCTGGGTGACAGGTTCGGAAAAATCACCTGCCGGGGGAGAGACAGCACCAATTATAGTAACAGAACCGGAGTCGCCATTCAGTGTTTCCATCGAGCCGGCACGTTCATAGAATTCGGCTATTTTTGTCGGCAGGTAAGCGGGGAATCCTTCCTCTGCCGGCATTTCTTCCATACGGCCTGAAAGTTCGCGGAGCGCTTCTGCCCATCGCGATGTAGAATCGGCCATTACCGCAACATCATATCCCTGGTCTCTGAAATATTCGGCCATAGTTATTCCGGTATAGATACTTGCTTCCCTTGCGGACACCGGCATATTGGAAGTGTTGGCTATCAGGATAGTCCGTTCCATAAGAGAACGGCCGCTTCGCGGGTCAATGAGTTTCGGGAATTCAGTGAGTACATCCGTAATTTCATTGCCCCGCTCACCACAACCAATATATACAATAAGATCCGCGTCGCACCATTTTGCCAGGGCCTGCTGGGTCATTGTCTTTCCGGTGCCGAAGCCGCCGGGAATAGCAACGGTGCCTCCTTTTGCAACGGGAAAAAGGGTATCAATAACCCGCTGGCCGGTGATAAGGGGAACATCAAGCGGAAGACGTTGTTGTGTCGGACGCTGAACACGTATAGGCCATTTGTGCATCAAAAAAAGGTCTTTGGTTTGTGAGTCATCAGTCCTTAGTACAGCAATCACATCTTCTACGGTATAGTCTCCTTCAGGTACGACCGACTCAAGAATGCCTTTATCCAAAGGTGGAACGAGGATTTTATGAAGGATATTTTCCGTTTCCTGCACAGTACCGAGGACCGTTCCTCCGGAGATGTTATCACCTTCTTTTACCGATGGAATAAAATGCCATTTTTTCTCTCTGTTCAATGAAGGAATGGTTATACCCCGCTTGATATAAATTTCCGACATTTCGCGGATAGCTTCAAGAGGTCTCTGAATGCCATCATAAATAGTACCGATCATGCCCGGCCCAAGCTCGACCGAAAGCTGCATACCCGCCCCATAAACAGGGGCATAAGGAGCAATTCCGGATGTGTCTTCATAAACCTGCACGACAGCACAGTCCGAATCAAGTTTAATAAGCTCACCAATAAGATTTTCCTGGCCAACCCGGACAAGTTCGAACATATGAGCATCGGTAATTCCCATGACCTCTATTACAGGGCCGTTGACCCGTTTAACCTGTCCTATAATTCTATCACTCATAATTATTCTTTTCTATCGTCAGCCAATACGGCGTTGTAAATTAACATTCTAATTTCACGCTGATTTCGCAACATTCGCGTTTTAACCTGATTATTAAATGCGGTACGCCCATCATCAGCAGTCAGGACAACACCCTGATATTTCAAGGGCCCGGCATCGGAGAGTTTAAGCTGCGCCTGCTTGTTAGTTTGCATATGGATTTTTTCTTTTACCTTCGAAAGGAGCTGGTCATCTATCAGTGCCCGCTCCTTTTGCGAGGCATTGATTTGGGCAGCTTCGGCGTCCAGGCCAATGAATGCCTCTGCAATCCAGTTTATCATAACAGACCTGTAATTTTCATCACCGGCCATTGAAGCAAGCTTATTTTCCACCCTGTTCATAATTTCCCGTATTAAATCGCTGCGAACAGACATCGAATTACGCTTGAGCTCAAGGTCAACAGCCGACAATATCTTTTTCTTTACAGCTTCCGCCTGCCTTTGCGCTTCGCTACGGGCATCATTCAACAGGGCCTCAAATTTCTTTTCGGAGTATTTCCTTTTTTCGGCGGCCTGCTTTTCTGCTTCCTTTATAATTTCTTCCTCTTCAATTCGAGCATCTGATTCAATGCCCGAGATTAGCTCGGTTTTTCCTTTTTCTGCTGGTTCCATAGGTACTTATACCTTTTTTGAATATATTCTCTTTCCAGTATTACGAAAAAGCAGAAAGAGCTTCTAAAATCATAATCTTATCCCGATAGCGGTATTTACCATTTCTTTGATTCCGGGCCTGTCCGGTTTCGTACCATTTCTGTCCGGAATCTCCACAACAAGCGGAAAACTTGCAGTAAACAGAAATTTATCCACCATTGGACGAATCATATCTGCAACTCGTTCGGTAATAATAATAATACCGGTGTCCTTGTCCTGGAGTATTGCTTTAAAAGCACGTTGTGCCTGTTCCGGATTCGTTGCAACTTTCCCGGAGACTCCCACAACTCCAAAGCCAAGGACCGTATCTTCATCGCCTATAATCGAGTATTTCATTTTATATCTTACCGAGAATCATCAAAGCCGTAATAAAACCAAATACAACAAGTCCTTCAGCAAGCGCCACAAAAATCAGGGCCTGGCCTGCAATCTGCGGTTTTTCAGCAACCGCCCCCATGGCTGCGGCGCCAACATGAGAAATCGCAACTCCGGCACCGATAGCACCAAGACCAAAAGCAATAGAAGCGGCAATAAGCCCATATTTCATAACATCGGCTTTGTTAGTGGACATTTCCGGCTCAGCCCCTATGTTTTGTGAGGTGTTCGACGTCTCGGCAAAAACACTGGTACAAAATACTGTTCCAATGATCGCCATCAACGTAAAAACCGCAATAACACTCTGGGTGATGTGCAATTTTAATTTTCTTTCAGGTTCATTCATATCATTCTATCCTTTCTTAATTTAAGCTATTACCTAATGAAATTGGCGTATATAACTTTCCCGTTCCGTGAAAAAATTTCGTAAAGAATTCATAGTAATTAAGCCTCAAGGCCTGTATTCCCGCAGTAAGACCTTCGAGGCCGATGACCAGTATATTTCCGAGAATAAGAATCAGCACAGAGCCGATACCCGAAGTCATTTCAGCAAGTGTAAAAAAGGAAATCATCAGACAGACATGAGCGATTCCAAGTCCTGCCACTCGCATGAAAGAGAGGGTATTAGAAAGATAACCGCTGAAAATCTCAAGAAGCTCAACAATCCACTGCATGAAGAAAGTGAGAATCGTAAAAACATTAAAATTTTTGTCGGAATGTCCCGATGTGTGTTTAAGGTAATGGTAAGGTTCTTTAATAAAGATTAACAGTGAGGGGAGCCCTACGAGAACAAACATTATTATCCCCGGTGGAAATTCCTTGTAATTGTGCCCTACCATATAAGATGCGATATATATACCTCCGGCATAAATCCACCCTCCGAAAATGCCTCCTTTATCAAAAAACAATTCCATCCACTTACCGGTCCGGATCATGTTAATCCAGTTAAAGAGCAGGCCGAGAAAAATAACGGAAATACCGAAATATAGTGTAATTGACAATATATCAAAAACATCCTTAATCACGGAATTTCCAGAACTATGGCCTGATATAATTCCGTGAAAATCGAACCAGAGCGGTTTAAAAAGACCCATTCCGAAAAAGGACCCAAAAAGTGCGCCAAATAAGATTGAGGACAAACCACACCAGAAAACAAGCCATGAAAGATCGCATAAACCTTTCTTTTGTTCATTATTTTTTAGAAAACGCACACCCAGAATGCCGAGTAACGACAGAACAAAACCCTGTCCGATATCAGCGAACATAATCCCGAACATTAACAGATACACGGGCATTACAAAAGGAGTAGGATCAATAGTGCCATATTGTGGAACGCCGAAATTACTTACGAGCATCTGAAAAGGAGCCAATATCTTCGGATTATTAAACTGAACAGGGACCTGGTCAGCGATAATATCCTTACTCTGGACTTCATTCCATTCCAGGTAACATCGGTTTTCGGATGCCCTTTCGATTGTTTCGGTTAGTTTTTTCTTTTTCGACAAAGGAAGCCAGCCTGAAAAAATAACTGTCCGGGAAGAGGATTTGAAATTGGTCTGGATTATGTCAAAAAGCTCGTTGACACGCAGATTAACCCATATATCTCTGAGGTATTTCTCTTCTCTTTTTATCAGGTCATTTGCCTTGGTTTCAAATGTCTTCTGTTCGTCTATTAATTTGTCGAGTTTTACAGAAAGCTCTTTGAAAACATCCTCTTTAACGGACTGGAGCTCATTGGGCAGCTCAATCTGAGTCCATCCGGCTTTGAGAAGGATTTTACCAATCTGCTCGGTGTCTCTTTTCATTGAAATCAGGAGATAATGAGCGATATCCTTTTCCTTTCCCAGCGCAATATTCAATGAAGGGAAGTCTTTTAAATCATCCTCAAGCTGTCTTGCATGTGATACAGGGAGCGTTCCTGTTTGCATGGAAATAAAAGAGTGCTTTGCGTGTAATGGAATATCAGAAAGGCCTATGCCGTATAGCTCCACCTGCTTTCTGATATCCTCGAGCTTCAGTATCTCCTGCTGAATGACCCGCTGTCTTTCCCTGAGACTCTCTCGCTCTGAAGCTATTAAATCAAGATGGTTTTTCTCTTTTTCAATATTAACGGAAATTCGGTTGGTCAGATCTGTTTCGCTCGGAGCCGAAGGTATAATACCGCCAGTGTGTAAAAATACTTCAATCCGTTTTCTCAGGTCAGAGATTTCCGAAAGAGAGGCCCTGGGTTTGGCATCGGACTGAATTTCAGGTTTTTCACCATCGACCTCGGATATATTAATAAACTGCATAACGCCTTCACGAAGGAGCGCTTCAGTTACGCGCCGAGAATCCTTTCCCAGCACTATTGCAAAAATCTGTATCATCTGAGAGGTAAACATCATATCATGCTCTCAATCCGTTCCTGCCGTATGCCGTATTGTTTTGCATACAATATAAACCTGATTTTTTTCAGCTCGTTCCTTTTTAATATAAAATACGAAAGAATAATTCCAATCGTAAAAGGATAGCCTGCGAGGATATGCTGGACCTCATTTTTCATGATTTCTTCCAGTATCCTGCGAATAAGTAGAAGCCGGGACGTACTATCCGTGGTCTGGGCCGACAGAAGTGTTGACAGGCCCGGATATTTACTCGTAATAAACCTCTGAAGCACAGCAGTTACATTCTGCGCGCTGTACAATTCACCGATAATGTCCCTGCTAAGGTTAAAGCCTCCCGGGACAATAGTTGCCAGGACCGCTTCGGCGGGAAGGTCATAAAAGTTTTTCAGCCGAATAATCCAGTTTATATTCTGCAGGTCAATTTCTACGCCTGTAAGTCTGAGGGCTATAGTTCTATCTTTACGGTCCAGCTTGCTGATGGAAGAAAGAAGGTTGTCATAGTAAAAATGGTCAAAGGCAATCTCCATACGGAAAAGAGAGCCCTGCGATTCGGCAGTATGACTGTATTTTTTGATAATCTGACTGTATGGGGTTCCTTCGCATACTCCTGCAATCTCGTCGAAACTTTCCGCATTAAGAATGATGTCAACGGGTATATCATTAATAATGCGTTCATACAGAATATAGTACATGTTCTTCTCGACGGAACGTTTCCGGATTTTCCTGTCGAAATAAATCCTTATAGCATTTTTAAGGTTGTCGATTTCAAACTGGTAGAGCAGTGCGTTGACAATATCCATGGAATTATGATGAAGGTATTGCTGGATACTTCTGTACAGCTCAATTTCATTTTTAAGAAGCTCAAGCTCGGCCTGTTTAAGATCACCGGTCGCCGAGTATATCTCATCAAGGACAGCAAATGGTGTTTCACGCAAAAGAGCGAGCGTTTCATCAAGGAAAGGGGCTTTTGCCAACTGGATGAATGCTTCATCGGGAAGAATCTTGCTGATTCGAGCACGCAGCTTCGCGTTGATAAACGAGTATTTCGATAATGGACTTGCCATTACTTTTTATCCTTCTCGTACTCGGTGTTAATTATGATATTACAGATATGATCAACCAGATTATCTATCGTATCTTTTTTATCTTTCAGTAAAGAATCCTTTTCCTGCCGGGCCTGTTCGAGTTTCTCCTGCCTGATGCGTTCAGCCTCTTTTTTCGCTTCTTCAACGGTAGTTTGTATTATTTCCCGGGCTTTCTGCTTCGCATCACTCATTTTCTCTGAGTTCTCTTTTTCTACAGAACGTTTTATTTCCGAGGCTTTGTTACGGGCCTGCTTAAGAATTTCGCCGACCTTTTCCTCTGCCTGAAAGACTTCTTTAATTATCTGTTTCATCGAATCAGATCCTAAACGGAACAAGTATGACACAATTTAATTTTGGCATAAACATGCCAATATATATAAAGTGCCGTAAAATTGTAAAATAAATAATAAGAAAACTTGTAAGTTTTCTTGCAGATATGCCGCTCTCGACATAAAAAGCTGTTTTTTTAGACCAATACGAGATATTCTCAAAAGTAAATCAATTGTCCAATCAAAACAGCATACACAGTATTTCCGGCGATGAGCTGTTATCTGTTTTTTCAGGTTGTGTATCTGCCTTTTTCAGCTTTTTGTACTACAGGCGTTACTGTTTTGTTGCTATCTGTGTAAAATCCAATATATTTATCGACAAGAGTATTCTGTAACAAGTTATTGTTGTTCGAATTAAAAACAACAGCCGGGATCATCAATCGATTTATGAAGGGCAGGTGAAATGGTACCCTTAAAACAACAATCGTTTATTATCATGGTATGTATCGCTGCATTTGTCGTGCCGGGTGTCTGCCAGGATATGGCTGCGGCAGGGTTGCCGGAAGGAGTGAAGGCTGTCTGGGACGTTGAGAAAGCTTATCGACAGTCAACGCTCACTCGCGAGAGGATATGCATCAATGGTCTTTGGCACTGGCAGCCAGCCGATGAGGAGACGAACACCGTGCCCGCCGACAGGTGGGGCTACTTCAAGGTCCCGGGGAGCTGGCCTGGAATCACCGATTATATGCAGAAAGACTGCCAGAGAGTTTATGACCATCCGAGCTGGAAGGGACGGAACCTGCGCAGCATTACAATGGCCTGGTATCAGCGGGAGATTACCGTTCCCAGGGCATGGACAGGCCGGCGTATCGCTGTCCATGCTGAGTATCTGAACTCCTACGCGACTGTCTATTTGGATGGTCGGGACGTTGGAGACATCGTCTTTCCGGGGGGTGAACTTGACATCACAGCCGTCTGCCGTCCGGGAACCAAGCATGTTCTCAGCATATTCGTCGTTGCCATGCCGCTGAAGGGCGTTATGCTCTCATACAGTGACACCGCCTCGGCCAAAGAGGTCAAGGGCACGGTGGCGCGCCGCGGCCTGTGCGGGGACGTTTACCTTGTCAGCACGCCTATAGGCGCACGCATCTTTGACGTGAGGGTGGACACATCGGTGCGCAGGGCTGAAATCAGATTCGACGCCGGGCTGGACGGAATCGGCGCAGATACACAATACACCCTTCGCGCACGAATCACAGACAACGGCAAAAGCGTCCGGCAGTTCACGAGCAAGGCCTTTAAGGGGAGCGACCTCAGGGACGGACGCATCGAATTTACCGAGAGATGGAAGCCCGAGAAACTCTGGGACATCCATACACCCCAGAGCACTTACGGCCTCGAGCTTTCGCTGCTGGAATCCGGCGGCAAGGTGCTGGACGCCGGCTATCCTGTGCGTTTCGGATTTCGCGAGTTATGGATCGACGGCCGCGACTTCTTCCTTAACGGAACACGGATATTCCTATCGGCTGTTCCGCTGGATAATGCCCAGATCGGGGCCTCGCTGGCGAACTACGATGCGGCCCGTGAGAGCATGGAACGGCTCAAGAGCTTTGGGATAAACTTCGTCTATACTCACAACTACGGCTGCGAGCCGGGCTCACATTTGAGCTTCGAAGAGATTCTGAAGGCCGCAGATGACGTTGGAATGCTCGTGGCCCTATCCCAGCCGCATTTCTCCCATTATGACTGGGAGGAACCCGACGCCGATGAGACAAACGGCTATGCACGCCACGCGGAGTTCTACGTGCGTGTTGCTCAGAACCATCCGTCGGTCGTATTCTATTCCATGAGTCACAACGCAACAGGATACAGCGAGGACATGAACCCGGACATGATAGATGGAATCCAGGACCCTCGCGACACATGGGCATTGAGGAACTCCAAACTCGCTCAGCGCGCCGAAGCAATAGTCAGCGGCCTTGACCCGGGCCGCATCGTCTATCACCATGCATCGGGAAATCTTGGCCCAATGCACACGAGTAACTTCTATGCGAACTTCGCGCCTATTCAGGAGATGTCCGACTGGTTCGAACACTGGGCGAACGTAGGTGTTAAGCCGGTTTTCACATGCGAATACAGTGTGCCGTTTCCATGGGACTGGACGATGTACAGGGGATGGTACAAAGGAGAGCGATCGTTTGGAAGTGCAAAGGTGCCGTGGGAGTTCTGTCTTGCGGAGTGGAATTCACAGTTCCTGGGAGACCGGGCCTTTCAAATCAGCGAGATGGAGAAAACAAACCTGCGCTGGGAGGCAAAGCAGTTCCGGGCCGGCAGGCTCTGGCAGCGATGGGACTATCCTTATGCAGTAAGTTCGAATATTTTTACCGAACGGTACCCCGTATATGCAAAGTACTTCACCGACAACTGGCGTGCTTTTCGCACATGGGGAGTTTCGTCAAATTCCCCCTGGTCCCACGGGCATTACTGGCGGCTGCGCGACGGTGTTGACAAGAACCGCAGGGATTTCAATGTGGACTGGGAGAATCTGCAGCAGCCGGGCTTCAGCCCGGATTATATCGATCAGCAATACGAACGGGTGGACC
>JACKQG010001420.1_pt1 | contig 23405 bp, 19 predicted proteins | sample 8237621 | NCBI WGS metagenome assembly JACKQG01 (sample SAMN15677084, study PRJNA649215) | marine metagenome | biome: marine; feature: Black Sea; material: saline water; isolation source: suspended particulate matter (SPM) from the Black Sea western gyre | collected 2013-06-09/2013-06-10 | depth... | reverse complement strand
CCCGCCTGCGGCAGGCAAGGCAGGAAAGAACCCAAAATAAAACTAATGCATTTATGGTGAAATATGATGAAATTCCATAGCTTATTCATTTCAATAATCGTCACATACATGGAGGAATCATGAAAAAACTAAGACGAAACGGATTATTGGTATTTGTCATCGTTATGATGATGAGTGTGGTAATCGCACAAGATGAAGACAAAACCCCAACCGGATGGAGCTTTGGCGGTGTACCGGCAATTGGCGGTAATTCAGATATCGGACTTTTATATGGTATAATTCTGAACCCGTATAACTACGGCGATGGTTCAGTGTATCCCGATTATAAATATCAAATTTACCTTGAGGTTTCTAGGACAACCAAAGGTGGCGGAATCAACCGTGTGCAGTTTGATTCAAAATATTTACTGCCACTTGGTTTACGTGTTACCGGAGAATTGGCGTACATGACCGAGCAGGCATTGCCGTTCTACGGATTTAATGGCTATGAAGCTGATTATAATCCGGTCTTTGAAATATCGGATGTTGAACACGAGGATTACGATGCCTCCATTTATAAAACTCGCGTCTATTATCGCCATGAACGGAATGTCTTAAAATTCACGTCTGACTTTCAGAAGAAAATATACGGCGATAATTTGAACGGTCTTTTTGGGGTTGGACTTTTCAACACCGAAGTCGGCACGGTGGATATCTCGGTGTTAAACGAGGGTAAAACGGAAGATTTACTGCCGGATAGTACCAAAACTTTATTCGATGAAAGGGTAGAAAGCGGCATCATAAACCCAGATGAAAAAGAAGGTGGCAATACCAATTATTTAAAGTTTGGTGCGGTTTATGATACCAGAGACAACGAAGCCAATCCCATGAGCGGAATGTGGACTGAAGGACTTGTTCAGGTTGTTCCGAGTTTCTTGGGCAGTGACTTTGATTATTCGGTATTTACGTTCACACATCGTCAATATTTCAGTATCATTCCTAACGATTTATCATTTGCGTATCGTGTAGGGTATCAAGGTGTTCTTAGTGGAGATATTCCCTTCTTTATGCTGCCGTACTACCAGAGTAGCTATCAAACTCAAGAAGGCTTCGGAGGCTCCAAGACGATGCGCGGAATTATGAAAAATCGCGTGGTTGGGAACTCCGTGGCATTGTTCAATACCGAACTGCGCTGGAAATTCCTGAGAACACAAGTTTTTGGTCAGAATCTTTATTTAGCCTTAAATGCCTTTGTAGATGGTGGACAGGTGATAGATAAATATCCGGTTAGTGGAGACATTGATGGGGAAGAAGCCTTGCATCTTTCTTATGGCGGTGGTTTTAGGATCGCGCTAAATGAGAATTTCATTGTGGCCATCGATTATGGAATGGCTGCCGATGAGCAGGACGGAACAAGCGGGCTTTATATCGGTTTAGGATACCTTTACTAAATATACTTAACAGCATTGCCCCGATGATGAAGCTTCTAACCGCAGAAGCTGATAGTCGGGGCAAAGTGTTTTTACAGCAATGATTCGTATTGTTGCGGGGAGAATTCTATGAATGTGTTGTCAAGCGGAAGTGGAGAATTAATCCAGCCACCGGATATGGATGCATTTCGGGAATGGAACCGCACATATAAATCCAGAGAACTTATTGACAAGCGCATGACAGAGCGAGAAGCTGTATCACAGTTTCTTGCAGAGGGTGATTATATCGGAATTGAGTTGTATGGGACTGTTCGTGCTCCGATGTCTCTTGTTCGCGAGATACTGCGCCAGGGTTTTCATGACTTGAAATGTGCCGGTCAAGGTGTTTTTGAATCCGATCTGTTAGCGGCGGCGAATACGGTGAAACAACTGGATTGGACTTACATCGGCTTTGAAGTTTACGGCCTTTCTGCGAATGCACGACGATCAGTGGAAAGTGGTTATGTCCAAAAAATTGTTGAGTGGTCAAATGCGGCACTTACCTGGAGATTTAAAGCTGCTGCAATGGGCGTACCGTTTCTTCCTACTCAAGTTATGTTGGGTACGGATACATTCAAATATAGCGCTGCAAAAGTGGCCGAATGTCCATTTACAGGGAAGAAAATCTGTTTGTTGCCCGCACTGATTTTGGATGCGGGGTTCATCCATGTGAGCCGAGCTGATAAATACGGAAATTGTCAAATTGACGGTATTAGCGGATTTGCGGCAGAGATGGCAAGGGCATCCAAGCGGCTCATTATTTCTGCTGAGGAAATTGTGGATGAAGATGTCATTCGCAGCCAGCCGGACAGAACCATCATCCCGTATTATTTGGTTGATGCAGTGATTGAAGCTCCTTTTGGAGCGCATCCGGGTGAAATGACGAACTGTTATGAGCGGGATGAACAGCATATCCGGGACTATGTGAATGCCACAAAGGATGAATCCAATGTGAAGGAATATCTAAATACATGGATTTATGATATTCAAGATCATAAAGAATATTTAGAGAAGGTCGGGAAGAGGACATTAGATGCACTTCGCATTGGGGGCAGAGATGAATAAACCTCGTTACAATTCTTCGGAGCTCCTCATTTGTATTTCAGCACGATTAATGGAAGATGGTACCACGTGTTTTATCGGAACGGGAATCCCGATGCTTGCGGCGTCTCTTGCTCAGAAACTATATGCACCTAATCTCATTTCTATTTTTGAGTTTGGCGGTGTCGGTGCACAATTGGATAAACTTCCGCTTGCCGTCGGAGATATGCGGACATTCAACCGCGGAGTTGCTGCCGCCGGAATTTGTGATATCATGGAAACAGCTCAACGAGGATTTGTGGATTATGGGTTTTTAGGTGGTGCGCAAATTGATATGTACGGGAATCTCAATTCAACCATCATCGGGGATAATCATTCTAAACCGAAGGTTCGTTTGCCCGGGTCGGGCGGCGGAAATGATGTTGGGAGCACGTGCTGGAAAACGATTGCCATTATGCAGCATGACAAGCGCCGGTTCATACCAAAAGTCGACTTTATTACCACCCCCGGATTTTTATCTGGTCCGGGAGCACGTGAAGATGCAGGATTGCCGCCAAATACCGGTCCATATCGAGTCGTAACGAATTTGTGCACACTCGGCTTTGATAATGAAACAAAATGGATGAAACTGCTGGCGTTAAATCCGGGAGTGTCCGCCGAAAATGTGGTAGAGAATACCGGGTTTGCATTGGTGATTCCTGAGAATATCCAAAGTAATAAAGAACCGACGGATGATGAATTGCGAATCCTACGGGATGAAGTAGATAAAGACAGATATTATATTTGAGAAACCTGTGATTCCGGACGATAACACTTTAACGCTCTCACACCTTAACACCTATATAATCATGGAACTGTGTGAGGATAATTCTGTATTTTATATCCATCAATTGACAGTATGAAACTTTAGGATAAAAATGGTAACATCACAAAATATTCAGTTGCAATCCATTCTGAAATTGAATGAAGAGATTAGTCAAATTCAGGATTTGGATGCGGTTCTTGATTATTTGCTTACTCGTGCACGGGAAATGACCCACGCCGATTCAGGTACATTATACATTGCGGATGGAGATAATCTTGTCTTTAGCTATACCCAAAACGAAACGTTATTTACATCCAATCTGGATAATAAAAATTTATATGCTGCGTTTAAAGTTCCGATCAATGATAACTCCATTGCCGGTTATGTTGCGAACCGAAGGGAATTATTAAATATTCCTGAAGTGTATTCTTTGGATGAAGCATTACCGTTTTCGTTTAATTCATCATTCGATAAAAGTTCAGGTTATTGTACACAATCGATGCTCACGGCACCGATTATCAATGCACATCAAGATATGGTGGGTGTACTCCAATTGATTAATGCAAAAACACCTGAGAATGAGATTACCTCTTTTACCAAAGATGATGAAATGCTCATCACATATTTTGCCGGGAATGCCTCTGTACATATCGAGCGTGCGGAATTGACAAGAGAATTGATATTGCGAATGATAAAAATGGCAGAGCTTAGAGATCCAAAAGAAACGGGAGCACACGTCAATCGCGTTGGAGCAGTCGCAGCAGAACTCTATGTGCATTGGGCGACGAAAAAAGGGATAGACCCCATCGAGATAAAAAAGCAAAAAGGGAATATGCGCCTTGCAGGTATGTTGCATGATGTTGGAAAAATCGCTATTTCTGATTTAATCTTGAAGAAACCCGGTCGATTCGATGACGATGAACGAATGATTATGAACTTTCATACAATCTATGGAGCTAGGTTATTTTTAAATTCCAAATCAGAGATTGACCAACTTTCGGAAAAAATTGCTTTAACACATCATGAGAATTGGGACGGCACAGGTTATCCCGGAAAAATCGGTGATATTAACAAAGATATTGAATCCATGGGAGAAGGATACAAAGGAGAGGAAATTCCCTTAGGCGGAAGGATTGTTGCAATTGCAGATGTGTACGATGCTTTAATGTCCATTCGAGTTTATAAAAGTGCCTGGACGGAAGAAGACACGTTAAACGAACTGCGAACGTGCAGTGGAACACAATTTGATCCGGAATTGATCGACTATTTCTTTGAAATCTATGATACGGTGAAAGCCATTCGTGGAAAATACCTTGACTAGAGATTTTATTTATTTATTCCGAATTCTTAACACTTATCCGTTACGGGAAAATGAAAGCGATAACACTTTAATACTTTAACAGCCTAACACTTATACACATTAACACATCGGAGTTTAATCAATGAAACATATAACACTAATTTTTGGAACTATTTTCTTATTAACCATTATGAGTTGCACTGGATTATGTCATAAAAAATCTTGTTGTGAAGAATCTGCAGAACCATCGGCGGGAACCGTATTGCCGATAGACCCCAACGTGAAAATAGGAACGCTAAGCAATGGACTTCGCTATTATATCCGTGAAAATCATAAACCGGAAAACCGTGCCGTACTGAGATTGGCAGTGAATGCCGGATCTATTTTAGAGGACGAAGACCAGAAGGGTCTTGCCCATTTTGTGGAACACATGGCATTTAACGGGTCGACACATTTCAATAAATCAGAACTTGTGGACTATCTGGAAGGCATCGGAATGAGATTTGGTGCGGATTTAAATGCACATACATCTTTTGATGAGACGGTTTACAAACTGCAGGTACCCATGGATGATCCGGAAGTAATAAAAAAGGCATTCCAAATTTTGGAGGACTGGGCACACGGTGTTGCATTTGAGGAGGAGGAAATTGATAAAGAACGAGGCGTGATCAAAGAAGAGTGGCGGTTAGGACAAGGTGCCGGTATGCGGATGTGGAATAAACACGCACCGATTTTATTTAACAACTCGATGTATTCAAAGCGCTTACCCATTGGTGATATAGCCATTGTTGACACAGCACATTACGAAACTCTACGCAGATTCTACAAGGATTGGTATCGACCCGATTTGATGGCGGTCGTTGCGGTTGGAGATTTTGATTCCGCAGTAATTGAGGAATATATTAAGAACTATTTTGAAAAAATCCCGGAAGTTAAAAAGCCAAGAGAACGCAAAATATTTTCGGTGCCGGATCATGAAAAAACATTTGTGTCCATTGCTTCAGATCCGGAAGCAACTCGTACCAATGTTAATGTGTATTTCAAAAAACCGGTCAGAAATGAACAAACAAAAGAAAACTATAGACATAATATCCTTGAAAATTTGTATTCCGGTATGATCAATGCTCGTTTCGATGAAATAACCAAAAAGCCGGATGCACCTTTTATGTATGCGTACTCATTCACGAATAATATTGCACTGTCCAAATCCGCACATGTCTTGTTAGCGGGGGTCAAAGAAGATGGAATTACCGGCGGACTGAAAACGATTTTAATGGAGGCAGAACGTGTTGCGCTCTTTGGATTTACGCAAACCGAATTAGATCGCCAAAAAACTGAATTTATGAGGAGAATTGAACGGGCATACAATGAGAGGGATAAAACTGAATCAAAACGATATGTAAACGAGTATGTTCGAAATTATCTTGAGGGAGAGTCTATCCCCGGCATCGAACATGAGTTAAAACTTTACAAAAATATCCTGCCAAATATCCAATTACTTGATATCAATCAAATGAGTGCTGAAATGCTTCCGGGAGGAAATCGCGTCATTACGGTCAGCGCTCCGGAAAAGGAATCTCTTATTCTTCCCGGAGATGAAGAACTCCTGTCGCTGTTTGCCGAAGTAAAAACAATGGACATCACTCCATATATCGATGTGGTTTCGGATGAACCTCTCGTAAAAACAATTCCCACTCCTTCGAAAATTGAATCCGCTGAATTATTGAGGGATATTGACGTTGAGAAAATAATCTTGTCGAATGGAGTAACAATCCTGCTAAAACCGACGAAATTCAAAAATGATGAAATTTTATTTACATCTTTCAGTCCCGGTGGAAAATCGAAGATTGCAGATGAAGGATATGCTTCGGCTGATGCAGCAGCAGATTTGATAGGAAACTTTGGAATTGGAGGTTTCACACAGATAGAACTTGAAAAGAAACTGGCAGGAAAGGTTGTGTCTGTTTCTCCTTACATCGATGGCTTGTTTGAAGGAATTTCGGGTTCAGCCTCTCCGAAAGATATAGAAACGATGTTTCAGCTAATCTATTTATACTTTACAGCTCCGCGTATGGATGAAAATGCATTTGAAGCGACACTTTCACGGTGGCGTGGATTTTTAGAAAACCGAAGCTCAAGACCGGAATCGGCGTACCGGGACACTATCCAAGTTACCATGGCACAATACCACCATCGTGAACGCCCGTGGACGTTGGACTTTCTTGATGAAATAGATTTAGAAACCGCCTATACGTTTTACAAAGACAGATTTAAGGATGCCGGTGACTTCACATTCTTTTTCGTGGGGAATTTTGAGCCGGATGCAATCAAACCACTTCTCCAAACATGGTTAGGCGGTTTACCGACGAATCTCAGGAAAGAAACATGGGTGGATAACAACATCAATCCGCCGGTTGGGAGAATAAACAAGTCTGTAATAAAAGGGATGGACCCGAAAAGTATGACGCAAATCATATTTACCGGTCCTTTTGAGTGGAATCGAGAAAATCGGTATGAATTAAATTCTATGGCTCATGCATTCCGCATAAAACTGCGAGAAGTTCTGCGTGAAGATATGGGCGGAGTTTATGGCGTGGGTGTCCGTGCATCGACAGATCACTACCCGGATGAAGATTACAGGCTTACGGTTACATTTGGTTGTGCTCCTGAAAGAGTAGATGAATTGACAGAGGCTGTTTTTGAGCAGATTGACAGTCTGATGACAGCGGGTACGACTGAAAAATATCTGAATAAAGTAAAAGAAACACAGCGCCGAGAGAGAGAGACATCTCTTAAAGAAAATAAATTTTGGTTAAGACAATTGTCTTCATCTTCTATTCACAATCAAGACCTTTCAAATATTTTACAGTTTGAAACATTGGTCAATACGTTAACGTTGGATATCATTCAACAGGCGGCAAATCAGTATTTCGGCACTGAAAATATTGTGCAGGTAACACTGTATCCGGAGAAAAGTAGTGAGTAATCGAAGCGAAGTTCCCGTCTGCCCCGGGCGGGCAGGAAGCACCTAGAACCCAGCACCCAGTAAGAGAGAGAGTAACATGAAAACAGCCCTCAGTTTAATCCTTAGCCTTAGTGTCATCTCCTTTGCACAGGAACCCAGGAAAGATATAGGAGAGTTCATTGAGAAGAAATCCGGTTTCTGGCATGAGATCAAAGATTCAATGGATACATATTATGAAGAAGAGGATGCTCCTGATCTTCGATTCAAAATGAACTTAACCGATGTGGATATTCCTCAAGACACCAGCGAATTTACTAAATACTGGCACAATCCACCGGTATCACAAGGAATGACAGGCACGTGTTGGTGTTTTTCCGGTACATCGTTTTTAGAATCTGAAATTTACCGTTTAACAGGGAAAGATATTAAAATTTCAGAAATGTATACGGTATACTGGGAAACGGTTGAGAAAGCAAGAAGGTATGTACAAGAGCGTGGAGATTCCCAGTTTTCTCAAGGGTCTGAGTTAAATGCAGTGACGAGAATCTGGAAGATGTACGGTGTCGTTCCGTTATCTACATATCCCGGAAAGGTTGATGAACAACCGTTTCATGATCATGGTGATATGTGGTCAGAAATGCGTTCTTACCTTGAAGAGGTAAAGGTATCAAATGCGTGGAATGAAGAACTCGTCCTACAGACAATCCGTTCTATCATGGACCACTATCTTGGCGTCCCTCCTGAATACGTAAAAAGTCATGGAGCCAAACTGACCCCAAAACAATATCTGAAACGCATTTTGAGGATAGATGTGGAAGATTATGTGGATGTAATGTCTCTGATGGAAAAACCCTACGGAGAATTTACCGAATACGATGTTGCGGATAATTGGTGGAATAGCGAAGACTATTTGAATCTACCCTTATCGGATTTTATGTCCGTAGCTAAGCATGCAATCCGAAACGGATTCACATTGGGAATCGGAGGAGATGTGTCAGAAGCCGGATTACGTTCGTGGGAAGAAGTAGCCGTTGTTCCCACCTTTGATATCCCTGCAGAATATATTGATGAAAATGCAAGGCAATTTAGGTTTAGCAATCGATCGACAACGGATGATCATGGAATACATCTAATTGGTTATTCGGTTAGAAATGGAGAAGATTGGTATTTGATTAAAGATTCCGGAGCAGGCGGACATACCGGTCAGACAAAAGGATATTCCTATTACCACGAAGATTACGTGAAATTGAAAATGATGACGTACATTGTGCATAAAGATGCTGTGCAGGGCTACATTCCAAAATAACAATTTGAAGTGAAAAAAATCGTGGTAATATTTCAGTTATGGGTGGAATATAAATGTATTTTACTTTATAATTAGCATTGGAGTAAAATGATGAGGAACAGTTTACCCCGACCGGTCGGGGAATCATTTTCAGCTGACAATAATTTCCCGATAAATCGGGACAGGACGCAGACTCATTATTGTACACCGGTACTTAATATTTTTTATAAAGGTGTATCCTATCCATAACTGAATCAATACAATTCGTGCAATAGTTATGTTCTGTTTAATAAGTAAAACGAGGTAAATTATCCTATGAACTTCGAACAAAGACCGTTCCGCTTAACGGATAAAGACAAAGCCCGGTATACAAAGAGCATTGAAAAAATAGATTTATCAATCAAGGGAAAAGTTTTAGAAAATATTCCGAGAAAACTTGAGCGGATAGCGGAACAAAAACATTTAAATATTTTTGAAGCCGAAGTATATGAGGGCGTGACTACCTTATTTTCATTGTTAAATACCAATTCTGAAATGCCGGAGTCCTTACAGAAGAAAATTCTGTTTGCCTTGCAATATTTTATTGAGGCTAAAGATGAAGTTCCTGACAACTTGGAAGGAATTGGATTTATGGATGACGCAGCGATTATTTTGTGGGTCATCGAGGATATTCGGCTCCAACATCAACAGTATTTTGACGCCTGAGAAAGGAAAATAGACGAATAGATGAATCAACCAATTACTATCGCAGTTGACGCAATGGGGGGAGACAATGCTCCAGGTGTAATTATAAAAGGGGTGCTTCAAGCCGTACGTGCAAATCCGGTAAAAATTATTTTGGTCGGAGATAAAATAAAAATTGAAGATACACTGAAGAAACTTCGTTATTCCGGCAATGATATAGAAATTGTTCATACCGTTCAAACGATCCAGATGGGTGAAAGCCCCAAGGAATCCGTTCACAATAAACCGGATGCCAGTATTGTTTTAGCAGCAAAACTCGTATCTGACGGGCGGGCAGATGCATTAGTCTCCGCCGGAAGTACCGGGGCGGTTGTTCTATCCGCGGCAAAATACATTCCAAGAATTTATGGAGTACGCCGGACGGCAATTGCAACAGTTTATCCAACCATGAATGAATTCAAACGCAACGACCATCTTGCCTTTATGCTCGATGTTGGGGCAAATGTCCATTGCTCTGCAGAGGAATTAGTACAGTTTGCAATTATGGGCTCAAGTTATGTTTCGGAAGTTCGGGAGATCGCAAACCCGACAATCTCTTTGCTTAATAATGGAGAAGAGCCGTCAAAGGGCGGTGAAAAAATGCAAAAAGCCTATCGCATGTTGTCGGAAACCTCCGGTGTGAATTTTATCGGAAATATCGAAGGAAAAGATGTTCTACGAGGAGTTACCGACGTGATTGTTACAGAAGGATTTGTCGGAAATATTGTTATCAAAACATTGGAGGGAGCTGCAAAAACAGTTGGGAGTTTAAGTAAACTTGCCTTTAAAATGAAGTGGTCGTGGAAAATAGGTTTGCTCATGCTACGCAAAGGCATGCAAGCATTAAAAGAAATTACAGATTATGCAGAATATGGGGGTGCTCCACTGTTAGGATTTGAAAAGATTGTCATTGCCGCCCATGGACGGTCGAATGAAAAAGCGATTTCAAATGCAATTGCGTTGGCGGGTAAGTGTGTCAGAGATGATGTGTGCGGTCAGATAGAAAAACGCATCAAGGATTTTGAAATGCGGGCCCACAGCGAATACGATCGAATGACAGAGGAGTTTTAAAGAAGAAAAGTTAAAAAGTGAAATCTAAAATATGTTCTTCTCGCTCCTCACTTCTCGCTTAAATTATATCATCCACATTAAATAAAGGACGACGCACGTAATTGAAAACCCGGTAATGTATGTGACAACCTGTTCTTGCCGGATGCGTTTAAATTCTGCACGGTGAATGTCATAAATTAACACAACATTAACTGTATCATTTGCAGGGATATAAACTCGTTTCACCGCTTCAGGAAGGCGATCTTTTATGGACGGTATTTCAAAATTTGGCGGGAGGTAACTGATTTCGTGGATTCCGTTTTCTATTGGAATGGGCTGTGTGATGGGTGTTTTACCGATATAAACTCCATCGATAAAAATTGGTGTCCCGGTACTATCGGATTCCGGAAGGACATAGCCGATTTGGTTATTCAAGATGTCGCCATCAGGATGTACCGCTCCCGGGAGCACAGCAGAGAGAAAAGTAAGAAATATCAAACACTTTTTCATGAAATAAGTTACGAAAAACAGATGGGTGAGAACGAGTTAAATATTTACAAATCTATATTCTTGATTCTTCAATGTTAATTTAATCAGAATTCACCTTGTATCTTGTCTAAAACATGGTGAATTTCCGTGAACATTCTATGCGTAGAAAAACCATTTTATCCATACTTTTCGTCATAATAGCCGGACTTCCGAACGGGTGTGCGTATTTCAATACGTTCTATAATGCCGAGCAATATTTTGAAACAGCTGAAAAAGCCCGACTAGAGAAGACCGACGAAAACCTACCGACGACCGCAAAAGATGCATACGAAAAAGTCATCCAAAAGTCGAGGATTATTCTAAAGAAATACCCCGATAGCAAATATGTAGACTCTGCACGTTTATTGATTGGCATTTCCCGATACCATCTAAAAGAATATAAAACGGCGGAAGAAGTATTCCGGAAACTACTGCAAGAGGGAAGCGTGTCCTATCATCCGGAAACACGCTATTGGTTAGCCTTATGTAAGTGGAAACAAGGATTGCCCCAGCCGGCATTGGATGATTTACATGAACTGGTTCAAATGGATATTTCTGATGACTTGATGTCAAAAGTGTATTTGTCCATTTCTGGGTTATATCTTGAGCAGGAAGATTCAAAAAATGCTCTGAATATGCTCGAGAAAGCTGCGGTGCTGGTGCGGTCATCTGCGGAGAAAAGTCAAATATATTATCAGCTCTCTGAGTTGGCCGAAAAAGGAGAAGATTGGGAACGGGCTGTGGATGCCTATCAGCAGGTAATCAAACATTCGTTGGCAAAAAGCAGAATTATGGATGCGCATTTACAGATAATCAGGATTTACCGATTAAGCGAACAGACAGAACGCGCCCATAAAAAAGCAACGAAATTGATAAAGGATGAAGATTACGAATCCATTCATGGTGACTTAACACTCGAAACCGGAAAAATATTTCAAGCTCAGGGTCGAATGGATGACGCGTTGAAAGTGTATACCAATATTCCAACAGATTACCCAAAAACCGAAGCGTCTGCCGAGGCAAGATATCTTCTGGGAAAATATGCACTGGATGTACTTTGGGATCTGGATAAAGCGAAAATAGAGATGGAAGAAGTTTCGAAGGAGTATCGGCAATCTCCCTATACTTCTTTAGCTCAGAAACAAACAAAGCAGATTCAAAAAGCTTTAACAGCCATGGAATCTATACGATCATTAACACATGAAGTTATTGCATTAGATACCATATCTCAAGACAGTGTTGTTTTGGATACGACGAACGTGGACTCAGTCGCAATTGAACTGAAAACAGAGGAGGTTGCAAATCACCGATATGCGCTTGCTGAACTGGAGACATTTCATTTCGATAAATCTACAATTGCATTAAATCAATTGGATACTATTTTACTCCAGCCGAAAAAGTTTAGCGTTTATCCAAAGGCGGTCTATCTCAAAGCACATATTTTGAAATCTTCCGGTGACGTTGAGCGTGCGGATTCTCTTGAAAATGTGATTGTGGAAGCATGGCCATCGACTGATTTTGCGGAGAAAATTTTAACTTCTCGCGGTGTTGTTAAAGAGATGACGCAATCAGAAGAAACGTTTAATTATTATGAGAGCCTATGGGAAACAAACCCGGAAACTACGTTTGTTCATTTTAAAAAATTAATTCTGAGAGATTCATTGAGCACGACATCAGCTTCTGCAGGATATTTTTTGTCCTACCATTATGATCACACATATTTCGAGTTAGACAGTGCATTGAAATATTACCGTTGGCTTCATTATTTCCATCCTGAAAGCGAACAAGCAATAACATCAAAAAACCGTTTTCAAATCCTACAATCTATGTTCAATGAATTGAATACCGATTCAACAGAATTCATAACAGATTCACTTAATGTGAAAGCAGAGAAAGATTCACTAATAATACCAGATTCACTGGATAGCAGTATTGTAGCAGAAGATTCAACCCAAACTCTGCTTATTCAGGATTCGTTAAAGACTACGGCTTTATCAATAATCGACCCCCTCAATGTGACAGGATTTAATGATTCATTAGCGAAATCTGAGTTACATGACTCGCTTAACATTACCGTTACAGAAGACACAATTCAATCGGTTATCGATCGCGATTCTTCAAATGTGGATACTGTCAAAACTATTCCGGAGTACCCATTATCAAAGACACAATGGGATGAATAAGTTGCTCAGGAAAGAGGAATGTCGGATTGTGGCAAACGTTCAGTTGGCAAAGAATCTTTGGTCGATGAAATTTAAAGCCCCCGAAATTATCGAGGAGTATTTCGGTGCGGGACAATTTATTTCCATACTTGTCTGTGATACTTGGGAACATCCTTTGCGACGTCCGATGAGTATTGCCGATGTTAAGGGTGATTGTATTTCTATCATCTATAAAACCGTGGGAGCGGTTACGAAATCTCTGGCAAAAATGCATCCGGGCGATTCAATAAATGTCCTTGGACCATTAGGAAATACTTTTACAGGATGGGAAGACGGCCGTGACTCAATTTTAGTTGGCGGTGGGGTTGGTCTGGCTCCGATGTTAAATTTACACAAAATGGTGAAAACATCGACGATAATTATTGGCGCACGTACATCCGAAGAGCATTTTTTATCGCATTCTCCTCAGGAAGGCATTTTTTTAACAACAGATGATGGCTCAATAGGGATTCGAGGAACGGTGATTCCGACACTTGAGTCTCAGGTTATGTCAAAACAGAATCCAAAAATATTTGCGTGCGGGCCTGAGCCAATGCTAAAAGCTGTCCAATCTTTTGCGTTGGAAAACCAAATTCCAACCCAACTTTCCGTAGAGAGCTACATGGCATGCGGGATTGGTATTTGTCAGGGATGCGCGATAAAAAAAACAGAAAAAGAGGGAATTATGAGACAAACCTATCATGAAAAATATGATTTGGTTTGTGTAAACGGACCGGTATTTTCCGCAGAGGAGGTGACGTTTGACTGACCTCCGAATTAAAATTGGTGATATCACTTTTAGCAATCCGGTGTTTACTGCATCCGGCACCTTCGGGTACGGCACGGAGGTCTCAGACTTGACAGATGTATCAAAACTGGGTGCAATTGTAACAAAATCTGTTACCCTTTTCCCAAGAGAAGGAAATCCGCCCCCAAGGGTTGTTGAAACCCCTGCCGGCATGATAAACTCCATCGGACTTGCAAACGTTGGCGTGGAGAGGTATATCAGAGAAATGATTCCGCTTTATGATAATATTGGAACAAAGGTCATAATGAATATTGCGGGAACAACGCTGGAGGAATATTGTGATGTGCTGGAAAAGGTTGAAGTCATTTCATCCAATATTTGCGGATATGAAATAAATATCTCCTGTCCGAATGTGAAAAAAGGCGGAATGCAATTTGGAGTGGACTCATCCATGACAGAAGCACTGACCGCTGAAATGAGAAAACGAACGGAACGGTTAATAATCATGAAACTCAGCCCGAATGTTACGGACATCACATCCATCGCAAAAGCCGCAGAAAATGGAGGGGCGGATGCCGTGTCCGCAATTAATACCGTTGTCGGCATGAGCATAGATTCCGAAACGGGAAAAAGCCAAATATACACAACCTACGGCGGATTGTCCGGCCCGGCAATTAAACCTATTGGGTTAGCAACTGTCCATAAAGTCTATCAATCTGTTAATATTCCCGTCATTGGGTTAGGTGGAATTACAACAGGTTTGGATGCGGTTGAATATCTCCTTGCCGGAGCGGTTGCTGTCCAAGTCGGAACAGCAACATTTCGACATGCAGATGCCGGCGAACAGATTATCAACGAATTACATCAATTCGGAGATAGTAAGTCTATTGAAAAAATATCATCACTTACCGGCGCTGTAAAAACATATACGAAATGAAGAACATCAGGAGAATTACACTTACATTTGCTCTGATTTTGTCGCTAGGATTAATGATGTCCTGTACGAATTCTCCTCGGTACGGTGGAACATCCGGTGGTAAGACGAAATCCGGTAGGAAAGATATTATTCGATCGAAAGTATTGACCGGGGTAAGTTCTTATTACGGAAAAGATTTCCACGGAAAGCTCACTGCAAATGGCGAAGTTTACGATATGTACGGGCTTACAGCAGCACATAAAACATTACCTTTGAATACAATCGTACGTGTGACAAATCTTGATAACAATCGTTCTATCATATTACGTGTGAATGATCGGGGACCATACGTGAAGGGGAGAATACTGGATTGCTCATACGGAGCAGCAGTAAAGTTAGATTTTGTAAACCAAGGTACAACAAAAGTCAAAATAGAAATTATTGAGGTTGGCGATAATAAATACATGAAACATGATTGATGGAGACCGGGAGACTGGAAATGCACCAAATTCCAAGTAAATCCCAAATACCAATAACCAAATGAGGTAATAAAATGGCAAGATACATTCTAGTAGTTAATCCGCAGGGCGGAGCAAAAGCAGGGAAGGCAATCTTAAAAAAAGTCCAGCCGGTATTTGAATCTGTAAATGCTGAGTTAAACATTCTTGAAACTGAATATGCCGGTCATGCAAAAGAAATCGCATATTCGTTTGATTTTACGGGATATGACGGATTTTGTGCAATTGGCGGAGACGGAACCATGCACGAAGTAGTGAATGGAATGTTATCCCGTCCGGATCAGAGAAAACTGCCGATAGGATTAATTACCGGTGGGACAGGAAATTCGTTCATGCGGGATGTCAACTGTTTAGATCCGGTTGTGGCAGCCAAACGAATAATTACCGGTAGAAAGCGATTGGTGGATGTAGCAAAAGTTGATGCAAACGGTGAAACATTGTATGCGTTTAATATCGTAGGTTGGGGCATGCCGACAGAAATAAACCGAATCGCGGAAAAACTGCGATGGTTAGGCGGACAAAGATACAATATTGCATCAATCATTGAAGTCATGAAAAACCGCCAGCGATTAGCCACATTGGTGGTTGACGGAAATCGAATCGTGGGGAATTTTGGATTCATCATGGGATGTAATACTATTCATACAGGAAAAGGTATGAAAATGGCACCTTTGGCTCAAGTTGACGATGGGTATATAGATTTAATTATCGTCCATAAAGCAGGGCGGATGAAACTATTAAATATGTTCCCCAAAGTGTTTACAGGTGCGCACATTGGCGATCCGGCGGTTGAATACAAGCAGGTGAAAGAATTTTCAATCATCCCGCAAGAATCCCATGAACTCAATATTGATGGTGAGATGATAGGTAGCACACCTATTCACGTTACCATGATCAAGCACGCAGTTGAGATGCTGGTGTAGTGGTTTAAGAAGAGCGTCTGCGAAAGAAAACGGATTGATTATAGCCAACAAAAAACCATTGCACATAAAATAATTTTTAATTTAACTTTGGTTAGGATTTGTGAGAGGCCCCGTTGGTACGGCGTGCTCTTCAGGGAAAAAAGATTTTCTCGAGGGTAAACTGACGGGGCTTTTGTTATGAAGGAAAAACACGATAGTCTGACCCTTAACGAATGGATACGAACACAGTTCACATTCCAAACTTTCCAACATTCGAATCCACCAAAGGCTTGTGCGCCTTGGCGTGCGGACCCGTCTCACTCGGACAGACACTTTAACCCGCCAAAAAACCGGCGGACAGGCACTAGAACACTATAACTCATTATGAAAACCATCGCTCATTATTCACAACTTGTAATGCCGGATCATCTAAATAATGTTGGCACCTTATTTGGCGGACAGATGATTTCCTGGATGGATATTGCCGCGGCGAAAACATCTTATCGATTCTTAAGAGGAACCGGCGCATGGGGTGCTGTTACTCGTGCAATTGATCAAGTGGAATTTAAAGAACCCGTTTTTGGTGGCGAATGGGTGACATTTACGGGGACTGTCTTGGATGCAGGGAAGACGTCGATCCGAGTTAAAGTAGAAGCTCATGCAGAGAGCCGTAACGAAAACATGAGGATTGCCTGCACAGCGATTATTACGATGGTTGCAGTAAAGGAGGATTCTCCCGGAAATTTTGTTAAATTCCCCCATGGAAAAATTGTGGATTAAACCAAATATCTTTACCCGAACGCTTCTTTTTACGTTTATCATATTTGTTGTCGGATGCACCGGGGTATTTCCACCCAACTATCCGGATGTCATTACGCTGGATAATCCACCCGAAGTTTCGCTCAATTACACATACAACACGGTTCGCTTGGTTCAGCCTGTAAGTATTGCGGAAGGTAATCCAACCGCATTTAGATTCATTATTCGCCAGCGTTCCAAACCGGATTCCCCCTTGATCGAACGTGTATTTTTCCCCGGTGACAGTATTGCCATAGAGCTTCCGTTCAATGTGTTTGACCCACAGCCCCTCGGAAATTTGATTAAACTAATCCCTTATGGTCGTGATTTGCAGCCGGTCGAGCATTTATTCACGGTTGCCGACACAGGTACCATCGTTTTGCCGGAGGCGATAATCCGGAGAGTCCCGGTTGTCATTACCGGTATTTTACTTCTCAGAGATAATAACACACCTATCGAAAGTGCGGATGTAACAATAACGGATAGTGCTTCCGTCATTCTTCGAACACAATCCGACAGTCTTGGTTTTTTTCGGTTTGAACTTTGGTCAAGATACCGGCATCGTACAGATTTATCGTTGGTAATCCGGGATGAAGAAAATTATCTTAATAAATCTATTTCAATCGACTTCAAAGAGAATCAAACTGTTCATTTTCCGATATTTTTTGGGGCATCGCAGGAATTTGTGTCTCAGGGGGCGGTCTACAGAATACTACAGGATTTTGTTCCGTTTCGTTCCGGCCCGGAGAATGGAGCGGATATTCAGTTTTTCTTATCGAGAGGAGATATGCTAGCAGTCAAAAAAGTGGCGGGAGATCGATTATTTGGAGTTGTGGAAGTGTTAAATGATGAAACGAAAACGCTCCAATGGTTTGAAGGATGGGTGCTCTCACAATTCACTGAGCTTGTCAAGTGAATCACTACACAACCATGAAGAACACTTCATTACTCCATTCCTCTAATATGCCACTCCCCGTCCTAATCCTAATCCTAATCTTCACTCCGGTATTCTCCCAAGTTCCGGTGAATGTCCTCAGCAGTCCGCCTTTTGCTGAAGTCGTAGTTGATGATTCCTTGGTTGGTAAAACTCCGCTTCGACGGTTGGACTTATCTGTTGGGTATCATTCCATAAATTTGGTATTATCGGATCATGTTCCGATTTTTTATGAATTGGATTTGCAGGATGCGGCTGCATTAGAACTGCGGTTTCAGCTGAAGCGATTATGTCGGGTTGTTTTCAAATCGAAAGAGGAAGATTTGCATTTTCGTCTGGATGGTAAATACGAGTGGTCTAGCTCTGCAATGAAGTTTACAATGGAAGAGGGGAAGCATCATTTGGAGGTGTTTGATGAAGAAGAGTTGATAGACGAACAGATGTTGGATGTTTTGCAATCCTCCGAGTTTATTTATCAGCTGGAATGAAATGAAAAGCAATGTATAGTTTACAATTTATAATTTAGAATTATACTTTGCGACAATCCTCTGTTCAATTCTCAGCACCGAAGCCCGAAACCAACCACAATAATAAAACAGGATAAATTTATCCTTAATATCTTGTTGCCCTATGATTATCGGGGTAAATTCTGCCTCGAAATGTATGATATTTTCGAGAATTTGAACAAATTATTCACTAATTACAGTTAAAATACTGGAGGAAACAGATGTCTACAAACGTCTATAAACCAAATGCTGAATTCTCAAAAGGTGCATGGATATCCGATCTTGACCAATATCGGAAACTATACGACCGCTCTATTCAGGATCCGGAGGGGTTTTGGGGAGAAATTGCAGAACGCATCACATGGACAAAAAAATGGGATACCGTTCGCAATTTTAATTTTGTAAAAGCAGATATCAAATGGTTCGAAGGTGGTAAGCTAAATGTAGCTTACAACTGTTTGGACAGACATGTCGAAGCCGGGCATGGAGATCAAACTGCATTAATCTGGGAAGGGAACAACCCGGAAGAGGATAAGAAGTTTACGTATTCTGAACTAAAAGACGAAGTGTCTAAATTCGCCAATGTGTTAAAAGCGAACGGAGTTGTCAAAGGTGATAGAGTTTGTCTGTATATGCAGATGATTCCTGAGCTTGCAGTTGCGATGCTTGCCTGTGCAAGAATTGGGGCCGTACATTCTATCGTTTTCGGAGCGTTTAGTTCAGATTCGCTACGCGATCGGATTAACGATTCCGCCTGTAAAATTCTGGTGACGCAAGATACCGGTGTTCGCGGAACAAAACAGAACATTGCGATGAAAACTAAAGCAGATAAAGGCTTGGACGAAACGCCTTCAATCGAGCATGTATTCGTCGTTAAACGTACCGGCGAGGAAGTTCCGATGCAGGATGGTCGTGATCTTTGGTGGCACGAAGAAATGGCGAAAGCGGATACCGATTGCCCACCGGAAGAAATGGATGCGGAAGACCCGTTATTTATTCTTTACACATCCGGTTCAACCGGCAAGCCAAAAGGTGTTTTGCATACCACCGGCGGATATTTAGTGTACACATCTTACACACATGAAAAAATCTTCGATTATCAAGAGGGTGACATCTACTGGTGTACCGCAGATATCGGCTGGATTACCGGGCATTCTTACATCGTCTACGGTCCGCTGGCAAATCGTGCAACAACCGTGATGTTTGAAGGCGTTCCAAACTTCCCGGACTTCGGGCGATTTTGGGACATCGTTGACAAGCATAAAATCAATTCTTTCTATACAGCACCTACAGCACTCCGTGCGCTCATGAAAGAAGGAAATGATTGGGTCAATACGCGTGATCTTTCCACATTGAAATTGCTTGGGACGGTTGGAGAACCCATTAAAGAACCGGAATGGCTGTGGTATCATAATGAAGTCGGAAAAGGAAATTGCCCTATCGTGGATACATGGTGGCAAACCGAAACCGGCGGGATTCTTATTACACCGCTTCCGGGAGCAACGCCGTTGAAACCGGGATCTGCGACGCTGCCTTTCTTTGGTATTGAACCTGTGTTGTTGACGGAAGAAGGAAAAGAAATTGATGGCAATGGTGTATCCGGACTTTTAGCGATTAAAACTTCATGGCCGGGACAAATGAGGACACTTTATGGCGACCATGATCGTTTCTTTCAAACCTATTTTGCGATGTATTCCGGATATTATTTTACCGGAGATGGCGCTCGTAGGGATGAAGATGGCTACTACTGGATTACCGGTCGCGTCGATGATGTTCTAAACGTATCGGGTCACAGAATCGGAACAGCAGAAGTTGAAGGCGGTATAGGAAAAGCTACCGGCGTAGCAGAAGCGGCAGTTGTCGGATATCCACATGACATTAAAGGTCAGGGTATTTACGCCTATGTGACACTCATGTCCGGTGTGGACCCCAGTGATGACATCATCCAGGATATTCGCAGAACAGTCACTGCAGATATTGGTCCGCATGCAAAACCGGATAAAATCCAGTTTACACCGGCGCTGCCAAAAACTCGTTCAGGAAAGATTATGAGAAGAATTCTCAGGAAAATTGCTGAAGGAGACATCTCAAGTTTAGGAGATACATCCACGTTGGCAGATCCTTCTGTTGTCGATAAACTGCTGGAAGGCCATCATTAAATAAAACTGAGTTGATTGAATAAAAAAAAGGGTTCCAACGGAGCCCTTTTTTTATATACACCGATTGTGGTTAGTGTTTACAGATTTTATCCTTGACGACAGATATTCCGGTCTGCGAGATGATTATCTTTCCGCGTTGAGATAGAAACGATAGCAGTTCATCAATACTAAACTGTGTATCTTGACAATTCTTAAAACGTACATTTACTCCAAATATATCGTTGATTTCTGATACGGATAATTCCGTATCAGAATCGGCCAAATGCTTCAAAAGTTCGTGTGCATGGTAAATTTTCATGGCGGAAAGTAATGAATAAAATAAGAATAACTCTATTCATATTTTCTAAAATATTATAAAATATTTTAGATAAATAAAATACTCTGCCATTGCAGACAATAAAATAACCGTCGTAAATTCGCCAATATGGCAGAGTTTAAAATACATTCGAACTTCACGCCCCAAGGTGATCAGCCAAAAGCTATTGATGAGTTGACTCGTGGGATTCGGAACAAAAGCGAACATCAAATTCTGATGGGAGTTACTGGATCCGGGAAGACATACACGATGGCGAAAGTAATCGAAGCCGTCCAAAAACCCACGTTGATTATCTCACATAATAAAACTCTCGCCGCTCAATTATACGGTGAGTTTAAACAACTATTTCCGGAAAATGCTGTGGAATACTTCATCAGTTACTACGATTATTACCAACCGGAAGCATATATGCCCGTAACGGATACATTCATAGAAAAAGACTTTTCCATGAACGATGAGATTGACAAACTCCGTCTGAAAGCAACCAGTTCATTAATTGAGCGAAAGGATGTAATTGTCGTCAGCTCAGTTTCTTGTATCTATGGAATTGGTTCTCCGAGTGAATATAAAGAGCAAGTCATTCATCTTTCCAAAGGGGGGACACTCCAACGGAAGGAATTTCTGAAAAAATTGATCCATATTCATTATCTACGGAATGATATGTCACTGGAGCGAGGATCGTTCAGAGTCCGTGGGGATGTGATTGAAATATTCCCGGCGTATGAAGACGTTTGTCTCCGAATTGAATTGTTCGGAAATGAAATTGAGAGCTTACATTCATTCGATCATGTGACGGGTGAGGTTATCAAAAGATATGATAGTAAATTTGTTTATCCGGCAAAGCATTTTGTCACTGATAGCGGCACTGCTGCAAAAGTTATTTCAGAGATTCAAACAGAACTCAATGCCCGTTTATCTGTTTTAAGAGATTTAGGAAAATTACTGGAAGCTCAACGCTTAGAACAACGAACCAATTTTGATATGGAAATGATTCAGGAAGTAGGATATTGCTCAGGAATCGAGAATTATTCCAGATATTTTTCTCAGCGAAAATCCGGTGAACGCCCTTGGACGCTCATTGACTTTTTTCCGGATAATTTCATGACATTCATTGATGAGTCACATGTAACACTTCCGCAAATACAAGGCATGTACAATGGAGATCGGGCACGGAAGGAAGTTTTGGTGGAGCATGGATTCAGGCTCCCAAGTGCGATGGACAATCGTCCTCTAAAAAGCGATGAGTTTTTTGATGTTCAGAAACAAATTATTTATTCATCTGCCACACCGGGAGAGCGCGAACTTGTAAAAACCGGTGGAGCAGTTGTCGAACAGATTATTCGTCCAACAGGATTGATAGATCCGCAAGTGGAGGTTCGTGAAACTGAAGGGCAAATTGATGATTTAATCGGTGAAATTCGGATATGTGCAAATCAAAATGAACGAGTGTTGATAACCACATTAACCAAACGTATGTCAGAAGATTTAACCGAATACTTATCAGGGTTAAATCTTCGGGTAGAATATCTACATTCAGATATTAAGACCTTGGAACGAGTGAAAATTCTAAGAGATTTAAGATTGGGAGAGTTTGACGTATTGGTCGGAATTAATTTACTTCGGGAGGGGTTGGACCTCCCGGAAGTATCTTTGGTGGTCGTTTTAGATGCAGATAAACAGGGATTTCTCCGTTCAAAAAGTGCCCTAATGCAGGTTGCTGGACGTGCAGCACGAAATATTGGCGGAAAAGTGATTTTGTATGCGGATAAAATATCTGAGGCTATGGAGTATTTAATCACGGAAACTGCCCGAAGACGAAACATTCAAAGATCGTATAACGAGATTCATAAGATTACTCCGAAAACCGTTTACAAATCGATGGATGATGTTTTACATTCTACTGCGGTCGCTGATTCTTACCAAGATAAAAGTGATTTTGGTAGGCGAAAACGATTATCAGATTTTGATAAGATGGACAAACAGATGGCCTTAGACATGATGCGGGGTGAAATGCTGGATGCCGCAGGAGAACTAGAATTTGAATATGCAGCACGTCTCAGAGATGAAATTAAGAAAATGGAGAACGAACTTGGACTATCTTAGTCTGGAGTATTCACCCGCCTGCGTTTCACTACGAACGGCAGGCCCTCCGAACCAATGGCGGGCAGGCCCGCCTGCATTCTTTGTCGGGCAGGAGCCCCTTTTCGGAGCGAACTCATTAATAATATCTGCGTTAATCTGCCGGCACCGTGAAATTCGACG
>JACKQG010002588.1_pt1 | contig 23412 bp, 17 predicted proteins | sample 8237621 | NCBI WGS metagenome assembly JACKQG01 (sample SAMN15677084, study PRJNA649215) | marine metagenome | biome: marine; feature: Black Sea; material: saline water; isolation source: suspended particulate matter (SPM) from the Black Sea western gyre | collected 2013-06-09/2013-06-10 | depth... | reverse complement strand
GGTCGAGGGCAGCATCGTTTTCTGCGATGAAAGGATCGCCGGCATTGCCGAAGATGGACTCGACGAAATCAAGATTACTCACGAGGTTGCCGGGTGCGAAGAAGCGCACTTCCATCGTCTTCTCCTTGCAGAAACCAGTCACATCGGGCAAGACGACCGGACGGAGTAGGAGTGAGACCCAGGCGCGCGCCTTTGCTTCCTGATTGGCTAGAAAAGGCAGTGTGAGTAACGAGTCGGGCGCGGCGCGTAAGGCCTTGGCAAAGAGTCGGGCGGCGGCCAGCTTGGGCACTGCCTTCTTGTCGTTCGGAATGGGGAGCCCGCCTTCGGTGACGTGGAATACGCCCTTCGTAGTGCGGCGGTCGCTCTTTGGATTATGGAGCACGCCCTGTTGGATACGGTAGGAGTCAATGATTTCGGAAGAGAAATGGTCCCCCTTGGCGGGCAGTGAAAGAGTGCGCGCCACGCCGTGGCGGTCGAGGATCAGCGTGTTGTTCGGCAGGTCTGGAATCTCGCTTGGATCGAGATCGCTGAAATAATCCGCTAAAAAGCTCTGCACGCGCTGGTCACAGGCGGGCAGGTAGTCGGCCAAAAGGCGGGATTTTTCTTGGTAGCTGGCGAGCAGCGATTTGCTTAGACTGGAAAAACCTGAGTCCTCGACCTCTTCGAAAGTGGGTTGACCGATAGAGGTTAGCTTGAGGTTCACATATTCGATGAGTGAAGGCTCATGATGGGCATAGGCCGCAGTTTTTGGATCGAGTCCGAGCTTTGTCGTGAATTCCATGGTATTGGTTTTTATTTTCAGTTGAATGCGAAGTCGTTCTCAGTGCAGGTATCCTGCCTATTAACTCTGTATTCGAATTTTGTAATTTTTGGCAAGATGTACCGTATGGTGACATAAAGTGTCTAACCAAAATGTAGCATTAGATAAGTATAGCTAATTGAAATATTAATATGGATAAGTTCTCCGAATATTACTCCTGCCGCTACGTTCTATTCTCAAAGCGACTCATATTTGATCGCCCCATCTAGGCTCGTCTGCCTGGTTCACGGATATCGATCCAGCCAATGTGCTCTAGGTCGACGCGTTTGGCGTCGCATGGCTATGGGTCCTCTGGCTAGAAATCAAAATGGCTCTCCTTGTGCTCATCGGAGCTTTCCGGAAGTGCTCATAACAATCAGACTTTTTTCAAAGGGGTATTCGGGTGCAAGTCCGCTTTGCGCGCTTCGTGAATCGCGACGATGGAGAACGTCAGCCCGGTTGCTTCGACGGTTTCGTAGCCGGCGAGCTTGAGCTGTTCGCTCAGTGCTTCCTTCGTCGGAAAGTTTTCGATCGTTCCGGCGAGGTAGTCGTAGGCGCTTTTATCGCCTGTTGCGAGGGCGGCGACCCAGGGTAGGATGTATTTTAGATATAAATAATAGATGGGGCGGAACCATGCGTCGGGCTGCGAAAACTCAAGCACGAAGAGGTGGCCCCCCGGGCGGAGAACACGGAGGATTTCTTTGAGCCCGCGCTGGCGGTCTTCGAAGTTGCGCACACCAAAGGAAATCGTGACTGCATCGACCGATGCATCGGGTAAGGGGAGCTCCATGCAGTCGCCAAAGGCGAACTCGATGTCGGTAAAGCTGGGCTTTGCCCCACGTTTGGCGCGCGCCTCGTCCAGCATCGGCTCGCAAAAATCAAGCCCTATTACTGGAACGTCTGTGCCCAGGCGATCGCGCAGCTTGAAGGCCACGTCGCCGCTGCCCGTCGCGAGATCAGCTACGTCCTTTGGCGCACAGCGTCGGACCATGCGGGTGAGCACGCGCCTCCAATAAAAATCGATCCCTCCGCTGAGGAGGTGATTGGCTAGGTCGTAGCGGCCGGCGATCCCGGCAAACATCTGGCTGACTGCTTTTCCTTCTGGCATCTTATTGAGTGGAGAGTAGGGGCTGTGAAGTGGAAATTGGAAAATGACAATAAGGTGCCCTCTCAATCGGATTTCGCCTTTACGCTTTCGATACTGCGCACGACCCAATTGGATAGCTCTTTGTCCGGATTCTCTATAGCGAGCTTGCCTAGTCTAAAAGCAGTCTGCCCGGTGTTGCGGTTGATGATGGTTAATCCATGCTCGTAGTCGCGGAACTTTTCTTCGCAGAGCGACTGGATGGTGCGGTCATGCTGACTGGCTTCGTCGATCAGGGCGTCGACCGCGAGCGGTTTGAACTCGAGAGTGAAGCCATGCGCTTTTTCGAAGGCGCTGGCGAAGCGCTTGGTGTCATCTTCCCAGACGGCTTGTTGCAAGTGGGCGTTATTTGATTTGAGGGTTTTCAAGCACGCAGCAGGATTTTCAATCATGTCGGTCGTTACTTCGAAATGCTTGATTGCCGTTGAGGGCAGCTCGAATTTGTAATCTCGAAAGAGCCGCTCCATCACTGTCATAATGCCGCGGGCACCGGTGCCCTCTTTGCTGGCGTCTTCAGCGATCGCTAAGATCGCTTCCGGAGTGATGTCGAACTCGATGTCATAGCCCCGAAAGTCGTCGCGGTATTGATGCAGCACGCTACCTTCTGAAGTCGTCAGTATGTGTGCCAGGTCATTGGCCGTCAACGCAGAGCAGGCGCAGCGGACGGGCACGCGGCCAATAAACTCGGGCTCGAAGCCGTATTTGATAAAGTCGCTTGTTTCAGCGTATTGGAGGTAGCTGGAGAGGTCTTCTTCCTGGTTGGCCACACTCGCACCAAAGCCCATTTCGTTCTTCGCGAGGCGCTTTTTGATCGACTCGGCCAATTTGTCAAAAGCACCGCTCACGATGAAGAGGATGTTCTTTGTGTTGATCGATTTGCGCTTCGGCTTACCGCCGCGTTGTATCTCCATCGCCGCCTGCATCTGCGCCATCATATCGGTTGGGCTGAAGAGGTTGACATCAGTCTCCTCCATTAGTTTGAGCAGGTTGATCTGCACGCCCCGCCCAGAGACATCGCGCCCGCCGAAACTGGCTTCGCTAGCGATCTTATCGATCTCGTCGACGAAGATGATGCCTGTTTCCGCCAGTTCGATATCGCCGTCGGCCGCCTTCACCAGATCGCGCACCAGGTCCTCCACGTCGGAGCCGACGTAGCCCGTCTCGGAAAACTTCGTGGCGTCGGCCTTGACGAAAGGCACTCCAATTAGGCGGGCGACGTTTTTCATCAAGTAGGTTTTGCCCACCCCGGTGGGGCCGAGGAAGAGTAGATTCTGCTTGCTGTATTCTGTGGTCTGGGAGTTTTTGCCCGAAAGCGTCTGGCGGACGTGGTTGTAGTGGTCGCAGATGGCGACGGAGAGCACCTTCTTCGCCTCATCCTGCTGGATGACGAAACGGTTCAAATAGTCACGAATCTCCTTGGGCTTGAGATTGAAATTACGGATATTCTCAAGTGTTTCGGCGCTCTTGTCGCTCGCGGCGGCCGCATCCGCTGCACTCGGGGCGGGCTCATCCGCAAAGGGGTCCTCCCCAGAAAAGTCGTGCGCAGAAACCTTTACATTTGAATCCTTGAACAATTCTTTTAACTGGCGCTGAATTTCCTCGAAAGGATTGGGTGGTTCTTTATCGCTCATGTTTTCTAGTTTGACAGTGTTTTCGTGATCCGAAGTATCGCACTTACAGTAACTTTCGTTTTTTAACTTTCCGCAAGCTCACCAAGCATATATCAGGATGTCCAATAACCTTACAAAACGCGATATCGTTTTAGATATCTACGATAAAACTGATTTTCCGCAAAAAGAAGTGCGGGAAACTGTTCAACTCACGCTCGACGCCATCGCCCGTGCACTGAGCGAAGGCCGTAATGTTGAGCTCCGTAATTTCGGTGTGTTTGAGGTGCAGATCCGCAAATCCCGTATCGGCCGCAACCCGAACAAACCTGAGACCGATGTCATCATACCCAAGCGCGCGGTGATAAAATTCAAAGCTGGTAAGGAATTGAGGGCGCAGCTCCAGGATATTGACGTCGACGCGCTCGAAGGGGGCGCGTAGAGATGTGTCGAACTGTCCAAGCGTTTAACCGTTCGAGACCGTTCACCTCCGCCTGGCTATCGTCTTACCTGAGAGAGATTTGCAATGCAGTTTGAAACTCTACCCGGCTTTCGTGAATTCTATCCCGAGGCCTGTGCGCGCCGAAACCATATCTTCAACCGCTGGCGCCATGTCGCCCGCGCATTTAATTTTTTGGAATACGATGCGCCTGTGCTCGAACCTTTGGAGCTCTACATTGAAAAGTCGGGTCAGGAGATCGTCGGCCAGTTGTTCAACTTCGAGGATCGCGGAGGCCGGGCTGTCGCATTGCGCCCGGAGTTGACGCCTTCACTCGCACGCCTGATCGGAGCCAAGGCGAATAGCCTGAAGCGCCCGGTTAAGTGGTTCAATATCGGCGAAAATTATCGCTACGAGCGCCCGCAGAAAGGCCGTCTGCGCGCCTTCTACCAATTCAACGTCGATATCTTTGGCGAGCCGGGCCCTTCGGCAGATGCCGAGCTTATCTCCTTACTGACTCAGGCGCTGCAAGCTTTCGGCTTAGGTTCCAACGATTTTAAGGTGCGCCTGAGTGACCGTGATCTTTGGCTGCTCATGTTGGCCGCCGAAGGGCTCGACGAGGCCGGGAGTGCCACCGTGCTTAGCATCATTGACAAGTTGGAACGCACGGAACGCGCCAAGACGGTCGAAAGGCTGAGCTCTGTCATGGGCGAGGATGCAGAGGATTTCCTCTCGCGTATCGAAGAGGTCATTGCCATTCGCGATTTCGAGACGCTCCGCGCATACATATTGAATCTGCCGCTTGAGGGCGACCTCGCCGATCAAGCGAAAGCCCGCATCGGGAACTGGGAACAGCTCTTGCGCCATCTCAAGGCGGCCGGGGCAGGGGAGTTTATCCAGATCGACCTGGGGATCGTTCGGGGGCTCGCTTACTACACGGGCTTCGTCTTCGAGGCCTTTGAAGCGAGCGGCGAAGGCCGTGCCTTGGCGGGCGGTGGGCGCTACGATGCCCTTGTTCAGAAGCTCGGCGGTCCCGATATCCCTGCCGTGGGTTTTGCAATGGGCGATGTCACTCTGGCCGACCTGCTCGATGGTAAGTCACTCATGCCGGCATACATGCAGCGCCCGGAATTCATCGCCATTATTGGCGGTGCCGATGAGCGCGACGCCGCCCTCGGCGATGCCGCCCAACTCCGAGCACTGGGTTACCAAGTAGAGTATCCGCTCAAGGATTCCGGTTTCGGTAAGCAATTCAAAGCAGCCAACCAGTCCGGTGCCCGCTTCGCCCTGATCTATGGCAGCGAAGAACTGGAGCGCAGTGCAGTTAAAGTCCGCGACCTCGGCAATGGTAATGAAGCCGAAATCCCCCGCGATCAACTGATCCAGCAAGTCCCCGCCCTCCTCGAAAGTGGGATTGAGTAGTCGGTCTACATGCCTGGACTCGGTTCTAGTTTAACCACAGATGGACCGCATACCTATGCATCCATGGATTAGAACTTACGAATCTGGTGTTGTCTACAGACTTGCAAACTATCTAGTAGTAGTTCTTATTCTGAATTTCATCTAAATTAGAGACTTAAATTATGGCCAAGCCCACACCTGAGTTCTACTACCAAAAGCAATTTCCCTTGGGGAAGGATAAGACGCAGTATCGCCTGCTGACGAAGGACTTTGTCGAGACGGTCGACTTCGGTGGCGAGTCGGTCCTTAAAGTCGATCCCCGTGCGCTGACCTACTTGGCGGAGTCTGCCATGAAGGACATTTCCTTTAAGCTGCGCACGGAGCACCTTGAAAAAGTGGCGGCCATCCTTGACGATCCGGAAGCGACTGAGAACGATCGCACCATCGCGCTAACGATGCTGCGCAATGCCGAGGTCTCGGCGCATGGTGTGCTCCCGTTCTGTCAGGACACTGGCACCGCGATCATCCTCGGGAAAAAAGGCCAAGCTGTTTGGACGGGTGGGGGCGACGAGGCTGCCCTAGCCAAGGGTATCTACAACACCTACACCCGCGAGAACCTTCGCTATTCGCAGATGGCACCGCTCTCCATGTATGAGGAGTCCAACACGGGCACTAACCTCCCCGCCCAAATCGACCTGCTCGCAACTGATGGCGATAGCTACGAGTTTCTCTTCGTCGCCAAGGGTGGGGGTTCAGCGAACAAGACCTTTTTCTACCAGGAAACCAAAGCCTTGCTCAACCCAGCTAACCTGGAGAAATTCTGTATCGAAAAGATGGGGACGCTGGGTACCTCCGCTTGCCCACCGTATCACATCGCTTTCGTCATCGGGGGCACTTCGGCCGAGACTTGCCTGAAGACGGTCAAGCTGGCCTCGACTAAATACTATGACGAGTTGCCCACTGAGGGCAATGAGCACGGCCAAGCCTTCCGCGACACCGCGCTCGAGGCCAAATTGCTCGAATACACGCGTCAGATGGGTTACGGCGCACAGTTCGGTGGCAAATACTTTGCCCTCGATATCCGCGTCGTCCGCCTGCCGCGCCACGGCGCTTCCTGCCCGGTCGGTCTCGGCGTTTCCTGCTCGGCCGACCGCAATGCTAAGGCGCGGATCGACAAGGACGGCGTCTGGCTGGAGCAACTGGAAGAAAACCCGGGCCGCTTCATCCCCGCGGAGGGTGCCATCGCTAAGCCGAAGGATCCCGTCGCTATCGATCTGAACCGCCCGATGCGGGACATCCTGGCCGAGCTCAGTCAATATCCCGTGGCCACACCGCTTTCACTGAGCGGCACCATTGTGGTGGCGCGCGATATCGCTCACGCCAAGATTCAGGAGCGTCTGGATCGGGGCGAAGGCATGCCCGACTATTTTAAAAACCACCCTGTCTATTACGCCGGCCCGGCCAAGACGCCGGCGGGTAAACCGTCGGGATCCTTCGGCCCCACCACCGCGGGGCGGATGGACAGCTACGTGCAACCCTTCCAGGCCGAAGGTGGCTCCATGATTATGCTGGCCAAGGGCAACCGCTCGCAGCAAGTTACGGATGCTTGCAAAGAGTTCGGCGGATTTTACCTCGGCTCAATTGGTGGCCCCGCTGCCTTGCTGGCTGAGCACAATATCAAGAATGTCGAAGTGCTTGAATATCCCGAACTCGGGATGGAGGCTATTTGGAAGATCGAAGTGGAGGATTTTCCTGCCTACATCCTGGTCGATGATAAGGGCAACGATTTCTTTGCCGACGTCCGCATCGCCTGCTCGCAGTGCGCGCTCCACGCCTACGAAAACGCGCGGGCGGAAATGAAGAAGTAGGCAGAAAAGTTGGGAATAGTTGTTGACCTGAAGTCTCCTTATAAGTTGTAATCTCCTTTGTGAGCATACTTTAAGGTTCTGCTGATGCGTATTCTCTTCCTCGGTCTACTAAGTCTTTCGCTCGTTTTGCAAATGCAGGGCGCGGCCTCTCTACTCGGGCTCTGTATGAACCACTGGGAAAGCTGCGCGATTGAAGCGTCGGCGGCGAGTTCTTGCGTGTGTGAGCACGCGTCGGAGGAGGTGCCTGCACAGTCATCCCCAAAGTCATCCCCAAAGTCATCCCCTTTGGGCGACTGCTCGGCAGGCTGTGTGACCTGCCATCTCGCTTCCCAGGTTACTGAAGATTTTATTGCGTTCGTACCTACAGTTCGGTTGCTCGATTCGTATCGGGCAGTTTCCGTGGAAATTCGTTTGTCGCTTTCGCAGTGGCTGGCCGAGCCGATACCGTTGCTTGCGAGTATTGAAGCGCCACCGTGTCCCAGTCCCTCGAAGGCTTGGGGTGTTTGGCGTTTATGAATATACTGCCAGCGAGAGCACTGTCTGTCGCTCTCTTGTAAAACTGCGCAACGAGGTGAACTTTTACTTATAAGAAGCCTCGGCTGACTCGTTCGCGCAGCACTCTATTTACTTAGCTAGGCTTCTACATGTTCATTATGAGACACATTTATTTATCTCTACTATTAATCAGCCTGTGCGCTTTAACGTCGCAGGCTCGCACGACGGGGCCGGTCGCCTCTCCTGAAGTCCGGGATTTGGCGGCCCAGGAAATGATCGAAAATCATGCCAATTACATAGCTGTTTATACCAAGGGCTTGGTCTGTAGTTCCTGTGGTATCGGCTTGCGCATTCACATTTCAAAAATTGATAGCGTCGACCAGTCGGCGTTTAAGAAGGGCGTCGATCTGGATTCGGAAAAGCAACTCGTGTATGTTGCCTTTAAGGCAGGTGCCGAAATCGATGCCGAAGCTGTGCGCGAAGCCATCTATAAAGCAGGCTACGATCCGGCGCATTATTACCTTTGGTCAGAGGCCGGTGGTATCACGAAAACCGCATACTCCACGACTGAAGAATGAGCCACAAAAGTATGCGAAATTACACAGGCTTGTTTGGACTGGTGGCTTTCGTGGCCACCCCCTTGCTGGCGGATCAACCGATCATGAATATGATGCCGCGCTGGGATGGAGGCTATGGCTTTCAGGTGCGCGCCGAGCACATGCATCGTTCTGATCTACAGCAGGGGAGCGATGTCATCGCCCGCGGCTTTACGGAGGATGTGACGCAGTTCCACTTGGAAGGCGTTTACACGTGGGATCGTTCGATTCGTTTGACGGCGAAGCTGCCCTATGTGGCCGATGCGCGCCGTGAGGTGCTGGGCCCGAAGGGTGAGAAAGTCGTGCAGCGTGATGAGGGCATTGGGGATCTCACTCTGGCCCTGCCACTGAAGAAATACTTCAACTTAGCCGCACGTTCCGGTTCGTGGACCCTAGCGCCGCAGTTGCGGATCCCGCTCGCTAAGGAGGACGATGAGTTTGAGGTTTGGGATGGCGTCTGGGGGGGTGGGCTCTCTTTCGGCTACGAAACTGAAACCTACAATTGGTTCTTTGCGACCAGTGCTGGGTTTTGGGTCTTCGAGCAACCGGAGCCTGCGGAATGGAGCTACTCGCTCGATCTCGGCTGGAATGCCCGCGACAATATGCAGATACTCTGGGAAAGCGACTTAAGCTGGGATGATGAAAATAAATTTTTCCTCTCGGCTGGGCCTGCGCTCTACTGGCGCTGGAACGATAACACGCACATCCGTATCGAGTGGAAGCATGACTTCGTTTCTCGCGTGACGTCAGATCGCCCCGACCATGGTAACGGCGACCGCTTCAGTGCGGGCATCGGATTCGTGTTCTAGGCGCGGCTTAGCAAAAACGCACCTGCACCATCATGGCCAGTCTCCCACGGGTAGCTGATTTCCGAGGCTTCCAGTCGGAACTTGCTGCCGGATTTCGAGGCTAAAAATGCGTCCACCACTGCGCGGTTTTCGGCTTCTTCGATACTGCAGGTGCTGTAAACAAGGCGTCCGCCCGGGCGCACGAAGCGGGCGGCGGAATGAAGCAGTTGGAGCTGGAGCTGTGCGCAGGCTTCGATGTCCTTCGCTTGGAGGCGCCATTTGACATCTGTCCGGCGCTGAACCACGCCTGTGTTGGAGCAGGGAGCGTCGAGCATGACGGCATCGTATGCGGTCGGCAGTTTGTGCGCTTCAAATGTGTCGGCGCTGAGCTCCAGTAGGTCGGATTCGATGATCCTGCAGATCAAGTCTGGGGATTGCAATGAGTCGAGATTCTGCTGGAGGCGGCCGATGCGATTGCCCGGTAGGTCAACGGCGATGATCTGGCCGCGGCCTTCCATCGCGTGCGCCATGTCGTAGGCCTTGCCCCCAGGGGCGGCGCAGAGGTCGAGTACCGATTCCCCGGGCTGCGGCGCGAGCAGGCCGGGCGCGAGGCGGGTGGAGGGGTCTTTAATGTAGGCGTTGCCCTGGTTGAGCAGGGGGAGGAGCTCGTCCTTCCAAGAAACGTGTCCGCTGATTTTGTAAAACTGCGGCCAGACCGTGGCCTCCAGCCCGGCGGGGCGCTCGATCCTGGGATCATAGATTTTCAGATAGGTCGTGGGGATACCTTGGTTCCACTCCAGCAAGCGGGTGTAGCTGCCGGGAAATTCTTTTTGCCAGCGCGCCACAAGCCAGTCGGGGTGGCTGAAGTAGGCGGCCGGTGCTGTGCTAGGGACGATCTGCCCGAGTGCGTCCGGCAGTTTGCGTAAAACCGCGTTGAGAAAGCCCTGCTCGAAGCGGTTGACCAGCGCTTTGCTGCATTCCACCGCATGGTGGATGATCTTTGGATACCGCTCGCTCTCCGCATCCAGCAGTTCGTAGCCGGTGACCAGCAGGATCGCTTCGACTCCGGGCTTGGCTTTCTTTCGCAGCAGCCCCTTGAGGGCGGCGCGGGTACGGTGTCCGTGTCGCAAGGCACCGAGAAAAAGAGATTGGCAGGCGGCGCGGCGGTCGCCTATAAAATCTTCTGGGAGCCCGTCGAGTAGCTGGTCGGCCTTTTGATCGCCCGTCAGATAGGCTTCCGTCAACAGTACAGCCGCTTCCCAGCCCGAAGTGGACTTTCTGGATATGCTAAACTTAATACTTCTCATTGGCGCAGAAACTGTCCATAGTGGATCGTTTACGACTAAGACAAGCAATCATTATGAATAAAGAGGCCATAGACGCTCTCATCGAAAAGAATCCGAAACTGGTTCCGCACCGTGCGAAACTCGAAGCCATGGTGCCCGGCAACTACTGCCTGCACCGCAGCTGGGGTTTCGGCAAAATCGTGGACTATAACGCAGCCGACGACCGCCTGATCATCGACTTTGAAGATGGTAAAGACGGTCATGCCATGGCGCCCGCTTTCTGCGTGGATAAACTCGATATCCTCAAGCCGAACGATATCCTTGTGCGCTCCCGCACGGAGCCGGATCTGATTGAAGAGATGATCAAAAAGAAGCCTGCCGACCTGATCTGCGAGATCATTGCCGCCAGCGACGATCAAGCCATGATGGCGTCCGAGATCGAGCGTCTGCTCGCCCGTGTGATCGGCCCGATCAAATACAAGAAATGGTGGACCGCCACTAAGAAGGTGCTGGTCAAAGACCCCCGCATCGGTGTGCCACTAAAGAAGACGGATCCTTACATCTTCCGCGACGAGCCCGTGAAGCCCGAGGACGAGATCCTGGAGCAGTTCCATGCGACCAAGAATTCGAAGCAAAAAATCGAACTCGGCGAAAAACTCTATGCGCTCTCCGAAAATATCTCCATCATCCGCGAAGAGATGCCGGCCATTCTCGAAGAGTTGACCGAAGCGATTGCGCACGCCAAGAGCCTCAGCCAGGCCGACCGTTTACACGGCGTCTGGGTACGCAACAATCTGGCGCGTGACTTGCACGAAGATGTCGAATCTCTGGAGCCGTCCTCCGCATCGATTCTCGATGCGACGAACGACTACTCCGAGCTGGCTGCCCACTTGCCGGCCCAATACTTCAAACGCTACCTGGACCTCATCAGCCGCACCTATCCGGACAAATGGCAGTCGATGGTCGAAGACCTGCTGCGTAATTCCAGCGGCAAATTCACCAGTGAGTGTATCAACTTCATGCTCGAACACGAGATGGAAGAACGCATTCGCTACTGCCTCGACCGCTGGCTGAAGGAACAAACGATCAAAGGCCCCCTTCTATTCTGGGTGGTCAAAAACCGCGCGTCCAAGAAATACAATAGCATCATCGAACCGCTCGTCACTCCGCGCCTCCTCGCCGCGATGTTCTACGCGATCGATTACGAAGCGCTCCAAAATGCAAGCACCCGTCGCATCCCGCTGGCCGACTTGCTGAGCGACGATACCACATTGATTCCGGACTTGCTCTCCACTGCTAATGTCGAGACAGCCAATGACCTCGCACAAACTTTGCTGCTTAATCAAGGCTTCGAGGATTTGACCAAAAAGTCGCTGCTTGCCCGTTTCATCAAGCAGTTCCCTTCCGTGCAGAGCTTGCTCGCCGGTCAAGCCGCTGAGACGTCCGAGGAGGAAGCGCTCATCGTCTCGCAGGAAAGCTTCAATGCCGCGAAGTCCGAATACGAAGAACTTATCTCCAAGAAAATCCCCGAGAACAAACTGGCGATCCAGGTCGCCCGCGATCATGGTGACTTGAAGGAAAATTCCGAGTATAAGATGGCTCGCCAAGACCAGGATCTGCTCCTCTCGCGTAAGAACGAGCTGGAAGTCGACCTCTCCCGCGCCCGTGTGACGGACTTCACCGATGCGACGGTCGAAAACGTCAGTATCGGTAGTATCGTCGAACTGAAGGAAGGTTCCAGCGGCAACACGCAGCGCTACTCCATCCTCGGTGCTTGGGACAGTGATCCTGATAACGATGTGCTCTCCTACAAGACCCCGCTCGCGCAAGCCCTCCTTGGGAAAGTGCCCGGCGCGACTGTCACTACCAAGATTGGTGGCAACGAAGAGCAATGGACGGTCCTCAGCATTGCCCGCTGGGTCGACGCCAAGTAATTCAAGTCATTTAAACAAACACCCAAACAAAAGGCGCTTCCGAAAGAGGAGCGCCTTTTTTTATGGGTGCCCGCAGCTTTAGCAAGGGCTCTTCATTCTTGGAGCAGCTCGCTGCCTTCGACTTGGCTCAAGCCTGGAAAGCGTCCCGCTATGAAAATTAATTCTCGTCGTCGCAAATGCCGAGCTTCTTGCGGATGCCGGGAAATTCGTTGAGCTCGGCGAGGAATTCATTGACGTCGAAGTCGGCTACCAGGAAATCCTCATAGACAAAGGTCGGCGCCTTAGTCTGTCCGCTCAGGGCGACCATCGCGTCCATATCCTTCAGGTTGTCGTTTACATCACGCACGTCCAGTGCGACGCCTTGGGAGTTGAAGAAGGAGAGGGCTTCCCGGCACCAGGGGCAACCGGATTTGATGTAGAGGATCGGTAGTTTGTTTTTGCTCATATGATTCCTATAAATATAAACAAACACCCCGTGCTGACAACGTAAATTCGCTGTTTTGTAACTTTATCCCGAGGGTGCTTGCACGCTGCTGCGATCTCATATATAAGCATCGCTTTCCTTGATGTATGAGTAACACCGACGCACTGCTGTCCAATTCGATTTCCGTAAAAGGAGCACGCGAACATAACTTAAAAAACATTAGCGTCGATATCCCGCGTAATCAGCTCGTGGTCATTACCGGGGTCAGTGGATCGGGCAAATCCTCACTGGCATTCGACACCATTTACGCGGAGGGCTACCGTAAATACATTGACAGTCTGTCGACTAAGGCGCGCATGGTGCTGGAGCAAATCCCGCGGCCGGATGTTGATTACATTCAGGGGCTCTCGCCGGTCATCGCGCTGGAGCAGCGAAGCGGCGGCGGGGGCAACCCGCGCAGCACGGTGGCCACCGTTACCGAGATTGCCGATTTCGCCCGTGTGCTCTGGGCGGTCTGCGGCACGCCGTATTGTCCGAAGGACGGTGGCATCATTGAACGCCGCTCGATGGATGACTGCCTGACCCGCCTCTACGCCGAGCCGGAAGGGAGCCGACTCATGATCCTCGCGCCTTGGATCACGGCCAAGCCTTCCATCCTCCGTGAAGAGTTGCCCCGCCTCCAGCAGCGCGGCTTTCAGCGCGTGCGGCTGAACGGCGAGATCCGCCGCCTCGACGAGTCGGACTTGATCGATTCCAAAGCGTCGGAGATCACTGTCGAGATTGTGGTCGACCGCGTCGTGCTTAAGCCTGACCAGCGCAGTCGCCTCGCCGACTCCCTCGATCTCGCGTTCAGCGAGGGGGAAGACCGTGCCCTTATTTTGATCGAAGAAGCGGGCGGCTGGCGCGAACTGCCACTCAGCAATCGATTGGCATGTGTGAATTGCGGCGACGTCTACGAGCGTGTCTCGCCCCGGCACTTTTCGTGGAATCACGCGGAAGGCGCTTGCCCCGCCTGCGGGGGCCTCGGCGAGACCTTGCAGTTTCAGCCTGAGCTCATCGTGCCTGATCCGACGATTAGTGTGAAGAAGGGCGCGATCAAACCATGGCGCCTCGGCTCCAAGCTGATGATCATCCGGCACAACGCCATTCTTAAACAACTGGCCGAGCAGCTGCCTTTCGATCCGGATCAGCCGTGGGATGAACTCGAACCGGAGGTGCGCAGGCAAATCCTCCACGGCGCGGGCGAACGGCTTTTCTGTTTCAAGCTGAAAGGGGGCAAGGCCCAGCCTGAACCGATGCATTTCGAGGGTGTCTTGGCCGACCTTGAAAATATCCGCCGCACCACCACGAGCGACGGTCTGCGCGCACGCCTCATGGCCTATCAAACCAGCAGTCGTTGCGAAACCTGCGAAGGCCGCCGCCTTCGCAAGGCCAGCCTGAGCGTGCTGATCGAAGGCCGGTCCATTACCGACCTGCTGGCAATGTCTCTGCAGGAGGCGGAAGGCTTCGTTCATACGCTTGAATCGAATCCAGCCTACGCCTCGGTTAGCGATGCGGTGCGTGGCCTTGGCTCGCGCTTGGCTTTTCTTAACGAGGTCGGCCTCAGCTACCTCACGCTGAACCGGGCCTACGCCAGCTTGAGCGGCGGCGAGGCGCAGCGAGTCCGACTGGCCACGCAGCTGGGTATGTCGCTTGTCGGCGTGGTCTATCTGCTGGACGAGCCGAGCATCGGCCTACACCCGATCGATAACCGCCGCCTCATTCAGACCCTTACCGGCTTGCGCGAGCGGGGCAACTCCGTCGTCGTGGTCGAGCACGATGCCGAGACGATGCTCGCCGCCGACCATCTGATCGAGCTGGGCCCCGGTGCGGGTGTCGAGGGCGGCGAACTTATCTACCAGGGCGACCCTCAGGGCTCTTTTCAAAGTCAACGCAGCCGCTCGGGAATGTTTCTTTGCGGGCAGGCCCGCGTCGAAAAAAACGCCGCCACTCTGCGCCCTAAGGTTGACTGGCTGACCATTCAAGGGGCCTGCGCCAACAATCTCAAAAATATCGATGTGCGCTTTCCGGCTGGTCTGCTGACGGTCGTCTGCGGCATCTCAGGGTCGGGTAAGAGTACCTTGGTTAACGATATCCTAGCCAAGGCGGCTGCCTTGAAACTGAATCGGGCCAAGACGATCCCCGGCAAGCACGGCCGGATTTCGGGCCTGGATCATTTCCTGTCGGTCATTCAAGTGGATCAGTCACCCATCGGCCGCAGTCCTCGCTCGAATCCGGCTACCTTCACTAAGCTCTTTGACCAATTGCGCGACCTCTTCGCTAAATGCTCGCTGGCTAAAATACGTGGCTATCAGCGCAACCGTTTCAGTTTTAATGTCAGCGGCGGGCGCTGCGAGCGTTGCAAGGGCGACGGCGTGATCAAACTCGACATGCAGTTCATGGCCGACGTCTATAGCGAATGCCCCAGCTGCCAGGGACGCCGCTACAACCGCGAGACGCTCGACGTGCGTTTCAAGGGCTACAGCATCGCGGATGTCCTCGAGATGAGTGTTGACGAGGCCCTAGCGGTCTTTGGTAAACAGCCGCGCATCGCCGAGAAGTTGCAAACCCTGACGGATGTGGGCCTGGGCTATATCAAGCTCGGTCAGCCCGCTACGACGCTCTCCGGGGGTGAGGCACAGCGGATCAAACTTTCGTTAGAGCTGAGCAAACGTCAACAGGGAGAGACGCTCTACATACTCGACGAGCCGACCACCGGTCTGCACTGGCTCGACATCCAGCGCCTGATGGATCTGCTTTTCAAGCTCCGCGATGCGGGCAACACCATCCTTATCATCGAGCACGACCTCGATGTTATTCGTCTCGCCGATTGGATCGTCGAACTCGGCCCCGAAGGCGGGCAGGGCGGCGGCGAACTCCTCTACGAGGGGCCCGCTATCGAGTTCTGCCAGGGCACAGGCACCCCCACACAGAGTGTGCTTTAGGACTCCGCCGGCGACTCCCAGTAGTCTTCGCCGTAATTAAAAAAGATTTCCTCGCCGGGTTCGATCTCGCGGAGGGCTTCGAAGCGGGCGCTCTTCCAGCGGCTGGATACGACGAGGAAGGCGTTGGGTTCGTCGCTGTGGTTGATGTAGCGGGTGTAGTTCGATAAGGGGCCCTCGCCGATGATAATGTGTTGGCGGCTGACCCAGAGCACGTAGGCGGAAAATGGCCGGTCTGGATCATGGAACGCCTTCTCCGTAATCACCTCGCCGGTGTAGTAGCCGATCGTATCCTCTTCCTGGATACGCTGCTTCGCAAAGAGTCCTTGCCCCGCACCCTCAATCGTAGAGGTGCGAATTTCGAAAGCGTCGGCGGTCCACTTTTTTGGTTTGGGCATAGGCATGGTGCTAGAGAAACGATAATTTTTTAAAAGCATGGCGAGGCATTGCTCGGTCGATCAACTCTGGTGCGGATAGAGGTTGACGGACTTAATACCTGTAAACTCAAGAGTTAGTCTACTCTAGTCAAGCTTGGCGAGTAGCTCATTAACCCAGCGGCGATGCGGCCCGGATAGGGTGATGTGTTCGAGTGCCGAGAACGCGACCCATTTTAAACTCGGATCGGTGGCGCCATTGAATTGTGTTGCGTAGATATGTTCCTTGATGCGGCGGTGGGTGATCGAGCGGGACTTGCGCGCCAGCAGTCGCTTCTCTGATCCGGTGGCCGCGACGGTCTCCAGTTCGGGTAGCTCGTATTGTCCGGCCAGTTGCCCGGCGCCCTCGGGGATGCGGTGGAGCAGGACTTGGCGCTTCTGCACAATCCACGCGCGGTCGATCTCGACCTGCACGCTGGCCTTACGCTCGATTCTAGGGCGTATTGCTTGGCTACCCTTGCGGCAGGCGGCGCAAAATTGAGCCACGGGGCAGACGGTGCAGAGGGGTTTGCTCTTCAGGCAGACGGTCGCGCCTAGTTCCATCATGGCTTGGTTGTGGTCGCCGGGATTTTGTGTATCGAGTAATTCGTCTGCGGTCGCTGTAAGGGCTTTGACCGCATCGCCGTTGCTTTTAAAAGTCCGTGCATCATCAGTTAGGCGCGCGAGGATGCGCACCACGTTGCCATCGACCACTGCGTCGGGCTGGCCTAGGGCGATGGAGCTGATCGCTGCGGAGGTATAGGGACCGATGCCGGGCAGTTGCTGCCACTCCTCTCGGTTTTGAGGCTTCTGTTTCAGCGTAACATAGGTCTGCGCGAGTTTGTGCAAGTTGCGCGCCCGGCTGTAGTAGCCAAGCCCCTCCCAGTGTTTGAGCACGTCCTCGGCCGGCGCACTGGCCAGACTCTCAAAGTCGGGAAAGCGCTCCATCCAACGCGCAAAGTAGGGCAGCATGGTTTTGATCTGAGTCTGCTGCGCCATCAACTCGGACACGACGGTGCGGTAAAGGCTCGGCTCCGTGCGCCAAGGCAGCGGCCGCTGAGCCCCGGCATACCAAGCTGCAAGTGCTTTGCGGAATGGGTCTCTATTAGCGTATAGTTCCATATCTGTCATCTGGAGGGCACTGCTCCCGCAGTGCCGCGCATCGTGGCTGACCGCGCCTTGCCCTCACGGCAAGGTGGAATTTTGATCTCCATTGGCCCAGGTCAAGGTTTCATGTCGGGAACTTGCACTTTGGGGCGCCATTAAATCCACTGTGGGGACACAAACCGCAACAGCTGCCGGAACGCGTCCCGCACCTAAAGGAGCGGACCTACGTATGCGGCTTCCTTTAGGTGGCCGCCTGACCCCGTGCTTAAAATGGCACCTTGCCCTTTGGAGTGTGCTTCCATTGCCGACCGTAAACCTGAATCTCAGTCCAGCGTCCGGGTTTCATGCCTCTTGACTCAGCCACAGGCCTCGCCCTCTATTGAGCGGATGGAGCACCAAGAGACGATCCGTGAACTGATCTGCGAGATGGAGGAGGCGATTCTGCAAGCCATTCTTGCGGAGCGTGCGGCCTGCACCACCCAAGCGCTGGCAGCGGTTTCTGAAGAGACGGCTGCCGATACGATCTACGCGATCGATCGGGTGGCCGAGGCTACCATAGTCGACTGGTTGACCGCGCAGTGGCCGGCGCAGTGGCCGATCGAGATTGTGATGGAAGGCCTCGAAGACGGAGCCGAGCTGACTTTTCCCGCGGGCACGAAAGTCTCTGAAACCTTGCTCAAGTGCATCATCGATCCAATCGACGGCACGCGTGGCATTATGTATGATAAGCGCCCCGCGTGGATTCTGGCGGGGCTTGCACCACAGCGTGGTGTGGCCAATACTTTGGCCGATATCGAGGTGGCGGTGATGACTGAGATCCCGACCTCCCGGCAATGGCGCGCCGATCAAGTCAGCGCGATCCGCGGGGGCGGCGTTCGCGCCGAGGCGATTGATGTGCGGGGCCAGTTTGCCCGTCAATCAATCGATCTGCTACCCAGCACGGCTCACGAAGTGCGTCATGCCTTCGGCACGGTCAGCCGCTTCTTCCCCGCGGGATTGACTCTTCTTAGTCAGGTTGAAGAGCAGCTCTGGGAGCGCCTCTACGGTCAGCCCGATTCGCCTTCGCCCCTTGTTTTCAATGATCAATACATTTCCACTGGCGGCCAGTTCTACGAAATCTTGGCCGGGCACGACCGCTTCATCGCGGATCTGCGCCCCGAGGCCTTTAAAAAGCTCGGCATCCTCTCAAATCTTGCCTGCCATCCATACGATGTGGCCACCGCGCTCATTCTGCAAGAGGCCGGCTGCGTCATCGAACAGCCCGATGGACAGCCACTGGACTGCCCGCTCGACACGACCACTCCGGTCAGTTGGGTCGCCTACGCAAATTCCGATTTGGCCGCAGCCATCCGCCCCGTCCTCGTCAAAGTGATGCGCGATTTGCTCTAGCGCATCGTAGTGCGACGCTTCAGCCAGCACCTTTCGGTTCCTCCCGGGCAGTTCAGCCGTGCTTGGGCCGAAAACCCCACGCCTCTAGCCCCGCAGCGCGCTGTAACCGACTAGTTTGCCCGCCTCTTCATCCCATAGACGCAAACTCAGAGAACGGAGGCTGGTCCGCAAGGTCAACACGGGCACTTTCTGAAAAAAGGGCTCCGATTCATGGCATGCTTTTAAATTGTAGTTGGGGATACGCGAGCTCAAGTGGTGGATGTGGTGGTAGCCGATGTTTCCGGAAAACCAGTTGAGCACTGCGGGCAGTCGATAGAACGAGCTCCCCTGCATCGCGGAGTCCGTGTAGTCCCAATCTTCGCCGCTGCGCCAGTAGGTGTCTTCAAACTGATGCTGCACATAGAAAAGCCAAATCCCCGCGCTGCCAGAAACGGAGGTCACCACCAGTTGCAGTATTATGAAATTCCAGAAGCCGAAGATGAAGCTCATTGCGATAGTATAAACGGCGATAGCGGCGTTCATCTTATACACATCCAACTTGTCGCGCCGACTGGCGTTTTTGTAGCTAAAGCGTTGATAAATGATGAACAAGCCGAGTGGACCGAAGAAAAACAGGATCAAGGGGTTTCGCGTGAGGCGATACTGTAGCTTGAGCCAAAGCGGCGCAGCTTTATATTCCTTCAACGTCATCGTCCAGACGTCACCGATGCCACGTTGGTCGAGATTGCCCGATGTGCCGTGGTGCACCGCGTGTTGCCAAGTCCAATGACGGTAGGGGGTGAGCGTCATGAGCCCCGCGATAAAGCCGACTGTTTTATTGGCGCTTTTTGACTTAAAGAAAGAGCCATGCCCACAGTCGTGGAAAATAATGAAGACACGCACCAGAAAAAGCGCCGCCAATGCGGCCAATCCCAAGGTGAGCGGCCACGAAAACGAAACGGTATAATACATGACCACCCACAGCGCTAGGTAAGGACCCATCGAGTTGGTGAGCTGCCAGAGGCTCTTTTTTAAACAAGGCTGCTGGTATTTACGGACGATTTGACGCCAGTTGGCTGCTTCGTTTGTGTCCGTTTCTTGGAGGATGGGGGGTGCTTGAATATTTTCCACTTCGCATAGGAAGCTGAGATTTCCCGTCGGCGCGAGTACTAAGAGTGATTTTTGTGTAACTTACACTCGGAGGGACGACCTCCGTAGCGTCAGCCGCAGCCACGCCGATCCGCCCTCTAAGTTGGATGTCTTACTATAGGAAGCCGACGAGCGCAATGTTGTGGTTTGAGCGCTTAGAAGAAGATTGCGGCATCGCTGAGAATCAATTACAACCCCCCATAAAGAATGCGAAAAGTTCTCGTCGATCTTTCTGACTATAATCTCCAAAGTCCGGCCCAAGTAATATCCTTTCAGCTTTTCATAAAATGCTTTTCCCTAGTCTCTTTTTCCTCCTTCTTGGTTGCCTCAGTTCGTGGCTGATCATCCATCTGTTCTGGTTGGGCGGCTTGGGGCAGGGGGGTGAATCCTCGCCGCAACACCACCATACGCATACCGGGGTCATTCCGCGGATAGGTGGCCTGGGCATCATCGTGGGCTTCGCCCTGACCTACCTGCTCTGCTTTTTCTTTCTGGATTCGAGGGATAATAAATCCCTCATCCACTACGGTATCTTTATGGGGGCAGCGGCTTCCTTTTTGCTGGGATTTATCGACGATTTCCACCCGCTTGGTGCCAAGGTTAAACTCCTCGCGCAGATTATTATCGCTTTGCTCGCCTACGAGTGCGGGCTCTCCATCGATCGAATCGTCATTCCTTTTACGGACAGTGTTCTTGATTTTGGTATTTTCAGCATGGGGCTCACCGTCCTCTGGATCGTGGCGATCATGAATCTGATTAATTTAATCGACGGCCTCGACGGCCTCGCAGGGGGCATCGGCCTCATGCTCATGGTGCTTCTGGCTTACCTCGCCTTTGAAGGCGGGGTGGCCATCTCCTTCATTCTCGCACTCGGCATGATCGGCGCCATTCTCGGCTTTTTATTTCATAATTTCCCGCCGGCCAAAGTCTATATGGGTGATTCGGGCGCCTACCTCATCGGTTTTGTCATTGCTGCGCTCTCTCTGATGAATACGGAAAAGGGCACCATCCTCGCTGCCCTCATCGCTCCGGTCATGGCCTTGGCTCTGCCCATTGCCGACGTCGCCTTCGCCCTTATTCGCCGTGGGATCAAGGGCCTCCCGCTCTTTCGTCCGGATCGGGATCACATCCACCACCGCATCATCCGCTCGGGGCTCTCGCACCAGCGTACGGTTCTGGTTCTCTATCTGATCTCGCTCCTCGCGCTGATCGGTGCTCTGCTCGCATTCGCTTACCAGGGCCGTTACCTACCGATCTTCATGGGCTTCGCCTTCGTTGTCGTCCTGATCACCTTGAGGGGGCAGCAATTCACGCTGGCCGACCTGCGTGATCGACTGAATGATTCCTTCCGAGCGCGTCAAGACACGCGCAACGCCCTCTACCTCCGCGATTGGCTGGTCGTCGAAGCTGAGCGTGCCGATACCGGTAGCCACCTCTGGACGGATTTCCGCTTTGTCCTTGAAAAGATGGGCTTCTGCCGCGCCGAACTCTCTATCAACGGCAACGAGCGCTCTTTTTTCCTGCCCGACACCCCGCATGCCGAGCTTCCCCGCCTCTGGCAGGGGACCCATCGGATTGCGGATCAAGTCGTCCTTCATGTATACGCCGATAAGGATTATTTCTCAGAAAGGCAGTTCGCCCTCATCTCCGATATCGCTGCAGAGGCCTGGTCCAAAGCCGCCGTCCGCTGGAAGGTAGTTAAAGGCAGCCCCTTCGTCTTCGATGCCGAAGCCAGCGAACCTAGTGACGAGCGCGAGCAAAAAGCGCGCAGCCTATACCGGCCGAGGTATTGAGCTTCGCTCCATTCGTCGGCCGGTGTTCGAGTTGAGCCGCACGAAACAAAACTAGTCTCTCGAACTCTGAACTCGAAGAGCCGCTCGGCATCGTTGGGGTTCAAATTTTTTCTTTCTCTGGATCCGATACATACGCACACTCAGATTCATAAATGCTTCAACCACAGTGAAAGGCCGCGTGCCGACGCGTGATTACCTCGTCGCCGCGAGCGCCGGTCTGACCCTTGCCTATGCCGCCTGGGGCCTCGGCGGCATCCCCACCTGGAGTCTGCACATCCTGCTCGCCGGGGGCGTAGCGACGCTGGCGCTGGCGTTGTGTCCGCTGCCACGCAGGGAGCAGGGAGCAGGGAGCAGGGAGCAGGGAGCAGACTCTGTAGCGGTACGGGGAACCCGTTTCGACCCGCAGAGGACAGAGGGCAATCAGAACTCCCCACTTTCCACTCTCCACTTCCCACTCCAATCGCTCAAGCGATTGGCCCGCTGGCCCCCCTTCTGGTTGAGCCTCGCCTTCCTGATCTACCTCCTAATCGGAGCGCTCAACCCCGCAGCGCAGGTCGTCGCTGACGAGCGTGGTTGGTGGGTCGAAGCGATCCCGGCACCGTTCGGGATTCATCTGCCCACATCGGTCACCGCCGACTACCAACCGATGAATGCCTGGCGCGTCCTCGCCAGCTTCACTGCTGCGTTCACTCTCATCTGGGGGCTTTGGGCGGGTGTCACCCGTCGCAAAGCCATCCTGCTCACCCTCTGGTCCTTCCTTCTCAGCGGTGCGACAATGGGGCTGGTCGGCATCCTCCAGCACCTGACCGAAGCCGAGGCCGTTCTTTGGCATTTTCCTTCCAGTAACGCAAACTTCTGGGGCAGTTTCTTCTACCGCAACCAAGGCGCGGCCTTCCTTAATCTTGTCCTCGTCGCGTCCGGCGTCCTCTTCTTCTATCACGCTCAGAAGACCCGCGAGCTCAGCCGGAGTGGTGGCCCGCATTTTCTCTGTTTTCTCCTTTTTGCAACTGTCGCAACCTCTGTCGGCCTCGCGCTCTCGCGGGGGGGCATCCTCTTCGCTGCGATTCTCAGCCTGATCTTCCTCGGCCTCGTTGCCATCTACGCTCTGCAAAGCCTTGCTCACCTCCGATCATTCTGGTTGGCCGTCATTCCGTTGGCACTGCTCGTCATCGGAGCCGTCACTCTGGTCCGCTACGTCGATCTGGAGGCCATCGACAAACGCTTCGGCGATATCGAGGCCACCATCGAAAACGCCGACCGGGATGCCCGCGCCGTTTCGACCCGTGCTACCTGGGATATGGCGCAAGACCGCATTTGGTTGGGGTGGGGCGCCGGTTCTTTCCGCTACATCTTCCCCATGTACCAACAGAACTACCCCGAGATCTTTTATAGCCACTACCATAAGAAAAAAGGTTGGATCGGACGCAAAGCCTACCGCTACGCCCACAACGACCTCGTCCAGTTCGTCGCCGAATACGGCCTTATCGGCAGCGGCTTGGTCGCCTTAACCGTTTTGTCCATGCTGGCCTCTGCCTTAAGAGTGATGACCCTCTTCCCACTCCCCGCTCTCTACTTATCACTCGGTTGCCTTGCAGCCACCGCGCACGCCTTCCTTGACTTCATCTTCAACAGCCCCGCCTACTGGATCGCCTTTGTTGGTCTCATCACGGCCACCGCCAAGCTGCTCCGCCTCGAAGCCGCTCACCTCCGACGAAGATAGCCGTATGCCCGTTCCTTCAGGTGCGGGCGCAGCAGCTCGGCCACAGACCGACCACCTAAAGGAAGTCGGATACGATTGAGTCGACTGAATGAGGACTGAA
>JACKQG010002587.1_pt1 | contig 23415 bp, 21 predicted proteins | sample 8237621 | NCBI WGS metagenome assembly JACKQG01 (sample SAMN15677084, study PRJNA649215) | marine metagenome | biome: marine; feature: Black Sea; material: saline water; isolation source: suspended particulate matter (SPM) from the Black Sea western gyre | collected 2013-06-09/2013-06-10 | depth... | reverse complement strand
TGCAACAGCCGCGGGCGCTGTCGCACTTACTCCCCATTTTTCTTCGAGCTCTTTGACCAACTCTGCGATTTCGATGACTGACTGACCACTGAGCCAGTCAATTACTTGTTCCTTATTTATCTCTGCCATTGTATTTTACCTACTTGCCTTGAATAGGATTAGCGTCGTTGAACTGACATTTAAGGGTTAATTCCCCTAATTTCTTCAAGGTTGGTGGTTATTGATTGCGCCAACGCCTCAGACCTTAAAGTCAGAGAGGCGAAGGCAGGAAAGTGTTGTTCTTGATTAATCGACCTCGTCAGCTTTGGCTGCAAGGACAGTTACAAATTGTCTAGCCGGGGTGTTGAATAATGTAACAAGTCGAGTGGCGGGAGTACCCAAAAGAGAAAGAAGTTGAGATTGTAGCGTTTCAAGGTTTGGCAAATCAGCTAAAATGGAAACTTCTTTCGCTGTAAGTTGCCTATCACCCAAAGATCCGACTTTAACGGAGAGTTTTTGCTTTGACTTCGTAAAAGACTTCAAAACTTTGGCAGCACCTGAGGGGTCACCCCCAGTAACGATAGCAGTGGGACCAACAAGAAACTCATCTGAAATCGAGATGTTACGTTCAGCTGCGGCAAACTTGAGTGCACTGTTCTTAACGATGTGAAACTCCGCTCCTAAGGAGGAAAGCTCACCGCGAAGTTCGTCGGAATCATCAACGGTGAGCCCAGTAAAATCAGCCAGAAAAACATAGTCGGACTTTTCAAGATGTGCTGAAACTTCTACAGCAAGGAATTTTTTTTCAGGTCTCATTAGGTCAATTGCTTGATAAATTTAATACAAAAGCAGAGCCTGTCAAAGCTGGGAGAAGACAGAATTGTCGAGGGAAATCGCAGGGCTCATCGTGCTACAGATGCTCATTCGGCGTATATAACGCCCCTTGAAACCATCGGGCCGGACTCCAACAATTGCCTTTATCGCCACGAGGGCATTTTCAACCAACTGCGTTGGACTAAACGAACGCTTGCCTAAAATTACGGCAAGGGCACCAGTCTTGTCCATTTTAAATTCAACTCGACCTGCTTTAACGGCTTGAACGGCCGAATTCACATCGTCAGTTACAGTACCAGCTTTCGGGGTTGGCATTAACCCTCGAGGTCCAAGTACGCGTGCTACCGACCTAACCTTCTTCATCGCTTCTGGAGTAGCGATTGCCACATCGAAGTCGCACCAACCATCTTTCACCTTGGCGACCAAGTCGTCCAAGCCGATGATATCAGCCCCCGAAGACTTAGCCTCTTCAGGCTTTTCAGTGAACACAACTACAACTACTTTACGGCCGCTTCCATGAGGCAAGTTTACCGTCCCGCGAACTGAATGAGAAGTTTGTTTTGGGTCTACTCCTAATGCAACCGAAAGTTCAACGGTTTCGTCAAACTTAACTTTTTCCATTTGGTCTAGCACTTCAATTGCTTGATCCAGCAGATGAGGTTGGGAAAGGTCGGCCTTCTTGGTCGCAGATAGATATCTTTTACTTGGGTTGGACATGGTTATTCAAAAAATAAAGATGAAAAAGGTATCAATGTTCCTTTGTGTTCAGTTGGCAATTTCAATACCCATGCTACGGGCAGTGCCGGCAATGATGCGGCACGCCGCATCTTCATCTCTGGCATTTAAGTCAGCCTTCTTTGTGGCCACAATTTCTTTCACCTGAGCCATAGTAACCTTACCGATTTTATCCCGATTGGGCGTGCCCGAACCTTTTGGTACACCGGCTGCCTTTTTTAAAAGCACTGCGGCAGGTGGCGACTTCAGTATGAAACTGAAGGATCGATCGGCATACACGGTTATGGCGACAGGAAGGATGAGACCGGACTGGTCTTTCGTGCGTGCATTGAACTCTTTGCAGAATTCCATTATGTTTACACCTTGGGAACCCAGAGCCGGGCCTACGGGTGGTGCGGGATTGGCCGCACCTGCGGGTAGTTGCAAACGAATTTCTCCTACTGCCTTTTTGGACATGATAAATTAAGTTGAATTAGGTTTCGTCCGCTTTTTCTACCTGCCAGAATTCTAACTCTACAGGTGTAAATCGACCGAAAATAGAAACTGAAATTTTCAAGCTACCTTTTTCCGCGTCAATCTCCTCAATGTCACCTGTCAGATTTATGAAAGGCCCATCCAGAATCTTGACGAGCTGCCCAAGTTCGAATTGAACTTTTGGAACTTCCTTTCCTTTAGCTTCTTCTACTTGCCTCAAGATATGTCCTATTTCGTCTTCGCGAAGTGGTGTAGGATTGGCGCGTCCTATAAAATTAATTACGCCATCGGTATCTTTAACCTTGTACCAAGGTTCTTTCAACAAGTTCCCCTCTGTATCAAAAAGGTGCATCTCGACGAATACATATCCCGGGTAAAACTTGCGGTCACGTTGCTTTTTTTGACCGTTTTTAACCTCTGATACAGTTTCAATCGGAACCAATATCTCCTTAAGGTGCTTAGAAAAGTTTTCGTCATCCTCACGAAAACGAGTCAGAAAACGTCTCACTTTGTCTTCGTGGTTAGATAGGCATTGAACTGCGTACCAACGAGGTTTACTTGAAACTGTATCGGTCATCTTATTTACAAATTCGATACGGACTTAACTTCGGAGCAAACTAGTGACATAATCGACCCAAGACGAAAGCGAGAAGTCGGCTACTGATATAAAAAAGCCCAGCACGGCGACGCCTGCGATTACGACCCCCGTGGATTCCCGCAACTCAGATGGGGTCGGCCATGTGGCGCGCTTAAGTTCAATTACGGTTTCAGCGTAAAAAGAACGTATTTTTCGAAAAGGATTCAAAGTACTAATTAATTTGAGAAGAAAATGGCGGGAGAAGAGGGACTCGAACCCTCAGCCTACGGTTTTGGAGACCGTTGCTCTGCCAATTGAGCTATTCTCCCGAATCTCTAACATTGGAAACATAAATCCCTCGAGACCCGGTGAGCATAGTTTGGAAATAAAACAGATGAAAAAATCGGTACTACTCGAGAACATCAGTAATGTTACCGGCTCCTATTGTCTTGCCTCCTTCGCGGATGGCAAAACGTTGTCCAGATTCCATCGCTATAGGCTTTTGCAATTCTATGCTCACCCCTAAGTTGTCTCCAGGCATAACCATCTCAACACCCTCAGGTAATTCTACAACGCCAGTAACATCGGCAGTGCCAAAAAAGAATTGGGGGCGATAGCCCTTGAAAAACGGGGTGTGGCGACCACCTTCATCTTTATTCAGCACATAAATTTGAGCTTTGGCCTTGGCGTGCGGTTTTATGGTGCCTGGCTTAGCAATTACATGACCACGCTGAACATCATCTTTCTCAATTCCTCGAAGCAACATTCCGACATTGTCACCGGCTTGTCCTTGCCCAAGTTCCTTGCGAAACATTTCAACTCCCGTACAGATAGTTTTGATAGAATCGACAAGTCCGACAAGCTCGACTTCCTCGCCGACCTTAACCCTTCCACGCTCTATTCTGCCTGTGGCAACTGTTCCTCGTCCAGTTATAGAGAAGACATCTTCAACTGACATCAAAAAAGGTTTGTCAACATCGCGAACTGGTTCTTCAATTTCGCTATCGATGGTTTCCATTAGTTGCTGGATTGCGGGAAGACCTAGCTCACTCTCATCATCTTCAAGTGCCTTAGTTGCTGAGCCCCGAATGATTTTGGCGTTGTCTCCGTCAAACTCATACTTGCTAAGCAAATCCCGTATTTCCATATCTACCAACTCAACAAGTTCCTCATCGTCACCTTGCATGAGATCGCATTTATTGAGAAAAACAACGACATTAGGTACATCAACTTGACGGGCCAATAATATATGTTCTCGGGTCTGTGGCATTGGTCCAGTCGTGGCGTCAACAACAAGGATGGCTCCATCCATTTGAGCAGCTCCAGTAATCATGTTTTTGACGAAATCGGCGTGCCCCGGGCAATCGACATGCGCATAGTGACGATTGTCCGACTCATACTCAACATGAGACAGGGCAATAGTCACAATTTTGGAAGAGTCGCGAACGGTCCCTCCTTTTGCGATATCAGCATAACTTTTTATCTGGGCAAAACCTTTTTTGGATTGTGCGTGAAGAATAGCAGCAGTCAATGTGGTCTTACCATGATCCACATGACCTATCGTGCCGACGTTAACATGAGGTTTTGTGCGTTCGAACTTTTCTTTGGCCATTAGTGCGGTTTTGTTAAAGTATTTTAAACTATGAAAAATTTTGCGTGGAGCCCACGAGCGGACTTGAACCGCCGACCTCGTCCTTACCAAGGACGCGCTCTACCAACTGAGCTACATGGGCGAGAAAAAGCATGAGTCACAAGTGAGATGTAAATCGAGGTTACAAGGGTGGACAAAAAGCTGAAGCTGGAATTCAGGGTAAATCGAAGTGGAATATCAAGACGAGAAAACCGAATCTCGTCAAGAGTATTCCGAACTTTACAAAAGTTCGCTAAAATCAAGGGGCAACGGTTGCAAGGTAGTAACCATCCGCCAAAGCCATTGAAGGAGCAAGTTCGAGAATCTCGCTCAACAAAAGTTCATCTACAATTTCATTGCCTGAAGATTTCGCCGATACGGGTGGACCAGCTAAAGTGTTGTTGAGTATCGTAAAGACACACTCCACTTTTCGCCATAGTTCCCCATCCCCCACTTGCTTCAGGTTTGTCAAGGGGAAGGGAAGAGAAATAACGGGGTTCTGCCGACCATGCACAAAAACGTGAAGAATGGGATGGGTGTGTTCATATTTGGCAAAAAGTGGCTTCTCTGACTTGCCAAAGGTTGAGAGAGGCCGCCTCAGGAAGGTTGAGCTTAAAATATTATTGGTCGATGGCGGCAACAGCATTTCGCGTTCCGTCAAAGCCTCTACCCACGGATCGCCTACAGCAAAAGATGGAGGATATGAGTCCAGTCCCGGTGAAGCCGGTAGGCGTGTTGAAAGATCAGAAGTTCCTTCGGAATAGTCGCTTGGTAAATAAATGATGGATGAATCTAAGAATAACAAATTGTCCAAGAGAATTGACGAAGGTGGCTCCATTCGGACCCAAGGTTGTGGATCCATAGATTGGGCAGGCAGCCCGTAGGTCTTAAATGGCTCATAAATTTGTGCGACGGTAAAAGCTCCTGCAAAAACAATCGAAAGTATCGCAAAAAACAAACCGTTACCAAACAATGCATTCATGGTAGAAATGAATCTTTTGGATTTACGCCCACGAGAATAGTTTCAACCCTTCGGGCACGCAACATATCGCAGATTCGTACGAATGACTCGATCCTCACCTCCCGATCGGCCCGAACTAGCAGGCTTAGATTTCCCGACGCGGGCTTTTTCAAACGAATCAGTGCTTGATCTAATGTCTCGAAGGATAGCCGTTCTCCATTGAGAAATATCATCCCGTTTATCCCGATGAAAAGAGTTCCATGGCATAACCTACTATCGATAATTTCTGACCCAGTTGAAGCTGACGGCAGTTCAACTGCCATGCCTTGAGATTTCAACTGCTGATTTTGGCTTAAATATAAAGAAAAGCCAAACAACAGAATAAGGTCCAGAAAGGGGGCAGAAAAGGGAGCTCGGCGAGCTCGTGTGCGATCATCTAAAAACTCAAAACGCTTGAGAGTTGATTTCAAGAAGAATCAGCCTCCGAAGCAATCGATGGGGACACCTGCTGGTCGTCGTGTATTTCTAGCGTCAAATACCTGTAGATCCCATGAGCAGACCACTCCATGTCACGGATGATTGAATCCACTCGGGATCGGAGAAATTCTTTACCGCAATATGCAAGCATCGCAATCGATAATCCTAAAGCAGTAGTTAATAATGCCGAGGAAAAATTGGGGTTGAGATTTACTGCAGTCACTGGCGACCCAAGTTTTTGAAGGGAGTCCAGACAAGACAAAACGCTTCCAAGCAAACCAAGCATTGGAGACAATCCCGCAACAGTGCCGAGGAGTCTTTGACGCTTAGCCAATATCGGAATTTCAAGCATCGCTACAGACTGAATCGCCTCTTGCATTTCTTGCTTGGAATTATTTCTATGGAGTAACGCTGCACGGACTAAAGCAGCGACAGGACCCCGTGTTTCTTCGCAAAGTGTAAGAGCCTCTAGAGATCTATTTTTTTTTAACAAATTGATAATCCCATCGAGAAAATCACTCGCGTTAATTTGAACTTTTTGGAAAAAGGTTGTTCGCTCAAAAAAAACCGTCATCCCAAAGACAGCCATCCCGAGCAACGGCCATGCCACAAGACCTGCGACATCAAAAATATTCAGATATTTCATGGCACTGGGGAACTGCTTTAGTTTTCGTTTGGTGAAAATCTAGCTCGGGCAAGATTACGTCCCGGCAAACCATGTGCCAACAACATCTGATATACACTTCTTGCACCATTCGAATCCCCCTCCCTGTCGAGAATCTCTCCCAAATCAAGCAAGCTGCGAGAAATCCAATATTTGCCCGAGGCCTTAACATCTGAAAATCGATTGATGTCAGATAAAAAGAATTTTATTATATCTCGAAAGTATATAACTTTAGCCCTTGTCACGTCTTCCATCCTTCGGAAAACCAAACCTTCCTTGTACGCAGCTTCTGCATGCATCTCGGGAGAATGCCCTTGTAAACTTTTGAGCTCGGCATAAGCCTCGGCAACTTCAAAAAGTTTTTGACGATCATTTCGAGCAAGAGCTAAAAGGCAGTCAGCTCTTAACATGTAAGCGGATTTTCTTTCGGGGTGATCCCTGAAAAGATTATTGCCGAGCAGTTGTTTACATAATTCGAGTGCCGACCCAAACTCATTCCGCCGGCGAAGCAAATTGGCTTGGCGAAGACGTGCGTAGAAAACAAGTTCGTCGTCGGGATACTCCTGGATCAAGCGCTCCAGTAAATCTACGCCCTCTTTTAAATTTTCATCCATACCCCGTCGTTCAAGATGAAGGGCTGCTTCATACAGGGCTCTAGGTGCATATTGACTCTTCTTGAATCCGTCTGCCAAACGCAGAAGATTGCGTTGTGCCTCATCGAGCCGATTTCTTGATGCGTGATGATATGCCTCAACTAGATATGAAAACGCCGATTCGTCAGAATGGGGATATGCGAGGTGCAAATTGGCGAAAATTTCCGCCGCTTGAGTTTCCTGACTAGATCCCAAAAAAGCTCTTCCCTTCGTCAACAAGACTTGAGCCCTTACTTGGTTATCCAAATCGGCAGGTAAACCTTCAGCCTCTGTTAAAAAATCAATCACTCTATCAGATTTTTTTAACGCCTCTTCAGGCTTGTTCATCTGCAAAGCCAAGCTTGCATCCATCCAAAGTAGACGAACTGTCAAATCTCTAGGCACTAACTTTTCTTTATTATTTAAAAGCAGACGAGTTCTTTCTGACGCAATCTTCAGATGATTGTGTTCTCTCAAATGCACCAGCAGATTCCACTCTGCTTTCCAAAGTAACTCTTTAGAACCCTTCACATTTGAGAATTCATCCAGCAAATCAATTGATTTATCTATGTCGTCTGTTGCCAAAAATGAATTGATTGCTCGAGAAAGAGCCCTATCGGAAATCAAATGGCTTTTAGCAGATGAATGCACTTCCAGATATAAGGCTGCCGCACTATCGTAGTCACCCGCTAGAAAATGGCAATCGGCCACTTGCAATGAAAGACGGTTCCGTTCCTCGGGCTTTTCTTCCAATTTACTCAATCTCCTAAGGAAATCGGCGGTCAAACGATATTTTGGGGGATTCCCCCTCCATGCCGCTGCGGCAAGAGCTCTAATGGCGTCAGGTTTTTGTGGTGATCCTGGAAATTCCTCCATTATCTGCAGAGCGCATCTCTCCGCTACGGCATTTTGCTTAAGCTCCAATGCGAGCTTTAACCTCATGACGAGAATTGTTTCGTATAATTTATGGTCCGGCAATTTTAAGATATTGTCCAAAAATGATGTGATTTTTTCATTTATCTCAAACCGGCTAGTTAACAAACGAAGCCCCATTCCCATCCATTCATGATTTGTTCCAGTCTCTACAAGCGATTCAAGTACGGCTCGTCCCGTATCGTCTTCAGGTGATGATAAAACTCCGTAAAGCAAAAGCAAGCGATCTCGCCAAATACCTTTTTCATTACCCACTAATTCAAGCTGGCGTCTCAATTCCTCAAGTGCATCGACTTTCTTGCCAAGAGAGTTGAGTACCATAACATATTGTACGGCAAATTCTTGACCGGCGGAACGACCGCGAAATTCCTCCATTTGTCGCTTGAGGTTAGCGGCCAGTACTTCACTTCCTCCAGTCTCTAAAATTTCATTGCGATAACGCAAAAGCCTAAAATCCGCTCGACGCTCAAGAGTAATCGCCATCTTGAGCGACTGAGAATAGAGAGCTTCCGATGCGGCCGCAGAGGAAGCGGCCATCCCTTGCAAGAATACAACCCAAGAACGATTTCCCTCACTCACGTCTTCAGGTTTTAGCTCCGACATCAATTTCCTAAGACCTTCGACATCTCTCTCTAGAAAGGAAATTAGGGCAAGATGCAGCAATGCCTCATCACTTTGTGCGCCAGAGTGCTCAAGTATTTTCAACTCTTCTTTCGCTAGCTCGATTTCGCCAATCGCCAAGAAGGAAGAAGTCAACCCAAGGCGAAGTTTGCGGGCCTGACTCTGCGGGACTTGTGCCTTCGCCGCATACTCCAAAGCGTCCTTGTATAACGAAATAGCAATACGAGGCAGACCCACCTTCAGGGCGTCTGAGGCAGCACTCTCGTTTAAAGCAAATTGCAGACTCAAGCGCGTTTCTTCGACTGTCCCACACAAAGCACTCCATGAAACTAACATGGGGACTAAAAGCACTTTTTGGGAAATCCGAAATTGAAAGTTGCGAAACAGCCGTGTCATTTTAAAACAAGCCGACTAATGGCAGCGTTAGGATTTTGCAAAGCAGATTTAATGTTTAAGCAAACTTGACGTTACATTTTCCAATTGACGCAAGGTTAGTAATATACAGAGATATAAATAATAATATGCGGGCGTAGCTCAGTTGGTAGAGCACCACCTTGCCAAGGTGGATGTCGAGGGTTCGAATCCCTTCGCCCGCTCCATTCGTAGTCACGAAAAGCGAAGTTGACATGTTGACTCTTTGATCATCTGGGGAATTGAATTCAATGATTTAGGAAAGAAAGAACCGTGCTATGTATTTCTGAGCTTGCGGCAACCGTTGAGTCACTACCTGCGGCTTCCTCGCCAATCCAGTTTGTTATTTTTCCGCCCGCTCCTTGAATGATAGGAATTGCACCATGAAAATCCCACGGGTTGACAATGGGATCCAACATTACATCGGCCTTTCCGGTGGCCACCAAGTAATAGCCGTAACAGTCTCCCCATGTTCGACAGTAGGCAACGTTTTTCAACAGACTCTTCCAACCGACTTCGCTGCGATGAGTTGGTATGTCTCTTTCATCTGATGTCAGAATAACCCATTCGCCACATGGGCCAGACTCGCGAACAGACACTTTATTGCCATCCAGTAAAGCCACGTTGCCATCGCCAACAAGCAACTGGTCTCCTAGGGCGGGTAAGTGTATCGCACCCAAAACCGGTTTGCCATTAAATTGCAGACACAAGACGGTACCGAAGAGAGGGACACCTGCCACAAAGCTTTTCGTGCCGTCAATCGGATCCACCAACCAAGTCCATTCCGCTTCCTCGCGAACAGAATCGAACTCCTCACCGACAATGCCATGTGTCGGAAAGTGTTCGCTTATTCGCTCGCGTAACACCTGTTCGGCTTGACGGTCAGCTTGTGTTACTGGAGAAGCGTCTTTTTTTTGGTCAACCTTGAGATCTGGATCGCGAAAGTGTTCAAGGATCAACTTGCCACTTTCGCGAGTCCAATCGAATGCAAGATTTTGAAATTGATCCAAGTTCATGATCTATAATAGCGTTTAATCAACAATATGATGGCTTTTGAAAATTTGGCAACCGGTTCCTTGCCGTGAGTTGGACTCATTCCAAAATCGCAGTTCTTGATTTCGAAGGAGAAGTCAGTACCGGAGTGGTGGAGTTTGGTGTAGTTGTAATTAAGGATTCGCAAATAATCTCAACAGAAACAGAACAGTGTAGCCCCTTGGGGACACTTCACCCAAAAAGCATTGAGATACATGGCCTTAGGCAGAGCGATTTATTAGGGTTAGAATCTTTTCCGAAAAAACAACGCTTTTTTGCTGAACTGAGAGATTCCGTAGATGTGTTTTGTGCTCATCACGCAAGTGTTGAGGAAAACTTATTGAAGGATACATGGCCTTATCGCCCAATCCGGAGCGAAAAACAGAATCTCAATTGGGGACCATGGGTAGATACCCTTCGACTTTACAAAAAGCTATATCCCGACATTGGCAATTATTCTCTTGCCCATTTGGTCAGCACCTTTGGCGTGGGAGACAATTTAGAAAAAAATGCCTTAAGGTCTTGCCCGCCGGGCAGGCAAAAATATCATTGTGCCCTTTACGACACCTTGGCTTCAGCCCTTCTGCTTACTAGGTTAGCGGAGGAACCAAAGATCGCCGATGCGAGCTTGGAGTGGTTGATCGAGGCTAGTGCTTCAGGACAAAAAAAAAGTGGCCTTCTAACTCAAGAAACCCTGTTTGATCGGTAAGATAGTTGAAGACACATTCGCTGAATTACGACACATACTATGTCTCGTCTCCGTCGCTACTTTCTTCCGCATGTGGAGGTCGTGACTCGGCGACGTCTTCGGCGGCAAGTTCAGGTGAAGGAGAATTCTCATCAGGGACAGACTCTTCTAAAAGCTCTTGATTTGGTTCGGTATCAATTGGCGAATCCTCAGGGTCCTCGTCATCACCTTCTTGCATGGCAACAACGCGAGAAATCGCAATTAGTTTGTCGCCTTTAGCTAGGTCCACAAGTTTAACCCCCTTTGTGCCTCTATTTGTCTCACGAATATGGAGCACAGGGCAACGAATGGCCTGACCTTTCTGGGTCAACATCATTATCTCATCGTCCTCATCAACAGCTAAAGCACCCGCAAGAGCCTTCGCGTCCATAGCAATGACACCGTAACCGCCTCGCTTGCGAGGCGTGTTATCCTCACCTTCTCCACCGCGAGGAAGGAAAGCTGAAAATTCAGTTCTTATCCCCAAACCGTTAGTGCCGGCGATTAGAAGTAGTCGCTCGTCGTCAACTACCAGCATACTCTCCACATGATCTCCCTCGCGTAATCGAATTCCACGGACGCCACGGGTAACACGGCCTTGATTCCGAAGTTGGTTTTCGTGGAAACGGAGACCTTTACCATTGTGAGTAAGCATAAGAATATGGTCGTCTCCCGTGGTCTTACGGGCTTCAATGACAGCGTCGCCTTCATCCACGTTAATGCCAATAAGTCCTCCTTTTCGATGGTTGCGATATGCCGAGAGGTGAGTCTTTTTCACGACTCCCTTTCGAGTGCATAAAACGAGGGACACCGGTTGCTCAAAATCTTCCACACAGACCATTGCTGCGACTTTTTCGTTTTTTTGCATCTGAAGCAAATTGACGATGCTGCGACCCTTGGAGTCTCGCCTCCCTTCAGGCACCTCATAGACTTTTTCCACATATACACGGCCATTGTTCATGAAGAACATCATTGTGTCGTGGGCATTAGCCGTAAAGAGCTGGTCGATGGGGTCCTCTTCTCTTTGTCCACTGCCGATCACCCCCTTGCCTCCGCGATGCTGTGAACGATATTCGTCGACCGAAGTACGCTTAATAAAGCCGTTCTTAGTGATGGTGATTACGCAACCATCATTAGGAATTAGGTCTTCCATTCTGATGTCGCCTTCAGCCTCCGTAATTATGCAACGACGGGGTGAAGGATAAGCATCCTTCATTTCTAAAAGGTCATCCTTGATTACTTCGAGAAGACGACTTTCGTTACCAATGATTTCACGAAAGCCTTCGATCAGAACCATCAGTCCGGCATATTCCTCCTCGATTTTTTCTCGCTCCATACCCGTAAGCTGATAGAGGCGAAGATCCAGGATGGCATTGGTCTGTCGCTCAGAAATAGTGAATTTCTCCATCAACTTTGCCTTTGCCTCATTCCTGTTGGCGGATGCGCGAATGATGCGAACGAACTCGTCAAGGTTATCGAGGGCAATCTTATAGCCCTCCAAAATGTGAGCTCGATCCTCAGCTTTACGAAGGCGAAACTGAGTGCGACGAAAAATAACCTCGCGGCGATGCTCAACATAGCACTCGAGCATTTCCTTTATGTTCATTTGCCTAGGCCTTCGCTTGTCGATCGCAAGTAGGATGACGCCGAAGGAACTTTCGAGAGCCGTCATTTTGTAAAGCTTGTTGAGAGTGACCCGCTCAATCTCACCCATCTTCAGTTCAACCACGATACGAGTCGTTTCGGTAGACTCGTCGCGTAAATCGCTTACTCCATCTAGCAACTTGTCCTTAACCAAATCGGCAATGCGCGTTACGAGTGTCGCTCGATTCGCGTTATAGGGTATTTGGGTGATGACAATTTGTTGCCGACCGCTAGGCAATTCTTCCACCTCCATGCTTCCCCGCATGCGCACAATGCCACGACCGGTTTTCATGTAGGATTGAATACTTTCAGAACCAGAAATAGTTCCTCCAGAGGGGAAATCCGGACCCGGAAGGTGCTCCATCAACTCATCGATCGTGATGGATGGATCATTAATCAAGGCACACGTCGCATCAATAATTTCACCTAGATTGTGAGGAGGTATATTCGTTGTCATACCAACAGCAATACCAGTGGACCCATTCATCAAAAGGTTGGGTAAGGCAGCAGGCAAAACCGTGGGTTCCGTCGAACTCTCTTTGTAATTTGGGGCAAAATCGACGGTGTCCTCGTCGATGTCCCGCAACATTTCTTCCGCAATACGCGTGAGACGGCACTCGGTGTACCTGTAGGCCGCTGCAGAATCACCATCAACAGAGCCAAAATTCCCCTGTCCGTCTACCAACGGATAGCGCATAACCCATGGTTGTGCCATTCTTACCAAAGTATCGTACACGGAACCATCCCCATGTGGGTGATAATTTTTAAGCACTTCGCCGACAACGCCGGCACATTTGTCATATGGACGATTGTGTAGCAAACCTTCGCGCATCATGGCGTAGAGCACACGACGCTGAACGGGCTTGAAGCCGTCTCGAACATCGGGAAGGGCACGACTGACAATTACCGACATCGAGTAATCGATGTAGGCGGTTTGCATGATCTCCGTTATATTGGTTGGGATCAGACGCTCGGAAACTTCTTCCATTTGAATCTATTGGTTGGGATGATTGGTGGTCGAAAGGTTACTGGCGCTACTTAACAAAATAGCTGCTGGGTTACACGTCCAGATAAGACACATTCAAAGCATTGTCTTCGATAAATGCACGACGGGAGGGAACGTCTTCGCCCATCAACATGGAGAAAAGATGATCTGCTGCCGCAGCATCGGCAATATCGACTTTCACAAGACTTCGGGTATTGGGATCCATGGTTGTCTCGAAGAGTTGCTTGGGATTCATTTCCCCAAGACCTTTGTAGCGCTGAATCTGTAATCCCTTGCGTCCGAGCAAACGAATATGTTCAAGTACGTCGAGGATGGAACGTACCTCCATCTCGTTCTCTTTTCCCTCTTGCCCAAAATTCTCAACAAGCTTGTAATTGGGATTCTCGCCATCGGTTTCGAAATCTTCTAATCGGATGCCCTGTTCGGTGATGCCCTTAACTATTTTTTCCATTTCATGAGACTCGAAAATTTCGTGAACCGATATTCGCTTCCGCACAAGCCGCCCTTCGACCTCAATTTCACTATTCACGGTTCCTTCGCGTTCCTCCAGCGGGATATTTTGCCCCACATAAAAACCCTCGCGAGCTTCGGCATCCGGAAAGAAACGAAATTCTTCTTTGTTACCTGTCCGAATACGAGCAATGTAACGGGGTAGTTTCCCGGATTGATTGTCATGTCGACGAAGATAGCGAGGCAGGTCGCAACCATAGCGACGGACACCGGATCCGAGTGTTTCCAGCCTTGATAGGGATTCGACCAGTTGCCTTACCACTTCTGCAGAAAAACTTTTGTTGTCTTCCGTTCGCAAGAGCGTGACGTCTTCGGTTCCCAATTGCAGAAGTATTCGGCTCATTTCGGAATCATCCTCAATGTATTGCTCGGTTTTCCGACGCTTAATCTTATAAAGAGGCGGTCTGGCAACATAGACATAACCGTGCTCGATTAGACCACGCATCTGGCGAAAAAGAAACGTTAGCAAAAGAGTTCGTATATGCGCTCCATCAACATCCGCATCAGTCATTATGATAATCTTGTGGTAACGAGCCTTTTCCACTTCGAAGGCTCCCTCTCCTTCGTGATCACCAATACCCGTGCCAACGGCAGTAATAAGACTTCGAATTTCCGCATTGTTCAAAACCTTGTCCAAGCGTGCTTTTTCAACATTGATCAACTTGCCGCGCAAAGGCAGGATGGCTTGCGTGAGTCGATCTCGTCCTTGCTTTGCAGAACCACCAGCGGAATCACCCTCAACGATGTAAAGCTCGCTCTTCGCAGGATCCTTTTCGGCACAATCAGCAAGCTTCCCGGGTAACCCCCCCCCGTAGAGAGCACCCTTGCGGACAGTTTCTCGAGCCTTTCGGGCAGCTTCACGAGCTCTCGCCGCATGAACCACCTTGTTGATAAGGGCGCGCGCCTCGTCGGGATTGGTTTCGAAATGATATTTCATTTTTTCACCAACAATTTTCTGAACGATACCGTCGACCTCGCGGTTGGACAACTTGGTCTTGGTCTGTCCCTCAAAACGCGGTTCAGGTACTTTAACCGATATGACGGCAGTTAGTCCTTCACGCACATCCTCGCCCGAAAGTGAAAGGTCTTTATCCTTAATAAGATCATTGGTGCTAGCATAACCATTAACCACTCGAGTTAAAGCAGTACGAAAACCAGAGAGATGGGTGCCGCCTTCTACATTGTGAATAGAGTTGGCGTAGGAATAGATTTGGTCACTGAATCCATCGTTATACATTAGGGCGATGTCCACAATAATGGTACCATCGCCACTCTCGTTGATCGACTCACCAGAAAAACTAATGGGGTCGGGGTGTAGCGTCGTTTTATTTTCGTTAAGATAGGCTACGTATTGGCTAATTCCATCATCAAACTTAAAGCTTTCACGCTTGCCGATACGCTCATCTTCCAAGTTTATTGAAAGGCCAGGGTTCAGAAAGGCCAGTTCGCGAAGGCGTTTGGCAAGAATGTCAAAATTAAACTCCCTTATTTCCGTGAAGATTTCGTGATCAGGTAAGAATGTTATCTTTGTTCCCGTCCGGGAGCTAGAACCAATCACCTTAAGGTTTTGAGTCGTCTTACCGCGAGCGAACTCCATTGCGTGGACTTTCCCATCACGACGAACCTCCGCGACAAACCACTCGGATAAAGCATTCACGCACTTAGCTCCAACACCATGCAATCCACCGGAAACCTGATAGGCTCCCTTTCCAAACTTACCGCCAGCGTGCAAATTCGTTAAAACTAACTCCAATGCCGGCATATTGTGCTTCGGGTGCATATCGACCGGAATCCCTCGTCCATCGTCCTCTATTGAGCAGGACCCATCGTTGTGTACGTCAACCTTGATCTCAGAACAATAACCAGCCAGTGCCTCATCGATAGAATTATCCATGATTTCAAACACACAGTGGTGAAGTCCCCGTTCGTGAGTATCGCCAATGTACATGTCGGGCCGTTTTCGCACGCCTTCCAATCCCTCCAGTTTTTGGATTTGAGAAGCATCGTACGTTTCCTTCTTGTTAACAGGTTCAATATTATTTTCGGGAGGGTTTTCTTCCGACATGACTTCGTGGTTGGTGATGATTGACTATTAGTAATTCTTGTAGAATGCGAGGGGTGAAGTCTTCAACAAATTACATTTTTTTTTGGTAAGGTAAAACACTTCTTTTATAAGCAAAAGGGAGGGGGTTGGTCAAGTGGTTTTGAATAGATTTGAACATGGACAAGGGAAAGATTCAGTAGTGATGGACATGGGCAAATTAGGCCCGACCTCAAACTATCGCAATGCCTTTATATTAAGCATTTTATGAATCTTTTGTGCGGTTGGTTTTTTGTCGTGAAAAAACGAAGGTCGTATTTTTTAATATCACACCCCCGAGTGACCTTCCGAACATCTTTCATTTTATTGCTTAAACACCTTGTGATTCGATGGTCCCAATAGAACCACAAGAATCAAGGGAAAACCTGTGGCCTGAAGTGATGACCGCAACAATCGTGAATACACTCGGGTTATTGAAATAGACCTCTTATTCCTCCCTCAAAAGGGTGAAATCCCCAAAAATACCCAATCAATACGACACTTGAAAAGAAATAGAGCAAATTTAAGGGCAATCCGATCTTTACGAAGTCTCGGAAGCGATATCCTCCAACACTGTAAACATAAGTGTTTGTTTGATAACCGATAGGAGTAGTGAAACTGGCGGAGGCAGCAATGCAAGTAGCCAGAATAAACGATCGGGCATCTTCAGCCCCAAAATTAAGCCTGCTTGCCAATTCCAAGGAAATCGGGGCCATCAAGACGATTGTTGCATTATTGGAAAGGATTTCGGTGAGAACAGCAGTGGTAAGGTAAATTGCAGATAATAGAAGAAATGGCCGTAACTCTTCGGGCGCATATGCAAACACTCCTGACGCCAGGGCCTCTGCAATCAAATTTGAGGCACCAGAGGATTTCATCGCCAATCCGAGGGTGAGCATTCCATAAATAAGAACGAGCATGTTCCACTCTACCGAAGCGTATCCATCCTTGGGTTTTATGCACCCAGTTAAAAAAAGAATGGCCACGCCTATGATAGCGGATGCCGCAATGGGCATAACGCCAAACGCCGAAAAGCCAACGATCCCAGCAATCACACCAATTACCACAGGTGCTTTTCGACTCATGTCCTCCACTGGTACGGGGGGGTGATCGAGCAGTATCAAGTCCTCGCCTAGCCGAATGTTTTCTATAGATTCTTCAGACCCTAGCAATAAAAGAGTATCCGTAGAGCGGAGGCGGATAGAATCGATTTCCTGCGTTAAATTGCGGCCCTTCCGATGAATGGCTATAACCGCTACATTGTGACGCTTTCGAAAATCAATCTCACTTATGCTGAGCGAAATAAGTGGTGAGGCTGGTCCTATGACGCCTTCCACCATTACGCCCGAGGCAGAGGAAACCTGTTCTAGACCGAGCGTTGTCTCACTTAGCAAATCCAGTCCATCCATATTTCGCGACTCAACTATACCCGAAGGTCTGCATGAAAGAATAAGGCGATCCCCTGACCGCAAAACAAGCTTACCTTTGTCTCCGGTTAACACTCGTCCTTCTCGACAAACATCAAGGAGACGCATCCTCTTGAGGTTGGACAGCCCCGATTCGTCAACAGTCTTGCCGTCAAGAGAGGAGTCCGAAAGAACGATGGCTTCGGTCAAGAACTCCTTTTGCTGAATGTCCGACAGTATGCTGGCGAGTGCTTCGCGATCAGGCAAAAGTCGTCGACCGAAAAGGACGAGATACCCGGTCGCGACAAAAAAGAGGGGCAACCCGACCTTGGCCAACTCGAACATTCCGAGTGGTTCCATCTCTGGATAAATCTCATTTTTGCCCATTATGCCGCTGGCCAGGACATTCGTACTTGTTCCTACAAGCGTACAACATCCGCCAAAGATGGAAGCATATGACAACGGAATAAGTAGCTTCGACGAAGAGATATTCATCGATTTAGCCAAGCTCATCACAACCGGAAGGAAGACAACGACTACGGGAGTATTGTTGACGAAAGCAGAGATAAGGGCAACGGATGCAACTAACACTAGCAGAAAGCCTCGGTATCCGATGCCTACAAGGCGAGTGAGGTAGCCCGATGCCGCTTCAATCAAGTGGCATTTCCCCAAGGCAGCACTCACTACAAACATTGCAGCAATTGTTAGCGGGGCGGGATTGGCAAAGACCCCGAGAATCTCATCCAGTCCCGGCAAGCGTTCCGAACCAGTAAAAATTGAAACGATGGCGATGAGGGCAAAAACCGTAATGGCCGTTACGTCAGTCGGGACACGCTCCAAGATAAAACTCACCAATGCGGCGAGCAGCAAAAACGAGACAAATACTATTTCCCAAGACATGGAATGCGGCAATCGTTACAAAAAGAGAGAATCCGACCTCAGTTCTTGGCGAAGGTGGAACCGTTCCAACCCCACATCTCTCTAGGAACATCGTGAAAGTTCAGGTAGATTCGCTTAGGAGCAATAGACAGTCTTTCGCTAAGAAACTTGCACAACGCAAAAGAAAGGGTTGGTGCATCCATGACAGAAAGTCCAATGGAGAAAAGCTCTGCAAAAAGTGCGGGTTCGTTCGTTCCGGCAAAGAAGATACTTTCGCCAAGATTCAGTCTAACCATAACATAATCCTCCGACTTCCCCAATATTTCTGCACATTTAAACGATAATTCAGTCAAAAGCTCGGCTTTGTCCGATTGGGAGAGGGATTGGTTCGTGGTGACCGAAACAAATGGCATTGGCTCAAACGGATTCAGTATAAAAAAACATATTTGGAGATTCATTGAAAGGGTAAAGGCTGAGACGCGCAAACAGAAGTTGCTAAAATCTCATATAATCAATACGGTGATGATTTTCTTGAAGTTGTTTGCTCTAAAGGAAAAATTAATTGCAAGAATGAGTACCTCTAAAATTCTCGACCTCCCCATTCGCCCCCGTCGCCTGCGAAGGACCTCGGGGCTAAGGGCTTTAGTGCAGGAAACCGCATTGCAGCTAGACGATTTAATCCTGCCCATCTTCGTAGTGGAAGGAGAAGGCGAACCTGAACCGATTGAATCCATGCCGGATGTCTTTCGTTTGCCGATCCCTCAACTCATTGAAAAATGTCGCGAGTTGTGCGAATTGGGACTGCGTTCGGTTGCACTTTTCCCAAAGGTACCAAGCCATAAGAAAGACGATCAGGGTTCCGAAGCTCTCAACTTAAACGCCCTAGTGCTGAATGCCGCCCGAGCCCTGAAGGTCGCCATACCCCAATTGATCTTGGTGGGCGACCTCGCACTTGACCCATATACTATCCACGGGCACGATGGCGTGCTTGACCTCTCGGGTAATGTGGACAATGACGCAACGGTTGCCATTCTGGCCGAAATGGGAGTGCTTGCGGCAAACGCGGGAATAGACATCGTCGCGCCATCCGACATGATGGACGGACGCATCGCTGAAATTCGGCATCATTTGGACGAATCCGGTCACGCACAGACGGCAATTATGGCCTATTCCGCTAAATTCGCGTCAGCGTACTACGGTCCTTTTCGGGAAGCGGTTGGAAGCGAGCGACCCGACAACCATTCGTCAATAGATAAAAGAACCTATCAGTTGAACCCTGCCAATTTTCGAGAGGCTCAGCGCGAGCTTCTCTTGGACGAAAAAGAAGGTGCGGACTTCTTAATGGTTAAACCTGCGGAACCTTACCTTGATGTGATTCGGTATGCCCGCGACAATGCCAATCTTCCCATTGTCGCCTATCAAGTTTCGGGCGAGTACGCTCGCATCTGGGCCGCCGCCGAGAGAGGGTGGCTTGACTTGGAAGCCTGCATGATGGAATCGCTTACCTCGATTAAACGCTCAGGGGCGGACTTGATCCTTACGTACTTCGCAGAGAGGATTCTCCGCGACCGTCATTTAGGCGAAACTTCATCAGGTGCAGAATCTTCGTAGCGAGTCGGTTCTTTCTCTCGCTCTTCTTCCTCCCACTTCAAATCTTCTTTACGTAGCATTTTTTCTTCTTCTTTATCGCCAGAATCTACGACACTCGTGTCGAGATCGGAATAATCCTCCTCCCCATTCCCTTCCTCGTCCTCGTCTTTAATATCATGATCGAGAGCAAAGCCTTCGGGAACGAACTCCAAGATAGATTCAACCTCTATGTAGAAGTGGGTGCGACGACCTTCAAGATAATCATTGTTGTGACGCTCTGCCAGAACTTCCTCCATCTCATCTAAGGTAAAAGGTTCGGTAAAGTCGATCAGGTCGTTGAGCATCTTTATCCGTAAGATTGAGATATGCGTGAGAAAATCGGCATAGGGCCCCTTGTCCTCATGCATAACGTCCGGCAAAGCAAACAGCATGTCTTCAGCTTTAAGCAAAGAATCTCGCACCCGGCGAAGTTTAATCCTGCCGCCCTCCAATTCCTCGCCAATCTCAAAAGTAAAAAACGCCTCATCGACGATTTCCGAAGCAAGCCCGTATTCCGTCATCGAGTCCAACAACTCGTTCATGTGAAAGAATTGCTTGGGGTCAATGATACCTAACCCATCCACATCCCAGTTTACATTGTCGCTAATTTCGTTTACCCACCAGTTTTTATCTTCACCCAAGCGAACGATACACCAATCAATTCTTGTTTCCATCTTCTCCATGACCACTTGCCATAAGTTGGGATTTTTGCTCAAGTCAACTTCCTAGTTCAAGAAGAGGCAATTTTTTCTTCATTTTAGAAAAAAAATCCCATGCACAATTTTCACAGAACAGGAAGAAATGGAATAATGGATATCCGTTGTAATTATGAGTCTTTTCTACGAAAAAATCTTTAGGCCGTTATTATTTAAGCTAGAAGCTGAACGGGCACACCGAATCGCCGCTTTTTCTATGCGAGTTCTTGGCAAGACCACTCTATTGAGGGGACTCGCATCCCTTTATTGTCGCACCGAATCTTCCCCCGTTCGTCTTTTCGGCTTGGATTTCCCCAATCCCGTTGGATTGGCCGCAGGCATGGACAAAAACGGTGAATTTATTCGGTCTTCACTTGCCCTTGGTTTCGGGCACGTCGAAATTGGGACGATAACTCCACAGCGCCAACTAGGCAATCCCCGGCCCAGGCTTTTTCGCTACCCCCCAGTGGGGGGAATTGTCAACCGAATGGGATTCAACAACGATGGAGCAGAAATCGTAGCTGACCGGATTAAAAGAAACTATCCGAGGGGAAAACGCAATATGCCACTAGGCATCAATATCGGAAAGGCAAAAACAACTGACCTCGATCAGGCCGCAGAGGATTATATTAAATGCTTCAAAATTGCGGCAGACCAGGCGGATTACATTGCTATTAACATAAGTAGCCCCAATACCAGAAGCCTTCGAACACTCCAAGAACCTGATCGGCTCGAACCACTGCTCGCCTCCATTAATCAGGAGAGGAAGGATTATTCGGCGAAAATGGGGCGGAAACACGTTCCGGTATTGTTAAAGATTTCTCCGGATGAATCATTTCGAGCCCTAGACATTGTCCTCGAACTTGCTTTTCTTCATGAAATTGATGGAATTATTGCTACGAACTCAACTGTTAGCCGAGCCGAGCCGAATTCCGCATGCTGTACAGAGCCTGGCGGTCTCAGCGGTTTGCCTCTAAGAAAACGCTCCACCGAGGTCGTGCGCTACCTCGCCAAGGCTTCAGGTGGTCGCATTCCAATAATTGGAGTCGGTGGAATCTGCGACGCTATGACAGCAGGAGAAAAACTGGACGCCGGGGCATCCCTCATTCAACTCTATTCGGGATTCGTCTACAAGGGGCCCTTACTTGTTAAAAGCCTTGCTCGATCGATGGTCCACAGGTGCTCAAATCCGATTTAAGGTGTGCCAACGAGATTTTCAGTTGTTCTTTCCCTCTTGCCAGTCTTCATTCCTAGTCACAAAATAATAGGTTTATAGGAAGCATGAAAAAAGGGCTTTTATTTGGAATTTTGCTGCTGATCGGTGGAGGTGGACTTGCCGTATTGGTTAAATTTGGGGGGAAACCGGAGAATTTAAAGTCATGGTGGCATAAATTCTCGCACAATAGCGATTCACTGCCTTGGTGCCCTTACCAAGTGCGCGAGGTCGATGCATCAAAAATGTACATCAAGAAGGCCACCCAAGTACTTTTTCTTGACCAGAACCTCTTCTGGAAGGGGCAGGGCGCAACAGTTGGACCAGAATTAGATAAAAAAGGTAGAGTGGTTCGTTTGATCGTTACTGCAGGCGGATCGGGTTATTCGCCTACGACCACGGCGGAAGTAGTTGGTGCCGGATCGGAGACCTTTAAATTGGGGAACGTGACAGTCAAAAATGGTAAAGTTGCAGGCGTAGAATTTATAAGTGGAGGAGAGTGGTACCGTACCTCGAGGGTACATGCATACAGTACAGACGGTCGAGTCGAAGTGTTGCCTTACAGCGGAACCACCAAGCTAAAATTCGACAATGGCCAAGTTCACGATGCTAAACATTTCCTTTCGGGTGAACTCCACGGAAAATGGAAACGATTTAGGCAAGATGGGATACAAATTTTTGATAAAGAATTTACGCGGGGAAAGAAACACGGGGCACATCTTTATTATTTCCATGACCCGATTGATCCCGAAGACTATAAAACCCAAAGTGATGCACACCTAAAGAGAAAGATATACGCCTCGCTCTGGCTTGAAGTTCACGAAGATGCCAGACGGAAATTCCTCAAATACCCATCACCGGAAGCAAACGAATGGGCCATAAAAAAGTACAAGGAACGGGGAGGCGAGTTTCAAGTACATCTTCTCGAACATTACGAGAATAACAGGCGCCATGGCAGTTTCGAAGGGTATGACTACCTTGGAAATCCTACTTTTAAGGATGATTACAAGGAGGGTCTTCGCATAAGCCATAAAACTTTTGACAAAACCAAAAAAGGTTAGCGAATAGAAGTTTCTGAAGATGGTGCTCAGGGGGGGACTCGAACCCCCACGGGTTACCCCACCAGGTCCTTAACCTGGCGCGTCTACCAATTCCGCCACCTGAGCTGAGTTGACTAACACTTTCATCATCATCCCGTGAATGAAAGAAGTCATAGCATGGCACATTGTTGTCGTTAATCCAAGAAAAAATCTTCGGGTTGCATTAGTTTAAGCATAACTCTTGTCAAAGGGGAAGAGGTTTGCCATCATGTATAACCAAAGAATGGTACTACACTCCGAAGATTCAATGTCCGACAAGGCGCAACCCGATCTAGCGTCATTGCTAAATGCGAACCTTGGTCCTACATGGAGCGGCGACAACTTACCTTCGTCTCGCACTATCGAAAAAAGGTCACCAGAACAAACCGCTCACCGTGAACGGAAAAGTGGGTGGTCGACAAGCGACGGCCGCTCGCCAGAACACTCCAAAAGTGAACTCTGAAAGAGTCAACAATCTCTAAAAGACAACTCAGCCATGACATACTACCCTAGAGTAGCCATGGCCGATAATCCTTTCTGCAAAATAAGCCTTTTTCCCGCGCCGGATACCGTCAACCCAGTTGCCC
>JACKQG010002586.1_pt1 | contig 23432 bp, 27 predicted proteins | sample 8237621 | NCBI WGS metagenome assembly JACKQG01 (sample SAMN15677084, study PRJNA649215) | marine metagenome | biome: marine; feature: Black Sea; material: saline water; isolation source: suspended particulate matter (SPM) from the Black Sea western gyre | collected 2013-06-09/2013-06-10 | depth... | reverse complement strand
ACTGCTTTCTCGGACATACACTAATTAGAAATATTAATGACTCTGTTGATTTTATGCCTTATAAAAATCAAAATGTGAAATTCTTGAAAAAATCGGCGAAGGCAGGAACCTGTCCCGCCATAAATTAATAAAGAGAACTTTTTAATTGTTGGAAAAATAATTTCTCATTCGGAAGCTTTAAAGGAGCTAGCTAAAATGAGTTTAGTGGAAAATTTACTTTTATTATATTCCGGCGTTCTGTTTATAAACATTATTATCTCAGCAATCCTCTGGGTGCATGACAAAGCCCCATTATACCGTTCCGTGTTTTTTCTTTGGTTGACCTGTATTTTTTCAATGGTTATCCAGGGTAAGCTTGACCAAAATAACCTTATTATCATCATTGGATTTTCTTCGACTTTTCTGATTAATATTGCACTATCTTACCTGCTATCTCAAATTACGGGTATAAAAGTACCTTTGAAGTTATTTATTTTCTTAATACTCATCAGCTATCCTATTGCTATTACATTTAATCATTTGCAGTTTTCTTTCACCTTGATTGCTATACCTGTGGTTCTTGCTGTAAGTTTCCCTGCTTTTTTTACCGGCACAAAAATCATATTTACTAAATGGAATGAAATAAGTATATCAACTAAAGCTTTATCGATCGTCACTTTTATTTTAGCTCTCCATAATACTGATTTTGCTTTTTTGCGTTTAGTAGAAAGTTTTGCCCCGCTGGGTTTTAGTATTGTGATTATTTTAATTTGTTGTTTATCTTTTTTTGCCCCTGCTGTTGTTTTAGAGACAATGACAGAAAAACAGTCAACACTTAAAGAACTTGACAGATTGAAATCACTCTTCTTCGCCAATATCTCTCACGAATTCCGTACACCGCTCACGTTAATTCTGGGTCCTCTCGAAGCGTGGCGGACGAAAGCTATTCCCGGTTGGATGAAGCAGGATTTGCAGATGATGGAACGTAATAGCAGGCGTCTTCTGCGCTTGATCAACCAGTTGCTGGATATTTCAAAGCTGGAATCGGGTCGCATGCCGCTTCAGGTGAGGCCGGAAAACATTGTCAAACTACTTAAATATTTAGTCCATTCATTTGATTCTTTGGCTGAACGTAAACGAATTACCCTGCGTTTTCAAGCGCCGGTTCGCTCAACCGAAAGTTATGAGCCGGCATTGATTGTTTATATTGACCGCGATAAATTTGATAAAATTCTTACCAACCTGCTTTCCAATGCCTTTAAACAAACACCAGAAGGAGGCGGGATTTCAGTCGCTGTATCGAGCCAAATTCACCAGAACGGTTTTAATTCCCGTACTGTTTTGGTTGACTCCGAACTCGCAGGCGATGTTGTTGAAATTTCTGTTTCTGATACCGGTCCCGGCATTCCGGCAGATCAAGTGGATAAAATATTTGACCGTTTTCACCAGGTCGATAGTAAACAGACACGCGGGCAAAGTAGCAGCGGCATTGGTTTGGCGCTGGCTAAAGAACTTGTGGAACTACACCACGGCGCAATTTCAGTCGAAACTGCAGCAGGACACGGAACGTGCTTTGTCGTGCAATTGCCCCTTGGAAAAAACCACTTGCAGCCGCATGAGATTGAAAGCGAAGCGTACAGGAAAGAAGAATTCGCCGAAACATCTTCAGTAGTGGTTGAAGCATTGCAGGACGCTGAAAGCCGGTCAGATGAACTTGTACCAACAGGCGACGATGAAGAAGTTGGACATGAAAATGCTACCGTTATCTTGATAGTCGAAGATAATTGTGATGTAAGGACTTTCATTCGTGAGCATTTGGATAGATCGTATCAAATACTTGAAGCAGGCGACGGAGAGCAGGGAATAAAAAAGGCACAGACATTCATTCCGGATCTCATTATCAGCGATGTGATGATGCCGGGAATAGATGGTTATGAACTATGCCGCATCTTAAAAACTGACGAAAAAACCAGCCACATTCCCATCATTTTGCTGACAGCCAAAGCTTCGCATGAAAGTAAAATCACCGGTCTGGAAACCGGCGCGGATGATTATATGGTTAAGCCGTTTAATGAAAAAGAATTGCGCGTGCGGATTAAAAACTTAATCGAACAAAGGAAAAAATTAAGGGAGCGATTTAGTCGTGAGATCAGCTTGCAGCCGGCGGATATTGCCATTACCTCTGTGGATGAACGGTTTCTTCAGCGCACCATGGATACTGTTGAACAAAGCTTGTCTGATCCGGGACTCAATGTTGAGAGTTTAGCCCGTCAAATAGGATTAAGCCGGGTGCAATTGCACCGAAAACTTCGCGCGCTTACCGATTTATCCGCTTCGGGGTTTATTCGCTGCTTTCGCTTGAAACGGGCTGCACAACTGCTTGCCTCAAAGGATGGCAATGTGGCTGAAATTTCCTACAAGGTGGGTTTTAATAATCCCTCCTATTTTGCGGAATGTTTTCGCAAACAATTTGGTCAACTGCCTTCCCACTACACCAAAAAGCAAGAACAATAAAATATGTTACATTTCTTGCATTTTTTGAAACATACCTGGTAGATAATCCCTCATCTAATTTTGTATATTCAAGGTATAATTCTATCACTTTTTATTAAATACTGAGGTGCACCATGAAACGTTTTATTTTTGTTATTTGTTTTGTAACTCTCTTAACAAGGATCTCATTTGCAGACACTATTAACGTTCCGGGAGATCAGGCAACTATTCAGGCTGGCATAAACGCAGCAGTGGAAGGAGACACTGTTTTGGTAGCAGATGGCACCTATTACGAAAACATTAATTACAAAGGAAAAGCCATCACCGTTGCCAGCCACTATTTTGTGGATGACGACACCAGCCACATTTCCAATACCATCATCGATGGTAGTTCACCAAGTCATGCGGACAGTGGTTCGGTAGTCTTTTTTGTTTCCGGTGAAGATACTACTTCTGTTTTACATGGTTTCACCATAACCAATGGCAGCGGGACAATAACAGAAACTGGTGGTGATGCTGTAAGAGTAGGTGGAGGAATCCTTTGTTATAATTCTGGAGCACGTATCGCGCAAAATAAAATTATGAACAATCATGTCCCTGATCATAATGTGAGTACAGGAGGCGGGATTGGTGGCTATCCGAATGGCAGCACGGCCCATGTTATAATTGATGGAAACCAAATAGTATATAATACAACCACTGGCGCGGACGCCTGGGGATGTGGTGTAGATCTTACATGTAATGCAACAATAAAAAACAATGACATCTCCTTTAACACGAGTAATGCAACCCATCATGCATTTGGCGCAGTGGGCTGTTGGACGGAAACTTCTTTTCCTCGTACTGCAGTGATTAAAAACAATCGCATTACTCATAATCAGGCCATTGGGGATGTTAACGCATTTGCAGGCGGTTTATCAATTGAGAGCGGTATGAGTTCAAATGTGGTAGGTAATGAGATATCTCGAAATATATTAAGTGGCAACGGCACAAATTACGGTGCCGGCATCTATGTTTATCAAATGGCAGGAACATCATTTATTGACAGAAATATTATTTCTTACAATAGCAGTAATTCTGGGCGTGGAAGCGGGATCTATATCTTTAAAGGTAAATTAAGTATTACCAATAATATTATTACAGGCAATTCAGCACTTTATGGTGGCGGCATTGACAGCAGATCCAGTATCTCACAAATTATTAATAATACCATTATAAATAATAGCGCATCTAATGGAGGCGGAGGAATAACGTCGAGTGGTGTCAATCCTGTTGTGATTAATTCGATATTATGGAATAATCAAGCCTCAACCGGTCCGCAAATTTCGGGTTCTGTTATGGTGGCCCATTCAAATATTCAGGATAGTGTATGGGTTGGTGAGAATAATATCAGCGCGGACCCATTGTTTGCAGATACGCTGTTTCATTTATCAGACAGCAGTCCGTGTATTGGGGCAGGCATAGATTCAATTTTAATAGATGAAAAAATGTATCATGCTCCTCCGATTGATTTTGGTGGTAACGCCCGACCAGATCAATCTGCTGATGAATTTGTGGACATGGGCGCTTTAGAGTCAGAATTTAAGGTGACCTCTGTTGACTTACCTAAAAACATTACGCCACAAAGATTTGCTCTTGAACAGAACTACCCCAATCCGTTCAACCCAAGCACCGTCATCAGTTACCAGTTGCCGCAGCGAAGTAATGTTGAATTTGTAATTTTCAACATGGCCGGACAAAAGATAGCGACTGTGGTTTCGGAGCAACAGGAAGCAGGTAGCTATCAATACGAATGGGATGCCGAACATTTGGCAAGCGGTGTGTATATTTACAAATTACACACAGAAAAATTTACCGCTTCCCGTAAGCTCCTCCTGCTTAAATAAGGAAATAACACATTAATTATCTTAATAAAAAAGTCATTCTGAATCCTGTTGATGAGTGATTCAGAATGACTTCATTTTTTCTGATATGTCCAAGTTAGTTATCAAAACAACTGGTGGGATTAGGGCTACTTTGTCAGATTTCGGTCATCCTGTCATTCCCGCACGTTTTTAGCGGGAAACTCCTCAGAAGAACAGGAGATTCCGGCTTAAAAATTGCCGGAATGACAGTACCATTCATTGGTTTTTCTTAGTAATATTGTTTTTTGTCCTAATCTGACTAAGTAGTATTTATTACCACAAGCAATAAAATATTTCTCATCACAAATTAATTTAGATTATGTTTTTCAATCCATTCATTAATATCATCATTTCCAACACACTTCGCAGCTTCTTTACACCAAACCAAACACGTATTCCCCAAATTCGGATTGAAGTTATTTTGTCCGCAATGAGCACATTTAAGTTTCACATCATCCTTCCAGAACTCAAGTTCTTGCCCGCATTCCAGGCAACGATGCATTTGAATATCTTCCGGTTTAAAATATGCCGGATCCATTCCGGGGCATTTTTTGATAGCCATTAATCATGCTCATTTTAAAAATTCTTATATTTTCATCAACGAGTGGGAGAGCGTGATAATGGAAGCTGGGGAGAAAGTATAACTAAAAAAGTATGCTAAATACTTGATGTTGTTTTCTCCCCATCACCATCTCTCCTTGTCTCCCTCTCACCCTCTCTCCCACTCCATCACCATTACGGTAGATACTTTCCTTCGATATAGTCTTTCAAATACCGATTTTCAACTTGGCTTTCCTGAATCTGCCCTTTCACAACATCGCCAATAGAAATGATGCCAACCAAGCGTTTTTGAGATAAAATGGGTAAATGGCGAACCCTGTTTTCTGTCATTATTACTTCTACACTCTCAACTTCATCATCAGCTTCACCGATAATTAAATCTTTTGTCATTACATCTTTTACGATGAGTTCTCCAAGCTTCCCTTCTTTTTTATTGCATTCTTTCAAAATATCACGTTCAGTAATTATCCCTGTTATTTTACCGTCTTCATTAATCACTATTAATGAACCGATGTTATTTTTCACTAAAGAAGCAAGCGCTTCCTTAACAGTTTTTTCTTCACCAATTGTAATGACTTCAGGGCCTTTAGTTTTTAAAATTTCTTTTACTTTCATGATTTTTCCTTTCTCAAAATATTATTTTGCTTTATGGGCAATTAGAGTTTGCGGCACTGTTGGATCATCACCACTCTTTTTATAATTTCCATTCGCCAAACATCCGGTGTAAAAAAAAGTGACTGTATCTACTGACGTATTCGGTGCAGTCCAATTCAACACCCATTCTGTTTTTCGATTATTGGCATGTGTTGCTTCCTGTCCCATGATTTTTGTAAACCGACTGTCCTTTGTTAATTTTCCATGTGACACTTTCAAATTAAAACCACCATTCTTTGTTTTTGTTTCACCTTTTAATGAAATAATTATCTGGTAAGTACTATCCGGATTGAATCCCTTTTTATCAAATATATTTGGTGTGCTTTTAAGCTGAATTGTGGAATTTCCAGCAGAAAGTTTACCATGACAAATACAACCTTTTTTCGTGTATCCTGTCTTCCCTTTTGAAGAAGATATTAAAATATTAACAAATAAAAAAGAAAAAATTAAAATAAAACTGGTAGTGATTACTTTTTTCATATGAGTTCCTTTTAAGCTTGATGGTTTGTTTTTGTTATTATGACTAATTCATTCATAATTATTAATAAAAAAATTAGCTGGCAATGGATTCCTTTTTCGAGGCTCTTTTGATTTTGCTTGCAATTTCTCATCCATCTCATTAATATTTCCTTCAAAACCAATAGCTATCATAACCATGATTTCAAATTCATCAGAAATATTAAACACCTGTCTGATTGTTTCCGGTGAAAAGCCAGCCATTGGTCGAGCCACCAAATTTAACTCGGTAGCTTGAAGCAAAATATTTTGCACTGCCATTCCCAGATCAAATAGAAAATAATTCCGTCCGTCAGGAAGTTGACAATCCAGATCCGGTTTTGTGAATCCCACGACCAATAGTGGCGCCTCTTTTGCCCAACCGTTCCCTTTTGAAAGCGCCATTCTTCCCTTTTCAAGAGCACTTTCTTCAGTTAAAAATAAAAAACGCCACGGTTGATTATTAAAACAGGAGGCAGAAAGCTGTGCTGCGTCCATCAATTGGTTTATCATTTCTTCAGGTAATTTTGCAGATGAAAAAGCGCGCGTTGCTTTCCTGTCTTTTAGAATATTTAAAATTTGTGTTGACATTTCATTTACCATTGTTCTTTGTTTCCTTGGCTTTACATGTGGAAATCCCGAATGGCGAATACGCCGGACACCTGCCTAATAACGCTGTTACAATCGGCACCAGTCCAATCAAACCAAGCCAACTATTATAAATAATTCCTAAAATAAGTATTGCCAGACCGATAATAATCCTGAAAACTTTATCAAAGATACCAATATTTTTTTTCATTTTAGTTTCCTTTTTTTAAATAACTTTTACTTCAGCAATATTAATTTGTTAGATATAATGTTGCGATCAAATCCCACCTGGTAAATATAAGTACCCGAAACAGCAGCCATTCCTCTATTTGTTTTACCATTCCAGGTAAAATAAAAATTCCCGGCATGACTATTATTCTGAATAACTTGAAAGATTTTTTTGCCGCTTATATCAAATATTTTCAGTTTTACTTCACCCGCCTTGCTAATTTGATATTGAATCTTTGTTTCCGAATTAAACGGATTCGGATAATTTTGATAAACATGGAAATCGCCTATTACTGGTGAATCCTGATTTCTAACCGATGTCGTTTGAAGATTTGCAGTTTTCGTTTCTGTTGGGGTCGGATCATCCCCGGATGTACTAAAGTTGCCATTAACCGCATTCCCGGCATAATAAAAAGTAACCGATTCAACAGAAGCATCCGGGGCAGTCCAATCAATTGTCCACGATCTTGAGTCTGCATTTGATTGAGTTGCTTCTGTACCAACAATTTTCGCGTTCAATCCCGCATTTGATAACGTACCTGCTGATGGTTTTAAATTAAATCCACCTTTAGTACCAGAAGGACCGCCAGTAACAGTCAAAGATAACGTGTAAGAATTTCCAGGAGAATAACCACTACCGGAAAATATATCAGGATTTGATGTCAGACTTATCGTTGCATTTCCAGCACTCAAACTTCCGTGGCAGGTGCAGCCGGACTGTGTTCTGCCGGTTTTGCCACCAGAGCTGGAAAGCAAATAAGTCGTTGCTGCTAAAATAAAAATTGAAACGAGAGTAAATAATTTTCTGTACATAGCTCACCTCTTTATTTAATTAAAATAATTTATTATTATGGAACTGGAAAAATGGAGCACCGGATCAATGCAACAATAACAATAATCCAATTTCCATCACTCCAAGATTCCAATTACAATTCTAAAACACTGTATAACTTCCTATACATTAAATCCAGAAGCCAGCAGCTAGTATCCAATATCAAGAATTAAAATCCACTCACCAATCCCAAAGTAAACCTGTTTAAATCATGTTCCAAATCCCGGGTAAATTCCGCAATCAAACGCAGATTTCGAGCTACAAGATAAGTTCCGCTCAACGTTGCTGTTTCGTATTTATAGAGATCAGAATCTATTTTGTTATACAAACCGGTTAAAAAGAATCTTGATTTATCAAGTTTTGGAGAATAAATAATTTCGGCTATTGTTCCTTTTGATTTATACTCTTCTGATTGTGAAAGAAAAAATGGATTCGTATCTTTTCTCAAAAGGTATTGAAAAGTAAACTCGATGGGACCAATTCCAACGTTTAAATCGGGTCCGATATAAGTAAGTTCATTTTCAAATGTTCCAAGCATTCCATCGGAATAAACGTACTTTTCCCTGCCCTTATAAAAATATGCACCAATGCTTGCTATTTTACCAATCCCCTGATTGATTCGAAAGCCAAAATTCTTGAATGGATCATCATCAAATTTTTTATCAGCACCGGCTTCGTCTTTTCCATTTCCGTTCACAACCAGTGCGATTAAATCAGTGCCGGTTTTTTCAATTCCATAAACAAACACTAATCCTCGGTCATAAGCCAGGTTGGTTCTTGATAAACCGAATCTTTGTTTATAGATCATGTAATCTTCAAACGTCAAACGAAGCTCTCTTTTCATTAAGGGATCTGATGTCTGAAATTGTCCCACCATAATATCGAGGTTTGATCCGAAAATATTATCGAAGTGAATATAAGCGTCTTCAATGCCTGCCACTTCACCCCGTTCGGAAAAATAGAAATAAAAATAATAGCCAATATTTTTGTACAAAGTCCCGCCAGATAATATTTTCAGCCCCCACGGAATCTGCAAATCTTTATCAACCGGTTTATCCTCATCATAAACCGCGTAGGCATCAAAACGAACACCAACCGGAAAATCTTTATTCAACCAGAGAAGATCATCACCAGCGCTGACATAATCGCGCGCTTTTTCATTTTCTTTCATGATGAAACCATTGCCGGCAAATTCATCCCCATAAGGTTTCAATTTAGGTATGGGAGCGTGGCAGGTTGTACAGGAGATTTTATATCGTCGCGCAAATGCAGGGATCGCATTAGAGTCTGATGTTGTGAATATAGTTAGAAAAGGCGTAAAAATTATTATTAACAAAATTATTTTTTTAAGATTCATCTTTACTCTCCTATTTTTATTCGTAAATCTCAACCCAGGTCGAAGCTGAATTCACCAAGATTGGTGTTGTTTCTTCTTCCGGGACACCAAGATAATCACCAACCGGTTTAACGAGTAATTGATAAAATAGCTTTGCCTTAAAGTTGACTTTCCCTTCCGGGATATCACCCGGTAATACCCAGCTAAAAGTTTCAATTTTTGTTTCGCGTGGTCCGATTCGATAATCCACTCCAAGGGATTTTGTATTCCACTGCATAATCGTCATTCTGCCCTGGGGATCAAAATAGGGCATTCGAAAAATTCGGTCTCCAAATGGCACACCATCCCTTTGCACCCCTTTGAAATTTGGATCACGCTTGGGGATTCCCATATCCTGGTAAGCTAACACATCGGCTGCGATGGTGTACTCTTCCCCATCAAATCCTTTTCTATCAACCGGTAAATGGTAGTTTTTTCCATTTGCATCTGTCGCAGTGACATGTAGCCAAACAATTCGATCTTCAACAGAACCAGTGGGGAATTTATGCCCGGTTTTTCCGTTAAAAAGTTGAACTTTTAAAACAATGGTTCCGTCATATTCCACTTCTCTTTCTTCGGGGTGCATTCGCAATTCGATGGTACCGGCAACTTTACCTGCATCATGTCCCCCGTGAAACAGGTGTTGGGAGACCATACTTTTTTCAGCCATGGTGGCGTTCTTCCCCCAGGCTTTTGGCATGTGGCACTGATGACAGGGAACGCCCTGCTTTGCATAAGGTCCTTCTTTCCACTCCAAATGGGTTGACTTTACCCAAATGCCAAAGGGATCTTTTTCATTGTGGCAGTTCCCGCAAAATTCAGCTTGTTTCATAAAATCGCTTTCTTCTGTGTCGTGATGGGGAGATGTTAATCCGGGCTTATTTCCCCATTTTAATCTGCCAGGCTCGGAGATATAACTAAAATTAAATGGTACATCACCCTTAAAGCTTTTTATTGTGTGGCACACATCGCAGCTAACACTTTCATTAGCTCTTGAGTTTTCAGAAGGTCTCGGAGGCGGTACATCACCCGATAGAAATGCAATGGGAGTATGGCATCCATTGCAACCGTCAGCAACAGGGGCAAACTTGGGATCGACCTTTCCATGTTCAACTGCCAGATCAAAATATTCAATTTCGTCCCAATGGTGCGTATAAGCCTGTGACATCATTGCTTGCGTCCACTGCTGGTAAATATCAGGGTGACAGCTTTTGCAAGCTTCAGGTTTTTCATATTGTTCGTATTTTTTTGTACCAAGTGCTTCTTCGCCCCCTGGTAAATCTTGAGAGAAGATTAAAGTGGATAGACAGAAAAGAATAATAACAGACAAAATTGAATTTTTCATCATACTTTCCTTTTTTCTTAAATGTAGTTAAAAAGATAGGATGTGTAATTCGATAATTTATTCATCCCATTCCTGAATTGTTAATTGTTCAAATGATTTGGTAACTACAATTCACATCAAAAGACAAAATAATGGACGACAAAAAAATAAATGTCGTAATAGTTCACCTCCCTAACATTTTTTTCTAAAAAGATGATTTACGAATAAAGATTAACGATTTTTGATTTATGAAGGAACGTTGAATTATAAAATTTGATTGAAAATATCAACAATACTTCTAAAATCGTAAATCGTTAATCATTGTTCTGATATCAAAATAATGAATAACACAAATGGTGAAATGTTACTAAATGTCTTGATAAACTATCATTTTGTCATCCATAATTTTGTCTATATTTTTTCTTTATGTATAGATCTGATATTATATCAATTCAGTAACCACAGACTGACCGCCATTACAAACATACCAGTGATAATACCGAGTATAGGTACGTGCGAATGCTCACCTCCAAAAGTTTTTGCTACGGGTATTATTTCATCGAGTGAAATAGCAATCATTATCCCGGCAACCGCTGCAAGCAGCCAACCAACAACTACTGTTGTTAAAAAAGGCAAAAGCACAAGCGCTGCCAGACCCGCGCCAATTGGTTCACTCACACCAGAGAGAAATGACCACAAAAATGCTTTTTTACGACTACCGGTTGCTGCGTAAATAGGCGCAGAAACTGCCAGTCCTTCCGGAATATTGTGGATAGCTATGGCTACTGCAATTGCGATTCCAAGATGAACATCCTCAAGCGCGCCGGCAAAAGTTGCTAAACCTTCAGGGAAATTATGAACTCCAATGCCTAATGCGATGAGCATGCCGGTACGCTTCAATCCATGATCTGATTCGCATATCTTGTGGTCATACTGACCGATGTAATCATGAGGTATCAGTGTATCAATCAGGAAAAAACTTATCATACCAAGAAAAAATGCCAGGTGAGCAGATAAAAATCCGATGGACTCAACGCTCCCTTGCAGCAACTCAACAAAAGAAACCAGGATCATCACACCGGCAGAAAAACCGAGCGTAAATCCCATAAACTTGGGTCCTGGTTTGCGCACTGCTAAACCTATCAAACTCCCAATCGTCGTAGCAAGTCCGGCTCCGGTGGTTAGCAGTAACGCAATGCCAAGATTTTCGTTCATAATTATTCCTTTACCAATCTATTCACCGAAATAGCGTTTCAAAAGTCCGGCAAAAGCAGCGCCATGACGCGCTTCATCTTTACACATTTCATGAACTGTGTCATGAATAGCATCGTAATTTAATTGTTTTGCTTTTGTCGCTAAATCCTTTTTACCCTGACAAGCACCAAATTCAGCATCGACTCGCATTTTCAGGTTTGTCTTGGTATCTGCTACCACAACTTCGCCTAATAATTCAGCAAATTTTGAAGCATGTTCTGCTTCTTCCCAGGCGATTCTTTTATAAGCTTCTGCTACTTCAGGATAACCTTCTCTATCTGCCTGACGGCTCATCGCAAGATACATGCCAACTTCTGCGCATTCACCTGTAAAATTCATTTTGAGACCTTCAACAACATCAGGATCAACGCCTTTTGCAACGCCTATCTTATGCTCATCTGCCCAATTCAATTCTCCAGCTTTTTGCTCATAAAATTTATCTGCTGGTGCGCCGCACTGGGGACATTTTTCCGGTGGGGCATCACCTTCGTGTACATAACCACATACTGAACATACGAATTTTTTCATTTACTGATTCTCCTAATTTTAAGTTATAAGTTAATATGATTTATATTTATTTCCTAATCTGGACAAGCCAGAAGCAAATTACAAAAACATGAAAATGCCTAAAGTTTGAAGTGCTCTAAAGTGTAATAACCTAAAGTGAGCTAAAATAGAAGTAGTTATTAGCTTATACTTTGGTGTACTTCTAACCCAAATCAGCGGCGCGGCTTTTTGCGTCCGCTGAATTTGTTTGTTAGCTGCTTGCTTCATGACTCTCTGGGTACATCGTCAAATAAAATGCCCAAAGCGTCGGCCACGCCCTTTCCATAAGCCGGATCGGCATTCTTGCAGTTGCCGATATGGCGGATCTTAATCTCCTCGGGAGCATCGCCCATGGCACGGGCGGTATTGGCGAAGAGCGCTTCTTTCTGTTCAGGGCTCATCAGTCGGAAGAGCAAGCCGGGCTGGGTGTAGTAATCGTCGTCATCACGATGGTTCCAATGATCGGCAGCTCCGTCCAGGCTAATAGGTGGTTCTGAAAAGCCTGGCTGTTGTTCCCACTCACCGTAGCTGTTTGGCTCATAACCGAGAGTGCCGCTATGGTTGCCGTCGACTCGCATGGCTCCATCGCGGTGGTAACTGTGGAAGGGGCAGCGCGATGCGTTGACCGGAATCAGGTGGTGGTTCACACCAAGCCGATAACGCTGAGCATCACCGTACGAGAACAGACGGCCCTGTAACATTTTATCGGGTGAAAAACCAATACCAGGGACGATATTGGCCGGGTTGAAGGCGGACTGTTCGACCTCAGCAAAATAGTTTTCGGGGTTGCGATTCAGCTCCAAAATACCGACCTCAATTAGCGGGTAGTCCTTGCGGAGCCATACCTTTGTCAGGTCAAATGGATTGTACGGGCAGTTGGCGGTTTCCTTCTCCGGCATTACTTGGATGAAAAGCTTCCACTTCGGAAAGTCCTTCTTCTCAATGCTTTCATAGAGGTCGCGTTGGTGGCTTTCCCGGCACTTACCTATGGTGGCCTCGGCCTCGGCATCTGTTAGGTTCTTGATGCCCTGTTGGCTGACAAAATGGAACTTCACCCAGTACCGTTCATTTTGGGCATTGATGAGGCTAAAGGTATGACTTCCAAAGCCGTGCATGTGGCGATAAGAGTAAGGAATACCGCGGTCACTCATGGTTATTGTGATTTGGTGTAACGCCTCCGGCAGTGATGTCCAGAAGTCCCAGTTATTGCGGGCGCTACGCAGGTTTGTTCGGGGATCTCGCTTCACTGCGTGGTTAAGGTCAGGGAACTTGAGTGGATCGCGCAGGAAGAAGACGGGCGTGTTATTACCCACCAGGTCCCAGTTACCCTCTTCAGTGTAGAATTTCATGGCAAATCCACGGATATCACGCTCCGCGTCTGCCGCTCCGCGCTCACCTGCCACCGTTGAGAAACGTGTGAAAAGTTCGGTCTTCTTTCCAATCTCAGAGAAAATCTTTGCCTTGGTGTAGCGGGTGATGTCATGAGTAACGGTGAAGGTTCCATACGCCCCAGACCCCTTGGCATGCATGCGCCTCTCAGGGATGACCTCACGATCAAAGTGGGCAAGTTTTTCCAAGAACCAGACATCTTGCAGCAACTGCGGGCCGCGAGGCCCAGCAGTCATCACATTCTGATTGTCAGGTACGGGAGCGCCTGCATTGGTGGTCAACTTCTTCTTTTCGTCTTTCATGGTTTATTCTCCTTATAAAGTTTGGTAGTGCCAAAAATTCTCGACATTTTTTATGATTTTTTTTGATGAACACCCCATGAATAAAGGTTTCATACAAATTCTCCCTCACAATATATTTTTCTCCCCCCAATTTAGCTATTGGACAGCGCAAGGGAAAGGCTGAATACGCATCCCCCATTGCATTTGCCGTTTATTGTATCGTGGGGTAATTTTCATTTTTTCATAAAACTTTTGACACTACCTTAGTAATTTGCCCTAGTAATAAACATAACTTTAAATTTTGGGCACTACGCTTTCCACAAACCATGTAAGTTACAATAAGCACGCGCTTCTACGTTTTCAGCACTTACTTTAAATGTCGCTTCGGGTGCGTCGCCTGGTTTTAAAGCTTTTCGATAAACCTGACCATCAGCTATCAATTCAATGAACTCAATATAATGTTCATCCAACATGGGATGGTCAACACTCCCTACTTTTACTGTGACTGTATCACCAGATTTTTCAATCACAGGGACATGCTTTTCTGTTGCAGCATCTGTGGTATTTGCTTCCAACAAATTCATTGGTTGATTGCAGCACACTAACTCGCCGGCTCCAGTGTGCAGAACTTCAACTATGTTTCCACACACTTCGCACTTGTAAACTTGATTTATTTTTGTCATGATGAATCTCCTTATTTCAAAAATATTTTATTGTTTTTGAGATTTAACTTTATTATATTATTGTGCTAATCATTTAATATCGGAGCAATATTATGAAACTCAAAATCATCATTGAAAAAGACGAAACCGGTTATTATTTTGCCGAAGCTCCCGCATTACCAGGTTGTCTATCACAAGGTAAAACAATAGCGGAAGCCAAAGAAAACATCAAAGAAGCTATTGCCGGTTGGTTTGATGTTATGAATGACAAAATGGAATCCCAACATAAAAATGTCCATGAAGTGTACGAGGAACTCGTATGAGTCCCAGGATAAAGATTTGTTCTGGCACCACAGTTGTTAGAAAATTCCAAAGAGCCGGATGGACATTATCTCGTAAAAAAGGCTCTCATGTTATGATGACAAAACCAGACTATCCCTACACTTTATCTATTCTTCAACACAAGGAACTTGGCATTGGACTTTTATCAAAATTAATTAAGCAGGCTAATCTCACAATTGATGAATTCAATGAACTTTAGTTGAGTTTCAAAAACTGCTATCTTTACTTTTCAGCCGCAGGAGGAGCAAATGTTCTCTCGGCTAACTCCTTATCCAACATAAAAATGCCTTGTCCTTTATCGCCTACTAACTTTACTTTCTTTAACAGCCCTAACATTGATGCTTCCTCTTCAACCTGTTCATCAATAAACCATTTCAAAAGGCTTTGCGTGGCAAAATCTTTTTCCTCATTTGCTAAATTCATTAAGTCATATAATCTTTTAGTTACTTTCTGTTCATGTTTCCATGCAGCATCAATTACAGCTTCCAGTGAATCAAATTCAGTCTCTGGTTGATCAAGTCCGAAAATTTTAACATCTTTATCTTGTTCAACAATATAATGAAAAAATTTCATCGCATGAAAACGTTCTTCTTGCTCCTGAACAACAAAAAAATTTGAAAATCCATCAAGGTCAATGGAAGCGCAATAGGCTGCCATTGATAAATAGAGATGACCGGAATACAACTCATGCTTGATTTGGTCATTTAATTTTTCAGTCATTTTTTCTGATATCATAATTTACCTCCCAAAACGATCGTTAAATTTTACTACTTTTTCATTATTTTGATAAATATTAACTTAAACGGATTGCTGGAGTATTGAAAAAATGAGTTATTATCACTCCATTAATCCAATACTCCACTCATCCATCACTCGATTAATCCATCTATCCATTACTCCATTTTTTTTTTACGGTTTCCATTCTTCCCAAACCTTACCCACTAAAGCAGGTCCTGGTTTAAGAGTTGGTTTTCCAGGTTCCCATCCTGCAGGACAGGCTTCAGAACCTTTAGATTTTCTAACATGCTGAAACGCTTCAATCTGACGAATCAACTCTTTGATATTTCTTCCCACTGGCGGAGTCATTACTTCCATTGCCTGAACCACGCCATCGGGGTCAATTAAAAACCTTCCTCGAATATCAACCCCTGCGGCTTCATCGTAAACACCGTAAACTTTTCCTACTTTGCCAGCGCCATCAGAAAGCATGGGATAAGGAACGCCACGCTTGACCATTTTAGATAATTCTTCTTCCTGCCATATCTTATGGACAAACATACTGTCAACACTCATTGCTAATACTTCAACGCCTAACTTTTGCAGCTTATCGTAATTAGCGGCAACTGTCGCTAACTCGGTTGGTCAGACAAATGTAAAGTCGCCAGGATAAAAACACAGGATAACCCATTTGCCAAGATAATCAGAAAGTTTAATATTCTTGAATTCGCCTTTGTAAAAAGCTGACGACTCAAAATCTGGGGCTTTTTGCCCAACTTTTACTTCAACCATAATTTTCTCCTTTTTCAATTCAAAGTTTTGTTCATTTGTTTTTTCTTTGACTGGTTTAGTCCCTACTGGACCTCCAGTTGGTCTGGCACAGCCTATTGGTTTATCACTCATAATTTTACCTCCTTGGTTAAAATCAAAATCTTCAATCCGCAAAAAGCAAACCTACCAGTTTTCACCCAACAGCTCAAAATGCGCCTTTGAATGAGCGCAAGCGGGACAGACATCAAGCGCTTCAGTTCCTTCGTGTAAATAGCCGCAATTACGACAGCGCCATACAACTTTTTTATCCTTTTTAAATACTGTGCCATCTTCAATGTTTTTTATCAAATCGAGATAACGTTTCTCATGTTGTTTTTCTGCAACGGCGATGGCTTCAAATATTTCAGCAATATTTTCAAAACCTTCTTCCCGAGCCACGTTGGCAAACGATGGATACATCTCTGTCCATTCATGATTTTCACCGCCCGCAGAGGCTTTTAAATTTTCCGCAGTAGAGCCAATTATACCAGCAGGAAAAGCGGCTTGAACTTCTACTTCTCCTCCTACAAGCAACTTGAACAAGCGTTTGGCATGTTCCTTTTCATGGTTAGCAGTTTCCTCAAAAATAGCTGCAATCTGCACAAAACCTTCTTTCTTTGCCTTGCTGGCAAAGTAGGAATAACGATTTCTTGCTTGTGATTCTCCTGCAAATGCTGTTAAAATATTTTTTTCTGTTTTTGTTCCTTTTAAATTCATAATTAAACCTCCAATTGTTTAATTAAAATATTTACTATTATTTTTAATTATATATTCATTCATTGTTGTTGCTGACATTTTTTCAAGAATACCATTCAGGTACTATAACAAATAATGATTAGTAGCAAATTAATTTTCCCGCAAAATATATTCATCATATTCATTTTCCAGCTTAATTTTATGACCTTTTTCTTCCTCTACCAAACTATTAAATAAGTTTTCTAATTCAGTTCCTGAAAACTGTCCTTTCAATTCTGTGTAAAAATTAAATGCTTTTTCTTCTGCTTTCATGGCAAAGATCATCACATCCTGTGGAGTAGCATTTTGTTTTAATTCAACTTCAACTAAAAAATCTGCTATCCCTGGACTCTGTCTGGGGATATTCTTGCCCAGTATATCTGATTTTTGCCTTTCAATAACTCCTTCCAAAAGCTTACGATGCCCCTTCTCCATTTCAGCCAGTTCTTCGAGCATCTTTTTTGTACCAGAGCCAGACACTTTTTTACTTGTTTCCATATACAAATTATACGCCTTAATCTCTTCTTTAATTGCGACTTTAATTGCATCTTTGAATGTAAGTGATTGCTCTGCCATTTGAATATCTCCTGTTTTTTTGTTTTTCATAATAAAGTCAATTACTGGAAATTTGATACTGGATGCTCGATATTTGATACTGGATACTTGATGCTTGATAATCATGGAAATCAAATCTAAGTAATCAACAATCCAAAATCCAGCAATAAAAAACCAATATCCAGCAACCATAATCCAGCATCAATCTCCCCAAAACCAGATGCCGCCTTTATTACTAAGCATATAAAATTCGTCACTCAAAATTCGGCGATGCATCGTCTCTTCATCAGCCAATTTTTCAAACATATCTTTACCTTTGGCATCAGTGGTTTCTTCTGCCATTTTTTTATAATGCTCGTGCGCTTTAGTTTCGGCATCAATCGCCAGACTGAGAATGTTAAGAACGTCTTCTTTGTCAGGTTCAATTTTAGCAGATATTTCTGCCCTGCTTTTTGCGACAAAAGGTCTAAATTCTGTACCTTCATACTCAATAAATTCACCTTTGTCTTTTAATGAATTTTTAAGCTCATTTAATTTATCGTAATGGTTTTGTTCAAAATCTGCCAGTTGTTTCAACAAATCTTTCCCTTTTTCGTTAGTTACTTTTTCATAAGCATCGAGATAGAATTCATTTGCTTTTTTCTCAGCTTTTAGAGCAACCTCGATTGCTTCCAACAAACCAATATTTTTTTCATCCATTTTCAAACTCCTTATTTTTTAAATTGTAGCTATTCAATTAAGAGATTATTAATAATTGGAAAAATCCAGCTAAAATTTCCCATCCATTTGAAATTCAGGAATACCGAACCAGAATCCAGTTCCCTTAATAGAATCCTGTTCTGCCAGAATTATATCATAATGAGCATCTTCCCATTCTGCCAATCTTATAAACAAAGATTTTGCTTCGGGTTCATCGACTAAGTCTGCTTGTTCTCTGAAAAACTCTGCTGTTTTTTTCTCTAAATCTAAGGCAGTGTTTAAGGCATCCAATTCCGCCATCCCAGATTCGCCTTTTGTTCGCTGTTGTTTTTCTCGAATAGTTGGAGAAATTATCTCTATTTCTGATTTTGGCACTTCAACATTTTCCCATTCACCGCCTTCTAAAAGCTTATTAAGCTGCTTTTCTAAAATTTGGCGATGTTCAAATTCGTCCATTGCTAATCGGATGAACATGTTCTTACCCGTCGTGTCTTTTGTCTGACGAGCGAATTTCAAGAAAGTTAATAAACCGTTATCTTCCACTTCAATTGCAGTTCTTAATGCTTTTAAAGAAGTACTTGACATTTTAATTCTCCCAAATTATTGAAACAGTGATTATTTTTTCTCAAAAAAGTGCAATCATTTCTTTAATTTATAAGTTACCCGCATCGTTTCAGCCAATTCCCGAATCTCACCAAGATCTTCTGTCATCATTGCCCAGCCGTACCAATAGGCATAATCTGGATTTACATGAAAAAATCCCTGGTAAGTTCTCATGCGGTGTTTCATGTACATCTGAAACAGTACCTGCTCAATATAGGATGCCTGTTTTAGATTTCCACTGCCAGTTCTCATAAAATAAAGAAAGTCGGGATAGGCAAAAGAATAATTGTCAGGCTTTTTCAGGATGTCGTCTTTGTAAAGGTCGGCTACGATATCAATGGCTTGTGCTAATAGTCGGTCGGCTTTTTTCATTATCGCATCGCCCATTTCAAGCTGTTCCTGGGCGTATAGTTTTGAGTGACATTTGTTACAAGTTTCAATCATTTTATCACGCTCTTTTTGCCATGCTTCATCAGTTAAGCGCGCCATATCTACAGCTTTTACAATCTCAAGGCGTGGCGTTGGCTTCCCTGTCTCTGGATTCAAAACTCCCAGCGCTTTCAAAATTGTTATTCTGTCTGCAGCCCATTGTGGATTTTCAGGCAAAGGTAACCTGACCCCTAAAAATCCCCACGCGGTTCGATTTTCGTGAGTACCGTTAGGCAGGTGGCAATTCTGACAACTTGGAGCTGCTGCTTCTTTAGGTAGTCTGCCATTTTCTTTGGCAAACCAGCGAGTGCCATGCTTGGCGCTGCTCCACATCTCCCACTGTGGATGGTCATATCCCATGTGGCATTGCTGGCAGGCTCGTGGATCTTGAGCTTCCTTTTTTGAAAAACTATGTCTTGTGTGACATTCATCACAGGAATTGTTTTGATAGCGATAACCTTTTTCCCGCAGTTCCTTTTTTTGTGCCTCGGTTTTAATCCCCATATTATGACAACCGCCACAACCTCTGCCACCTTCCATCAACTCGTCAGGCTCCACATGAGTTACTGGCAAAGCATTCAAAGACGTCCAGCCGAAGTTGTGTTTGCCTTTTTTGAATTGTTCAAATTGCGTATCATGGCACTCACCGCATACATGCTCATCGGGGAATTGCACAAGATTAACGTTTTCTTTGCTATTGTGTTCTTCACCATGACACGTTGAACAGGTAATACCTTCTTCAAAATGTTGACTCGTTCTCCAGTCAGCTACCTGACCAGGACTGATTTTGATGTGGCATTGAACACAAGGTTCATCATCGGAAAATAGGATGCTATTGAAAAATATTAATAAAAAAGTAAATACTAATACAAATAAACAGATTTGTTTTACCATGATATACCTCCATCGCTTATTTATCTCATTTTTAAATTAGAGAGCCCGGAAGTTATTGTATTTTATCTCCTACCAGTTCTCCCTCAACAGCTCAAAATGTGCATGTGGGTGTGCACAAACAGGACAGACACCAGGCGCTTCAGTTCCTTATATTGATATTTCTGTTTCATAAAACCTTCGGGATGGTACTTTTTCAACAGAGTCATCTATCAAACAGATTTTTTTATTCTTCAACCGAAGCCTTTCCTTCAAAATCTTTTGATGCAATTTTTACAGCATTTGCATTGCCTAAGACGATTGCGCCAATTAGTTGATTATTTTTAATTATAAATTTTATGTATTCATTTCCATTTTTTGAAATTAATATTTCGCCATTTTTAGAATCAAAATTTCCAGCAGAATATAAATCTATTCCGGTAACTTTCAAAATATTTGAAAATAAAGTTCCATTATATTTCGTTTTGATTCCGACCATATTTAAACCGGCAATTTTTCCCTGTTCTTTTGATGCTTTCCAAATCCCATAAAGTTTTCCATTATGTTCAACAGAATCGCCAGCGCTATAAATATTTTCTACGGAAGTTTGCATAAAATCATTTACGACAATGCCTTTATTGATTTTTATGCCAATATCTTGTGCAAGTTCGATTCTTCCGCGAATACCGGCCGAAACTATTACCGCGTCAGCTTTAATTTCCTTTCCCGATTTTAAAATAACTTTTTCAACTTTGTCTTTCCCTTCAATTATTTCAACAATACCAGGCAGAATAAAATTTAATCCTTTTTTTTCAAGCATTTTTTTTAAAAGATTTGCGCCATCATTATCAAGTTGTCGCGGAAGAAGTGTGCTGAAATATTCGATAACTGTAACTTTTTTATTTAAGCTTCTCAAACTGTTCGCGGTCTCGAGTCCCAAAAGTCCGCCACCAATAACAACAATACTATTTTTATCTTTGATATATTCAAGGATATTGTCGCAATCTTCAACTTCTCTGATTGTAAAAACGCCATTTTTATTTGCACCTTTAATTGCAGGAATAAAAGCTCTTGAACCGGTTGCAAGCAGTAATTTATCATATTCATATTCGGTTTTATCTTCTGCAATAACGATATTTTTATCAGGATTAATTTTAGTAATTTTAGTGCCGGGAATATTCTTAATATTCATTTTTTCATAAAATGCTTTTTTGTGGATTGTAAATTTATTCAAACTGATTTCATTTGCCAGATAATTTATCAGTTTTGGTTTATAATAAAAATAGTTAATCGATTCTGAAATAAGTTTTATTTCAGCAGTTGCGTCATTTTTTCCTATCATAATCGATGCTTCATCGCCAGCAACTCCATTTCCGATAATCAGATATTTCATTATATTTCCTTAAAAGTTTTATTATTTTAGAATATTAAAATCTTTTCGTATATGCATGACAATATGGTCGTTTGCCATTGTTTTGATAATAATCCTGATGATTATCTTCAGCCTGCCAAAATTTATCGGCTTTAGTTATTTCAGTAGCTATTTTATATCCCTTTTCGTCTAAAATATTGATTAATTTTTCCGCATTTTTTTTCTGTTCATCATCGATATAAAATATTGCCGAACGATATTGTTCGCCAATATCAGGCCCCTGATGATTAATTTGCGTGGGATCGTGTATCTCAAAAAACAATCTGGCTAATTTTTCAAAGTTAGTCTTTGAAGGGTCGAAAACAACTTCCATCGCTTCAGCATGACCAGTCGTGCCGTTGCAAACTTCCTGGTAAGTTGGATTTTCCTGATGCCCGCCCATGTAACCAACATTCGTTGATAAAACACCTTCCTCTTTTTGGAAATAATACTCTACTCCCCAAAAACATCCTCCTGCAAAATAAGCTTTTTCTGTTTTTACTTCCTTCTCACCATGTATAAAATTCAATGAAATTGAATTAACGCAATGGCGAACATTTTTATCAGTAAATCCTTCACACAGAAAAACATGTCCCAGATGTGCGCCACAATTGTTGCAGATAATTTCTGTTCGGATACCATCGGCATCAGTCACACGTTTCACCGCACCCTTAATTTCGTCGTCAAAGCTGGGCCAGCCGCATTGCGAATCGAATTTATTTTCAGACAGATAAAGCGCTGCATTACACCTTTTACAAACATATTTACCTTTTGCCTTATGATTACAATATTTCCCTGAAAATGGCTTCTCTGTTCCTTTGAGAAGAATGACCCGCTCTTCTTCTGGAGTTAATTTGTTGTATTTCATCTTTTTCCATTGAGATAAAACAGTGCAATTATTTAGTAAAAAAATTAAAATAAGTAAAACAAATTTCAAACCAGCCTCTCTATTATAATATTTGATGCTTGATACTCAATATTTGATTCACGATTTTTTTTTCATCCAGCATCAGTTCAAAATTACAGCTAATTTAAAACTTTAAAACCTCCAAAACTTCCTCACCATGCACAGCAGTTTTTACCTTTTTAAAAACGTGCTTAACAATACCATCCTTGCCAATGATAAAAGTGGACCGTAAAATTCCCCAATATTTTTTGCCATACATATTTTTTTCACCCCAAGCGCCGTAAGCTTCAGTGACTTTGTGTTCAGGGTCGCTCAATAAAATAAAATTCAATTCATGTTTATTTTTAAAATTTTGATGGGATTTCACACTATCAGGACTAACACCAATCACAACAGCGTTTTTGACTTTAATTTCTTCAAAATTATCCCTGAAAGAACACGCTTCTTTTGTGCAACCACTGGTATTATCTTTCGGATAAAAATATAATACCACGTCAGACTTCCCTAAAAAATCGGACAATGAAACATACTCATCTTTGTCTGAAAGTAATTTAAAATCAGGGGCTTTGTCGCCGATTGCTAACATTTGATTCTCCTTTATGTTTGACCTGAATTATTTATTATCAAAATAAAACAGAAATAATTATAGTGATCATATTTAGTTAACCAGATTATTTACAAACAACTTTAAATAATTCAGGTCATCCCGCTGCCTTTAAAAATATAATAAACAAAGCGGGAAAAAAGCACTTGACATTTCTATTTAGTTTTGCTATTTTTACTTAAACA
>JACKQG010002585.1_pt1 | contig 23442 bp, 22 predicted proteins | sample 8237621 | NCBI WGS metagenome assembly JACKQG01 (sample SAMN15677084, study PRJNA649215) | marine metagenome | biome: marine; feature: Black Sea; material: saline water; isolation source: suspended particulate matter (SPM) from the Black Sea western gyre | collected 2013-06-09/2013-06-10 | depth... | reverse complement strand
GCGCATGCTTTGCGATCCTGCCGTACGTCCTCGAGGAGGGCGTTGTTCCGTTCTGTGTGGCGAGTGAAGGGTGCTGCCCACACCAAGGTGCCCAACACGGGTTGCTGATTCAGTCCATGGACCCCATTCAGCGCTTCGTCGCTGATTTCCAGTCTGTCAACGAGTTCCCAGCGCCTTCCCTCAGGCGTTCGGCGTTGAAGCTCAATGCTTGATCTCCAGCGGCCCTTCCCCAATGTTTCGTTTGCGGCAGTGCGCCCCAGACGCACGATTTCCGCGCTGAGAAACGAGCCATTCAACGGCAACGTGATGCTTAGGTTTTGCTCAAATAGTGCGTCCGCATAGAGCACAAGCTCTTGGGGAAGCCACTCCAAATCACTCCCTGCATCAAGGTTCGCCTTCACGTTTTGATGGGCCCAAGCTCCCTGGGGGTTGAGCTTGCTGCGACCTACTGATCCATAAACCTTTTGAGCGGCCACGCTGGTGATCAGGCAGCGACTATCTCGTTTCAACGTCAGGTTGATGCTCAATTGGTCTCCCCCCACGAGGCCACCAGCGGTGTGAAGCAGTGGCAGCTCGCAACGCCCGTTCTCTCCCCGCTCGGCGCGCATCAATTTCAGGGGAGCGGTGCAGCCCCCTTGATGCTGACTGCCGCTGCTGCCTGCAAAAAACTGCAAGTTGCAGGTGCCGTGCCATGGATCAAGTCGATGCATGGAGGCACGCTCGACGCCAACACTCCTCAGCTCTGTAGCAAGCACTACCAAACGATGGTGTGCTGTTTGGGCAGTCTTTGTTGTGTGATCTCGTTGGTTGTCTAAATCCTTGGATGTTGGCTTGATCGTGTTGGACCATCGCCTCAGGTCTGAGGAGTTATCGCCCAACGGCAGCCTCTCGGTGATGGAGTTGCCGCTGAGCGCCGACCAGCGCACGGTGCTGCGCGGCCGTCGTCGCACAGCCTGTGGTCGAGAGGTGTTGTTGCAGTTGCCGCGCGAGCGCGCGTTGATGCCTGGTGATCGCCTCACCGATTCGCATGAGCAGCTGCATGTGCTGGTTACCGCTGCTCCTGAGGAGTTGTTGCGAGTGGAGGCAGCAACGCCGTTGGCATTGCTTGAGGCTGCTTATCACCTAGGAAATCGCCATGTGGCTCTTGAGTTGCATGAGCATGAGCTGTTGTTGCTCGATGACTCCGTGCTCGCCACCATGCTCAACGGTCGTGGATTGAAGGTGACACGGTGCTGTCGTCCATTCATGCCTGAAGGCGGTGCCTATATCGGTCATCAGCACTCATGACATCGCTTGCGTTACTGCAGTTGGTGAGTCCTGCCTTGCCCGTTGGTGCATTCAGTTATTCCGAGGGTCTTGAAGTTTTGATCCAAAACGGTTCTCTGATCGATGCATGCGATCTTCAACATTGGATTGAAGCTGAGCTTCAGAGGGGTGCACTGAGGCTGGAGGCTGCGGCGTTAAATCCATTGCGCGTTCAACTTCAAAGCTGGGAGGAAGAACGGTCAGTGATGCCCAGCGACTTGATCTCTTTGGATGGCTGGTTGCTGGCTGTGAGGGAGTCGGCTGAGATGCGTTCCCAGCAAACACAGATGGGCGGTTCATTGCTGGAGTTGATGGCTGATCTTGGACATCCATTGCCTCAACCAGTGGTTCTGGCTTGGCCCGCGGCCTGGGCGTGGGCAGCCCTTTCCTTGAAGATTTCTGAGCTGGAGATGGTTGAGGGTTATTTGTATGGCTGGGTTGCGAATCAGCTCAGTGCAGCGGTCCGCTTAGTTCCACTTGGCCCCACCACGGCTCAAAGGATCCAGAAGCAATTGATGCCGATGATCAGTTCACAGGCTCTTGTTTTGAGAGCTCAGGATCCGAAGGCACTTTGGAGTGGTGGTGCTGGTGCAGGGCTCGCCCAGTTGGCTCATGCTGAGTTGTATTCACGATTGTTCCGGAGCTGATGAGCAGCAAACTCAGGCTTGGCGTCGCCGGTCCGGTGGGCTCTGGCAAGACAGCGCTCGTGGAAGCGCTCTGCAGGAGATTGCGCGATCGCCTGCAATTAGCGGTGGTGACCAATGACATTTATACGCAAGAGGATGCCCAATTCCTGACGCGCTCAGGTGTGTTGGAGCCGGAGCGGATCCGTGGTGTTGAAACCGGGGGGTGCCCCCATACGGCGATACGAGAAGACTGCTCCATCAACCGAGCCGCTGTGAGTGACCTGGAGCGTCAGTTCCCTGGGCTTGATCTGGTGATGGTTGAAAGCGGTGGTGACAATCTTGCGGCCAGCTTTAGTCCCGAATTAGTGGACCTTTGTCTCTACGTGATTGATGTAGCGGCTGGGGACAAGATTCCACGTAAGGGTGGCCCAGGAATTACACGGTCGGATTTATTGGTGATTAACAAGATTGATCTGGCTCCTCTCGTTGGTGCCGATCTAGCAGTCATGGAACAGGACACGCTGAGGATGCGGGGGGATCGACCCTGGTGCTTTACCAATCTTCGAACTGGGGAAGGACTCGATCGCGTGGAAGCGTTTGTGTTGCAACAGCTACCAAAGTGAAGCGTATTTAGGTGTTTACCGGCCAAATTGTTCCTATTGATACAGGAACCCCTTGCTCTTGATCTGTACCTTTCGTTCTCCGGCGTTTAAGCGCCGTTTCACTTGTTTTCGGTACTCATGAGTTCATCATTGTCCAAGCGTCTATTTGCCGGCATGGCCGCAGCGTCGCTGGGTCTGGCCGTCACTGCGTGCGGTGGTGGCGATGAGAAGGCCTCCAACGTCGAATATGACGACAACGTCACTGTCGGGATCCTCCATTCCTTGACGGGCACCATGGCGATTTCTGAGTCCACCTTGGTGGATACAGAAAAGATGGCCATTGATGAAATCAATGCAGCCGGTGGTGTGGAAGTTGATGGCAAGAAGTACAAAATTGACTACATCGTCGAAGACGGTGCCTCTGATTGGCCCACTTTCGCTGAGAAGTCCAAAAAACTCATCGATCAGGACAAAGTACCTGTTGTTTTCGGTGGCTGGACCTCTGCTAGCCGCAAGGCAATGCTTCCGGTTTACGAATCGAAGGATGCTTTCCTCTACTACCCGATTCAGTACGAAGCACAGGAGTGTTCTAACAACATCTTCTACACCGGAGCGACTCCGAATCAGCAGTCGGAGCCCGCAACCAAATTTATGTATGAGAAGTCGCCTGCCGCTGGCAAGCCTTTCTTCTTAGTTGGTTCTGATTACGTCTTCCCACGGACGTCCAACACGATTACTAAATCCCAAGTTGAGCAGCTTGGAGGAACCGTTGTCGGTGAGGACTACCTTCCACTCGGTAATACAGAAGTTGCACCGATCATCGCCAAAATCAAAAAGGCTTTACCTGACGGCGGTGTCATCATCAACACCCTGAATGGTGACCAGAACGTCGCCTTCTTTAAGCAGATCCAGGACGCTGGCATCACACCAGCCAACGGCTACTACGTGATGAACTACTCCATTGCGGAAGAAGAGATCAGCACGATTGGATCTGAGTTCCTGGAAGGCCATTACGGCGCTTGGAACTACATGATGTCGATCGACACCCCTGCATCCAAGAAGTTTGCTGCAGACTTCAAGGCTAAATATGGTGAAGACCGCCAGGTCGCTGACCCTCAGGAGTCGGCCTACAACATGGTTTATCTGTGGAAAGCAGCTGTCGAGAAGGCCAACTCCTTCGATGACAACAAGGTTCGTGAAGCTCTCGTGGGCATCACCTTTGATGCACCGCAGGGTCCTGTGGAAGTGATGCCAAACCATCACTTGTCTCAGACTGTCCGTATCGGTCAAATCACAGCTGATGGTCAGTTCGACATCCTCGAGGAGACCGATGGACCTATTGCACCACAGGCTTGGAACCAAATTCACCCAGATTCCAAAGGCTATGCCTGTGATTGGACTGATGCATCAAAAGGTGGCAAGTACAAGCTCTGATCTCTGTATCTCAGATATCTTGATCTTCTTGTGATTCAAGGGAGGAGTTCGGTTACGGACTCCTCCTTTTGTTGTTTTTTTGTCCTTGATTTCAGCTCGTGCAACTGCTGCTAGAAAGCCTCTTCAATGGTGTCGCAATCGGCTCAGTGCTGATGATGGCCGCTCTTGGATTGGCCATTGTTTTTGGTTTGATGGGTGTGATCAATCTTGCCCATGGTGAGTTGATGATGCTTGGGGCTTACACCACTTACGTGGTGCAAATGGTCTTCAAGCTTCCCGCTTTTCAACCTATTTATGGCCTCTATGTATTGGTGGCAATTCCTTTGGCATTCGTTGTCAGTGGAGTCGTTGGGATCCTGCTTGAACGCACAGTAATTCGACGTCTTTACGGCAGTCCGTTGGAGACGTTGCTGGCTACTTGGGGTGTGAGTTTGATTTTGCAGCAGTTTGTTCGCAGTGTTCCTTTAGCGCATGCGGCTGGGCTGATCCTGGCTTTGGTGCTCGGATTTGGTTTGCCATTGGTGCTGCCTCATCGGTTTTTTGAAGGAGCTCGGGCACGCATCAACCGCGCCATTACCTGGGCGGTGTCTGCCCTTGGCGGGGTCTTGCTTGCTGGTGTTTTGGCGTCGCAGATCAGTCGCATTGCCCGGGCCACATCCCGCAATGTCGACGTCACGGCACCGAATTGGATGCGGGGTGGCATCGAGTGGATGGATATCACGTTCCCGGTTCCACGCCTGGTGATCATCGTGATGACGATCGTCGCAGTGGTCGGTGTTACATGGTTCCTCAATCGAAGCGTCTGGGGGATGCGCATTCGTGCCGTAACTCAGAACCGTTCGATGAGTGATTGCCTTGGCATTCCTACCGACACCGTTGACGTGCTCACCTTTGGTATCGGCTCTGGCCTGGCAGGTGTGGCTGGCGTAGCGGTGTCACTTTTAGGTTCCGTCGGCCCAAATGTTGGTGGTTCTTACATCGTGGGCTGCTTCATGGTTGTGGTGCTCGGAGGTGTTGGCAACCTGCTCGGCACCGTTCTTGCCTCCTTCGCGATCGGCTTGTTAACGGACCTCATTGGAGCCGGACGATTGCTCACGATCTGGCCAGATATGCCGTCGCCTTTGGCTGGAACTGTGACCTTTTTTGCCACAACCAGCATGGCTCAGGTCTTGGTGTTCGCCTTGATTGTGGTGTTCTTGCAGTTCCGTCCAGCGGGCCTCTTCCCGCAGAAGGGACGCATGGTGGAGGCTTAAAACAATGATGAATGCTTTTCAACAACGCCGATGGCCCCTGGTGATTCTCTGGGTGTTGATCATTGCGGCAATCGTGGCGGCACCATCGGTGCTGCCCGTGTTTCGACTCAATCTTTTGGGCCGCTTCCTTGCGTTGGCCATTGTTGCTCTGGGCATCGATTTAATTTGGGGTTTCACAGGCCTGCTCAGCCTTGGCCAGGGCATTTTCTTTGCACTCGGCGGATATGCGGCTGCGATGTACTTGCAGCTGAACAGCTCGGGAGATTTACTCAACGGCATCCCTGAGTTTTTCACCCTCTATGGGGTGGATCGTCTACCTGCTTTCTGGCAGCCGTTCCATTCGCCATGGTTCACCCTGGTGGCGATTTGGCTGGTCCCTGGGCTGTTGGCTGGCCTGCTTGGCAACCTGGTTTTTCGAAATCGCGTTAAGGGTGTTTATTTCTCAATCCTTACCCAAGCTGCGTTGTTGGTGTTTTTTAACTTCTTCAACGGTCAGCAGAAATTGATTAATGGAACCAATGGACTCAAGACCGATGTGACCCAGTTGTTCGGTCAGATGGTGGGGTCGGCGGAGATGCAGCGTGGCTTTTTTTGGGTCACTGCTGTGATGGTGATCCTGATGTGGCTGTTTGTGCGCTGGGTGGTGCGTGGTCGCTTTGGCGATGTGCTGATTGCCATTCGAGATGATGAACCGCGCCTGCGTTTCGCGGGGTACAACCCCACGTTGTTTAAGACGTTAGTTTTTGCCATTGCTGGCAGTTTGGCTGGTATTGGTGGAGCTCTTTACACCGTTCAGTCTGGAATTGTGTCCCCCCAATTCATGACGGTGCCGTTCTCAATCGAGATGGTGATTTGGGTGGCTGTTGGTGGTCGCGGCACCCTTGTTGGCGCGATCCTCGGAGCGGTTGCGATCAACTACGCCAAGAGCCTGGTGAGCGAAGCCATGCCCCAGAGCTGGCTGTTTATCCAAGGTGGGTTGTTCATTCTTGTGGTGACAGCATTACCTGAGGGTGTGATTGGTTGGTTCCGTGGAGAAGGTCCAAGGAATCTGATGACTCGTGTGGGTTTTTCTCGGCCTATCGGTACGTATCCGCAACTTGAAGTTGATGGCAATGATGAGGTGCAGCCATGAGCAGAATCGTTTCGGGCTCCAGGCCACTGCTGGAGCTCACTGACATCACAGTTAGTTTTGATGGTTTTCTTGCCCTTCGGGACCTTAATCTCAGCTTGCGGCCTGGGGAATTGCGGGCGGTGATTGGTCCCAATGGAGCTGGGAAGACCACGTTTCTAGATGTCATCACTGGAAAGGTTGCGCCTAGCTCAGGAGGCGTGCTCTTCAAAGGTCGCTCTCTGGTTGGAATCCCAGAACACCGCATTGCTCGACTTGGAATCGGACGCAAATTCCAAAGCCCTCGCGTGTTTGAAGATTTAACGGTTCAAAACAACTTGGCATTGGCTGTTAGTCGGTCTAAGCAGCCTTGGACCTTGCTTTTTGGTCGTATTAGTGCCGAACAGCGCGACCAAGTTCACCATCTTATGAACATCGTTAATCTTCAGTCTCGTGCCGACTGGAGAGCAGGAGCTCTGTCTCATGGACAGAAACAGTGGTTGGAAATTGCGATGTTGGTTGGTCAGGATCCAGACCTCTTGCTGGTGGATGAACCAGTTGCAGGTCTTACTGATGAGGAAACTGATCTTACGGCTGATTTGCTGAAGTCTTTGGCTGGAGATCACACTGTCTTAGTGATTGAGCACGATATGGAATTCATCCGTCGTCTTGACAGTCCTGTGACGGTGTTGCATCAGGGCCATGTTCTTTGTGAGGGATCGATGGACCAGGTGCAACAAGATCCTCGCGTGATTGAAGTTTATTTAGGAACCAAGGAGGACGACGCTCAATGACAATGCTGGAGATTCGGGGCCTCAATACCTATTACGGCGAGAGTCACATCCTTCGAGATGTTGATTTGAGGGTCCTTGCAGGGGAAATGGTCTGCCTCATTGGCCGCAATGGCGTGGGTAAGACCACTCTTCTGAAGTCTCTGATCGGTTTGCTTAAGCCACGGTCTGGTGAGATTGTCTTTGAAGGTAATGGAATAGAGCGTCAACCTCCTCATCGGCGAGCAAGGTCAGGAATCGGTTATGTGCCTCAAGGGAGAGAAATTATTCCTCAACTAACTGTTGAAGAGAATTTGATGTTGGGGATGGAGGCCCTTCCAGGAGGTCTTGCTCGAAATCATCGTATCGACCCCTTTGTTTATGAGCTCTTCCCAATTCTCCAGGAGTTTCTTTCACGTAAAGGTGGTGATCTTTCTGGTGGTCAGCAGCAGCAGCTTGCCATTGCTCGTGCTCTGTTAGGTCAGCCTAAATTGTTGCTTCTTGATGAACCCACTGAGGGGATTCAGCCCAATATTGTGCAGGACATTGAGGCTGCCGTTCAACGAATTATCGCTGAGAAAGGGATTGGCGTTTTGCTGGTGGAACAGCATTTGCAATTTGTGCGCCAAGCTGACAGGTATTACGCCATGCAGCGTGGCGGGATTGTGGCGAGTGGGTCTACGGCTGAGCTCAGCCAAGACGTGGTGGATCGTTTCTTAAGTGTGTGAGCGCGTGGGATGAAACCTCAGGCAGAGCGCTGTTGACCGCGATTGGCAGCACCAGAAGGGCCATCCCCGCCAGCACTGCAAGGTGGGCCAGGTTCGTGAGCTCCAGGGGTTGTCCTTTGCTGAATAGCTCCACATCCAAAACAAGAAGGCCTAAATAAAGGCCCCACCACAGGCCTGCTTTGGTTTCAATCGGTTGGTGTTTCCTCCAGTTGTGAAGCGCAAATAGCAGGCTTGGGATTCCGATGGCGAGCACCGCTCCCTCTAATGCTGTGCGCCCGCACCAGTTCGTTGCCCATGTCGCCATCACGAAGGCCAAGGCACTCAAGGCCGTGGGATAGGGAATCCGAAAATGGCCTCGCTCTTTGGGGAGTTGTTGGCGCAGGGCTAACAAGCTTGCTGGACCCATGGCTAGGGCGATCATCTGTGCTGCCGTGAGAAAGGCCACAACTTCTTGCCAGCCTGGGCCGATTAAGAACAGGGCACATCCCAACACCAAGCTGCTGACGACGGCAATATCCGGTACTCCATTTCTGTTGACCCGACCCAGGGACTGAGGAAGCAGTTTGCAACGACCCATCATCCAGCTCACCCGAGCTGATACCCCTAGATAGGCCATTGCTGTTGTGCTGGGGGAAAGGGCTGCGTCGATGAGTAAGAGCACCACCATCCAGCTGAGCCCAAGTCCAAGGGCGATGGCTGCAAGCGGACCACCATGTTGGCTGAGGCTGAGTTGGGACCACCCTTGTTGGAGGGCCTCCGGCGGCACGCTCACCAGGAAAGACCACTGCAGCACGAGGTAAATCAGCAGGCTGATGCCTAGCCCTAGTCCCATGGCTAGCGGCACATTGCGTTGGGGGTTGCGCGCTTCTCCAGCGAGGTCAACGGCTGTACGAAAGCCAAGGAGGCAAAACAGGATGCCTCCGCTTCCTACGGCATTCACAAGTTCCGTACCGCTGCCAGCTTTGATGGCCGATGGGTCGCTGCCGATCGTGACCGGGATGCTCAGATTCCCCCAGTGCTGACTGAGCAGCATCAACACACTCGCCACGAGGAGCGGCACGATCAACTTCCAGATGGTGAGGTTGTCGATCCAGCGGGCCAGACCCTTCACGCCGTTGAGGTTGATCCAGGTGAAGAACACCATCAACACGATGGCGACAGCCAGACCGCCTCCGCTGAGAATTTGTGTGCCGTTCCGATCCTGCGTGAGCCAGGGCAGGCTGCTGTCGAGATAATCGAGCATGGCTAACAGCTCGATGGTTGGGACGCACAAATAGCTGATCCAGATGCTCCAACCACCGATGAAGCCAGACAAGCGCCCATGACTGAGCAGTGGAATCTGGGCCAGTGCTCCGGAACTGTTGATGAGTGAGCCCAACTCCGCAAATACCAGAGCGAGCATGAAGGAAATCAATCCCCCGAGCAGCCAGGCGGGCAGGCTTGCGGATCCAGCTGTGCGAGCGGCGTAATAGGAGGCGAACAACCATCCCGAGCCAATGGTTCCGGTGACGACGGTCAGGGTGAGGCTCGTGAGGCTTAACTCACGTCGTAATTCCATACATTCGATTGCGTCCTATTGCGCTCAGGATGGCAATGAATTTTTAGAGTGAGAGAGCCATAAGTAAGGATCTCCAAAAAGCTTCTCCATTTCCGTGATTCGTGAGTGGTTCTCCATTCACTTGGCTGATCGTCCTGCAGCCAAGGCTGTTGATTAATAACCATTGATCACCAGGTTGCGGTTCTGCTGAAAGCGACTGCTCTTTGATCAGTCCCTGCTTGAGGGCTTGCCCCCGCATCACTCCAGGCAGGCAGCCATCGCTTATGGGGGGTGTGAGCCACTGGCCATGGCGTTGCACAACAAGGTTTGCGCTGCTGCCGCAGCACAGTGAGCCATTGGTGCTGAGCATTAATCCATCTTCAGCCCCCCTCTGTTGAGCCTCCCGCCGCACTTGAATCGCTTGGCCATAGGCGAACGTTTTGCATCGACTCATCAGGCTGTAGGCATGCCGATATTCATGACGACTGATCCATGTGCGTACCGTCTCAAATGTTGGCGTATGGGTTTGCAACGTCATCCAAAACCGATGCCTGGATGGATCGGCTGGGTTGTGATCGAGGCCAATCCCTCGCTTGCTTCCATCGCCTCGACTCCAGTTCAGGCGCAGGGCCCCGTACATCTGCTCGAGTCCAAGTCGTTCGATCGCTTCTTGAATCAATGGATCCAACCAGGACCTTTTTGGGGGTGGTGCCATTCCCAAAAGGTCAGCACTTTCATCCCATCGACGGAGGTGTGCGTCTAATAAGCAGGGATGGTTGTGATCAATGAGGACCGTTTCGAATAGTCCATCGGCGAGCAGCAGCCCCCGGTCGCTCAGTGGCAGCTCCAGTTCTGCAGGACGCCCCCACTTTCCCTTGATCCAGGCGATGGAGTGTTGTGGCTGAGATGCTGTCACTTCAATGCCTCCAAAAGTGGCAGCAGTTTCCAGTCGAGTTCGTCGGCTTCTGCTTGCGGATCCGAGTCGGCAACAATGCCGCAGCCTGCATGCACCCGAAGCTCATTGTTTTTGCGCAGAACGGTGCGAATCAAAATATTGCTGTCAAAACGTCCATCCCAGTTCAGCGTTAGCAAGGAGCCGCAGTAGGGACCTCGACCTTGGGGTTCTAATTCTTGAAGCCTTTGGCACGCTCTCAGTTTTGGTGCACCACTAATCGAACCACCAGGCCAGCTCGATTCCAATAGATCCACCCAGCTCAGTCCGTCCCTGAGTTGGCCGCTCACGACTGAGGTGAGGTGATGGACCCGGGCGTAGCTTTCGAGATTGACCAGTTGAGGAACATCGACGCTGCCAGGAACGCAGACCCTGCCAAGGTCATTGCGCAGCAAGTCGACGATCATCACATTTTCAGCACGGTCTTTTTCGCTGCACACCAATGCAGCTGCTTGATCGGCATCCCGTTGTGGATCGGAATCTCGAGGGCGTGTTCCCTTGATCGGCCTTGTTTGAACAGCACCATTGGGCAGCACTTCCATGAAGCGTTCCGGCGATGTGGACAGGAGTGCTTCACCATCGGCCTCACCGCTGGCAACGACCAGACCAGCAAAGGGTGCCGGGCAGGCTCGACGCAAGCGCCGAAAGAGCTCCAGATTGTTGATCGATTCCTGCAATGTTGTGCTGGAGCAACTGGTGAGATTGGCTTGAAAGAGATCACCCATCGCGATCAGATCACGGATGTGCTCGACGCCTTTGGCATAAGCCTTCCTGTCGCTGTGGCGTACCCAAGCTGTATGCAGGGGTTTGGAGTTGGGGAGTGCGTTAGGGACTCGGTTGCCTTGTTCACTCAGGCCCAGAATCCAGCGCTCCATTGCGGCATGGCGCTTGGCATCAAGCCCCTCAATCCAAATCTCCCGGAGTTGTAGGTCAAAGCGCAAAACGGGGTCGTGGCGCCCGATCCAAAGGCTCGCCATGGCATCGCTTCGCCAGGCGTTTTTGGGTTCGAGCCAGGCGGCGGCGTCGTAACTAAGCCAGCCCGTCCAGTGCCCAGGATCGAGCGAGCGTAGAGCCTCAAACGGATTGTTGGCTCCCATCTCTCCCGGCAATCCACGGCAGCAGCGTTGCTCGAGAGGGTCAGCTGCCAGGGTGAGCCAACGGCCAAGCTCGCTGGCATCCCCGTCCAACCAAATCAAGCCAGCTTCTCCATGCTCTTCGGCGAGCGCTTGTGCGACTACATCAGGTTCGATCCAGAGATGCTTGCTGCGAATGAGCTTTTGGGTGCCGGCTTGATTGGCGTTCATCGACGGCCTGGGCTGCATAGGTCCGGCCGCCCGGCGGCGATCAGCGCCTCATCACGGATGCGGCAGCTATCGCAGACACCACAGGGCACGTCGCCTCCGCTATAGCAACTCCAGGTGCGTTCGATGGGAACCCCTAGATGCAGCGCTTCCTCTGCAATTTGCTGTTTACTCCACTCCACAAGTGGTGCCCAAAGCTTTGGACCATGGCCCTGTCGTCCAGCGCGGCTGCTGAGGTCTGCGAGATCCTGAAACGCCTCTAGATAATCGGGCCGGCAGTCGGGATAGCCCGAGTAGTCCACGGCATTCACGCCCAGCACGAGTCGATCGGCGCCTCGCGCCTCGGCGAGGCTGAGTCCGATCGCAATGAACACGGTGTTTCGCCCTGGGACGTAGGTGTTGGGAATCATGCCCGCCTCAACGCCGCTGGTGGGAAGGGTTTGGGTGTAATCGGTGAGTGAGGAGCCTCCCCACATCGCCAAATTCACGTTGATGGTGTGATGCTCATCCAGATTCAGAGCCTTGGCGATCTCTACGGCGGCATCAAGCTCCCGTCGATGGCGCTGGCCGTAATCAAAGGAGAGGCCAATCACGCGGAAGCCTGACTTGATGGCGAGCGCAGCAGCCGTTGCGGAATCAAGCCCTCCCGAGAGCAGGGCAATCGCGGTGGAATCGGTCATGCTTGCATTCTGTTGCCGTAGGGGTATGACCATGGGTCTGGGATTCTTGAGGCTGGCGCTGCCGCTGCTGATGGTTGCGTCCTCAGCTCCTGCTGCTGCGATTCCTCGTCTTGACCTGAGTGGTTATCCAGCACCCAAGCAAGGACTGAAGCGTTGGGTGATTCAGCCATCGGGCCTTTTGCCGAAGAGTGATGACGCGATAATTTCGGCCCATCCACTCGATTGGCGTGTCCAGTTGATCGTGGGCAAGGAGGTAGATGATGACTGCAATGTCAAACGTTTGTCGGGTCCGTCTTTATCGATGAAGCGACTTCCTAAAGCTTCTGGTAAGGCCCTGTTTGAAGTGAGTGGCCCAGTGCTTGTGCTGAGTACGCGCATGGCTTGCACTTCGGAACAAGCGGAAGGCAGATCCTTTTTATCCCTCGGCAAGCAGCCCTATTTGATTCCCTACAACGCGTCTTGGCCGGTTGTGGTGGATCTGCCCGAAGGGGTGGTGTTGCGCTGGAGAGTTTGGAAAGCGGAGACGCTTCAACAGGAAGCTATGAAACTTTGAATGGGATGAGGCACAACTAGCGCACGCCAAGCCATTTGTGGCTTTGCACGCTTAACCGCCAACGTTGATCTTGCTGGACTTTGGCCACGGCGAGTTGCAGGCCTTCCTCGCAGTCCCAGCCAGGCTGAAGAAGCCATATGGCCTGGGGCGCTTGTGCTGCCACCACCTCCGCAAACAGCAAATCTGCCGGCTCGTGCACAACAACCTTGAGCTCGTGACACGTTTGCACCACCTCCGGTCTTGGAGGCATGTGACTCTTCGGTGAAAGGGTGATCCAGTCGGGGGCACCGCTCAATCGATCGACACCACTGGTCTCAAGATGCAGGGGCTTTCCGCAGCTTGAGCGAATCGCAGAGGTGAGCTCATCGAGGTTGTGGTGCAGAGGTTCTCCACCGGTGATCACCACAAAGGCGGCTCCGGTTTCAGCGGCATCAGTGGCTTCAGTCGCCAAGTCCATCACCAGACGCTTTGGATGGGAATCAGCAGGCCATGAGTACTTGGTGTCGCACCAGCTGCAACCCACATTGCAGCCCGCCAGACGGATGAAAAAGGCACTCCGGCCCGCATGGATCCCTTCCCCTTGAAGAGAGTGAAAGGTCTCAACAACGGGCAAAGAGTCGGTCAAGGCTGCAGGTTGGCATGACTGGATCCAGCCGCTGAATTGTTTTGTTGGCGCATGGCTTCGCTGGGGCTGGAGGGCAAGCGTTGTTGCGCCGCTTCGATCAGACCTCGGAACAGGGGATGGGGCCGGCCGGGTCTGGAGAGGAATTCGGGGTGGTACTGACAGGCTGTGAAAAAGGGATGTTCGGGAAGTTCGATCAGTTCCACCAACCGGCCATCGGGGGAGCTTCCGCTGATTTCGTAGCCAGACTCAAGAAACAGGTTTCGGTAGGCGTTGTTGAATTCGAAGCGGTGGCGATGGCGCTCGTACACCACCTCTTCTCCATAAAGCCTTGCGGCCAGGCTGCCTGCAGTGACTCGGCAGGGATACACGCCAAGACGCATCGTGCCTCCAAGGTCAACAACGTCCTGTTGTTCAGGCAGGAGATGGATCACAGGATGGGTGGTGCCAGGCTCGAGCTCAGCGCTCGTGGCATCGGTGAGTCCTGCCAGATTGCGTGCCCACTCGATCACGGCGCACTGCATCCCTAGGCACAGGCCAAGGAATGGCACGCGCTGCTCCCTCGCCCAGCGGATGGCGGCGACTTTGCCATCCACTCCACGGTTGCCGAATCCGCCTGGAACCACCACGGCGTCCATTCCTTTAAGTAGGGCATCAGCCCCCTGGTGTCCAATCTCTTCGGCGCAGACCCAATGCAGATCCAGTGAGGCATCCTGGGCCAAGCAGGCGTGGCGCAAGGCTTCTACGACAGACAGGTAGGCGTCATTGAGTTGGACGTACTTGCCTACTAACGCCACCTTTACCGCAGGCCCGGGATTGCGGAGTTTGTGCACCAGTTGCGCCCAATCCACCATGTCACTGTCGTGATCTTCGAGGTCCAGGACGTCGAGGACTTCACGGCACAGTCCTTCGTCTTCGAGTGTGAGCGGAACGGCGTAAATGCTGTCGGCGTCTAAGGAGGGGATCACCGCTCGCTGGGGCACCCCGCAGAAGCCTCCAATTTTGCGTTTGAGCTCATCGTTGATGTCGCGATCACTGCGACAGACGAGCAGATCTGGCTGGATCCCGATTGAGCGCAGCTCTTTGACCGAATGCTGGGTGGGTTTGGTTTTCAGTTCTCCCGATGTGCCGATGAAGGGGAGAAGGGTCACGTGGATGTAGGCCAGATCTTGTCGTCCCACATCCCCTCTGAATTCTCGAATCGCTTCTAGGAAGGGCAAGGATTCGATGTCACCAACGGTTCCACCGATTTCGGTAATCACCACATCGGCATTGCTGTTTGCGGCCACACGGTGAATGCGGTCGCGGATTTCACCGGTGATATGGGGGATGACCTGGACGGTCCCGCCGTTGTAACTGCCTCGGCGTTCTTTATTGATGACGGATTGATAGATCGAGCCGGTGGTCACGCTGTTTAGGCGCGACATGGCGGTGTCGGTGAAGCGTTCGTAGTGGCCGAGATCGAGATCGGTTTCGGCACCGTCTTCGGTGACAAATACCTCACCATGCTGAAACGGGCTCATCGTGCCTGGATCCACATTCAGGTAGGGATCCAGCTTCAGGATTGAGACGCTGTAGCCCCGTGACTTCAGCAGGCGCCCAAGGCTTGCGGCCACAATCCCTTTGCCGATGCTGGAGACCACACCACCGGTAACAAACACGAACTTGGCCATGGCTTGCTCGGCAACGTGTCAATTTACCGCTGTAGACCCTCAACCTGGTAGCCGTGCGCACTCTCCTGATTAGTGGTGCAAGTCGTGGGATTGGTCGTGCGGTCGCGGAACGAGCTCTTGCCGACGGCCATCGCCTCAGTCTTGGGCTTCGCGATCGGGCAGCGTTGAAGCAGACGCCCCTGGATCCCGACCTGGCTGGGAGCGAACGGGTTTTGCTATATCCCTATGCCGCTGAGGACCCCGCGGCAGCCCAGGCCTGGGTCGAGGCCACCACTGATCATTTCGGCGGCTTCGACAGCGTGATCCATAGCGCTGGGATCTTCAGCCGTGTTCCGCTCCTGTTTGCGCCCAGCGAAGAACAAGAAATCGCTCACACCATCAATGTGAATCTGATGGGACCGTGGTGGCTAACTCGTGCCGCCTGGCCGCAGTTGGCAGCCCATGGAGAGGGTCGCATTCAGGTTTTGGTTTCGATGAGCGGGAAGCGCAGCAAAGGTCGCCTGGCTGCCTATAGCGCCAGCAAATTTGCTCTGCTTGGTCTGTGCCAAACCATGCGCAACGAGGGTTGGGCTGCCGGAATTCGGGTCACGGCGATTTGTCCTGGTTGGGTGAATACGGATATGGCAGCTGCTGTGCGCAGCGGTCCGAGCGACCGCTGGCCAACGCAATCGATGGACGCTGAAGCGATGACTCAGCCCGAAGATATCGCTTCGATGAGCGCTGAACTGTTGAGGCTTCCCAATCGGGCGGTCCCCTTTGAGCTTGCTGTCAGCTCCAGCCTGGAGTGATGGTGAGTTGTCCAGCAGGCTGCGCAGCATCCAGGCTGTTTTGCGTGGATCTGAAGCCGTTGGGTCAGCAGGTCAGCAGTCGGTTCGTCGTTGGCAGTTGCCAGCCTCTTCAAGCGGAAAGAGGCCCCGTTTCGTGCGTGCCACGGCCTCATGGCCGGTGATTGGTTTAAGAATCCAGGGATTGGATGTAATCACGGACCTTGCTCCGGCGCTGGGGCTGGCGCAGTTTCAACAGAGCCCGGGTTTCGATCTGACGCACCCGTTCGCGGGAGAGATTCATGTCTTCGCCGATTTGGGCGAGGGTTCGGGGTGTGTCGTCTTCCAGTCCAAAGCGACAGCGAATCACGGTGGCTTCCCTCGGGGTTAGCTCATCAAGCAAATGTTCGAGATCGTCGTGGAGTGCATCGCGGGTCAGGGTTTGCTCTGGTGTGGCGTGTTCGTCTTCTAGGAGCTCCCCAAGTTGGGTGTCTTGATTCCTGCCCACCTTGGTTTCCAGCGACACAGACCGTGGAACGCGAGCCAGGGTTTGACGCACTGTGTCTTCGCTGACGCTGAGTTCCCTTGCAAGATCTGACATCGAAGCGGTGCGCCCTTCACTGCTGGCGATCTCTTGCTGCACCCGTTTGATCCGGTTGAGCTTCTCGGTGATGTGAACGGGCAAGCGGATCGTTCGGCTTTGGGTGGCGATCGCCCGAGTGATCCCTTGGCGAATCCACCAGTAGGAGTAGGTGCTGAAGCGAAAACCGCGGGTGGAATCAAATTTTTCGACCGCCCGTTCGAGCCCCAAGGTTCCCTCTTGGACCAGATCCAGCAGTTCCATGCCTCGGTGCTGGTACTTCTTCGCTACGGCCACCACCAAGCGCAAATTGGCCTGGATCATCCGGTCACGAGCCTTTCGCCCTTCACGGAGACGCCGCTGGAGGTCGCGGCTGTCGGAGTCAATCAGACCCGCCCAGGTTTCATAGCCCTTGGTGATGGCCTGGTTCAGCTCTTGCAAAGGCATCTCGGCGGCACGTGCCCATTCCTGCCTTGTGGGCCAGTGAGAGAGATGGTTGGCCTCTCTCAACTGCAGTTCCTCAAGGCACAGCAACCGTTCGATCGCCGGATGATCTTCGGCTAATTGACGTTCTTCGCTCTTGAGGCGCTCGTATTGCTGCACGAGGCGCGACAACACCACCTCGTCTTCAGCGGTGAGCAGGTCGACCCGACCGATGTCCTGCAGGTAGAGACGCAACAGGTCGTTGCCGCCGCTCCAGCGGATCGGGGTTGATCCCGTTGATGAGGAGCTGGCGGACAAAGGACTGAGAATTCGATGAGATGTCTCAAGGGTCTCGGTTTAAGCCAGTTGGTCTGCAGAAACGTTGGTTTGTGTTCGGGTTTTGCTTTCTGGCTAGTCAGCGTTTTCTGTCACAGGATCCACCCACGTGCTGGCCACATGCAGATCCTCGAGCTGCTTCCCAGATACACCTGCAGGCGCCGCAGTCATCAGGCAGCGGGCTTGCTGGGTTTTCGGGAACGCGATCGTGTCGCGGATCGAGTCCTCTCCGGCGAGCAGCATCACCATTCGGTCCACACCAAAAGCCAGTCCACCGTGGGGAGGTGCGCCCATGTCGAGCGCATCGACCAAGAATCCGAACTGTTCTTGGGCTTCCTCCGGAGCAAGCCCGATGCTGTTCAGCACTTCCCGCTGCAGGGCGGAGTCGTGAATACGCAGGGAGCCCCCTCCTAGTTCCAAGCCGTTGAGAACCAGGTCGTAGGCCTGGGCGCGAGCTGTGGGAAGGGTTTTGGCCCACTCCTCAGCCTGATCGCCCAGGTCGGTGGTGTTCGGAGCGCAGAAGGGATGGTGCAGGGCTTCGAGCCGATTTTCATCCTTGTTGAATTCGAACATCGGGAAATCGACGACCCATAGAAAATTCCACTGATCGTTGTCCCTGTCGGGCTTCACGAGCCCCATCTCTTTGGCGAGATACTGGCGCACGCGATCAAGAGCTTTGTTCACTGTTGCGGTGTCTCCAGCACCAAAGAGCAGCAGGGTTCCGGGCTCAGCCCCGGTGCGCTGCAGCAGGGTTTGCTTCTGCTCGTCTGAGAGGTTGTCCTTGATGGCACCGATGGTGTCGATCTCGCCGCCTTCTCGCACCCGGATGAAGGCCAGGCCACCGGCTCCTGCCGCTTGGGCTTCGCTAAACACGTCACCACCAGGTTTGATGCGCACGTTGGACACAGCGTCATTGCCTCCGGTAACCGCAATGCACTTCACGGAGCCGCCGGACCTCACGGCTCCACTGAACACCTTGAAACCCATGTCTTTCACGATGTCGCTCACATTGGTGAGCTCCATGCCGTAACGGGTGTCGGGGCGATCCGTGCCGTAGCGCTCCATCGCCTCGTGCCAGGTCAGGCGTGGAAACGGCAGTGGCAGATCAATCCCCTTCACCGTTTTCCAAATGGCAGCAATCAAACGCTCATTGAGCTCGAGGATCTGCTCCTGGCCCATGAAGCTCATCTCCATGTCCAGTTGCGTGAACTCAGGCTGTCGATCTGCCCGCAGGTCTTCATCGCGGAAGCAGCGAGCCACTTGGTAGTACCGCTCAATGCCGCCCACCATCAGCAGCTGCTTAAACAGCTGCGGGGACTGGGGAAGGGCAAACCATTCACCACCGCAGACGCGGCTTGGAAGGATGTAATCCCTGGCACCTTCTGGTGTTGAGCGGGTCAGTACCGGAGTTTCCACTTCGATAAAGCCTTCGTCTTCGAGGAATCGGCGCGCCGTTTGGATCGTTTGGGCACGCAAGCGCAGGTTGTCGCTCATGCGCTTGCGGCGCAGATCTAAAAAGCGGTGGCGGAGGCGCAGTTCTTCGCGCGTGTTTTCCTCGTCATGGACAGACACTGGAAATGGAAGCGTGCCTTTCACGCTGTTGAGCACGTGGATGCTGCTCGCTAAAACCTCCACCGCACCGGTGGCAAGTCGGTCATTTAGCGACTCACCAGGACGGGCCCGCACCTTGCCCTCGACTTGCAAGACGGTTTCGCTACGCAAGTGTTCAGCGACGGCAAAGGCATCAGCACCAAGGTCGGGATCCACGGTGATTTGAACCGTGCCGCTGCGGTCGCGCAGGTCGATAAAGATCACCCCGCCATGATCGCGGCGGCGATCCACCCAGCCGCAGAGCTGAACGGTTTCGTCGATGTGCGTGTCGCGCAGGTCGCCGCATCCGTTGCTGCGCATGGGAGTTTCGCTGGAGAGAGGCGAGTTTCCCACAGCCTGTGCCAAGACGCCTCTGCCCCGACTAAGAACGGCGATAGAAGGGACGCTTCACCACGGTGGCCGGTTGGAGCTGTCCACGGATTTCCACACTGAGCTCTGTGCCGAGCTTGGCAAGGGCTGGCGGAAGGGAGGCGAGGGCAATGGGCTCTTCGAGAGTGGGGGACCAGCTGCCGCTTGTCACGACGCCCACGGTCGAGCCGTTGTGGATGACGGGGTAATCGTGGCGGGCAATGGAACGGCCTTGCAGCTTCAATCCCACGAGACGCTTGGACGGTCCCTGTTCAGCCGCTTGCTCAAGGGCTTTCCGTCCGATGAAAGGGGCGGGCATTTCCAGATGCACAAGCCACCCCAAGCCGGCTTCAAAAGGGGTGGTGGCAGCGTCCATGTCTTGGCCGTAGAGATGCATGGCTGCCTCCAGACGCAGGGTGTCGCGAGCGCCGAGGCCGCAGGGTGTCACACCCTCCTCGATCAATTGCTGCCAAAGCTTGCGTCCGTCGTCTGGCTTGAGCAGTAACTCCACTCCATCTTCTCCGGTGTAGCCCGTGCGCGCTGTGAAGACTGGAGCTTTGAGCCCCTGAATGTTGAGACTGCAGTGGCCGAAGCGCGGCAGTTCGCTGAGATCGCTGCCGCTTAATCGCTCCAGAAGGCCGATTGCCTTTGGCCCTTGGAGAGCGAGCAACACACCGTCCTTCTTTTCGTCGAGGACCTGCAGATCAGTTCCCTCAAGATGACGGCGAATCCAGGCTGTGTCGGTCTCTGCGCAAGCTGCATTGATCACAACCAGCAAGGTTTCGTGGCTCGCGTCCAGCAACGATGGCCCGAGGTCATAAATGATTAAGTCATCAATGATTCCGCCTTGTTCATTCAGCAAGACCGAATAGCAGGCTTGGCCAGGGCCGATTCGGTGCAGATCACTCGGTACAAGTTGTTGTAAAGCATCTTTGGGATTGGCACCTTCAATCCGCAGAACTCCCATGTGGGAGATATCAAACATGCCGCTGCCGCTGCGTACGGCCTTGTGTTCAGCCATGAGCCCTGAAAACTGAACGGGCATTTCCCAGCCAGCGAAGGACACCATTCGTCCTCCGGCTGCGATGCAGAGGTCATGGAGCGGTGTGAGGTTCTGGTCCATGACTGAGGCACTAGCGCTCAAATCCTATGAACCAATTTGCGCTTGCATCGGAATCAATTCTGGAATTGGAAGCAAAGCAGCAGATTGCGCTGGTTTTGTGGTCCGCTTTAACAAGCGTCCTTAGTCTGAGCTCGCGTTTCAGCAGGTGTGATGTGACTCAGTCAAGTTGTCAATCCTGCTTGCATTGCACACCCCCTGCAGCTACAGGATCTGGGTGGTGTCGCTTACGACGACTCTCCGTTCATGCGGAGTTGGCTAACCAGGTGTTCTGTCATCACTGGACGAGTCGTCCACCATCTCTTCCTGAGCTCAATCTTCAGGAGCCCTTGTTGATCCCCTTGGATCGTCAGTTGGATTTTTGTGATTCGATGCAAACGTCTGATCAGGATTCCGAATTAACGGTTCGGCTGTAGAAGTTGACCCAAACTGCTTTTCGTCCCGTTTGATTCTTCGTTGAGGTCTTGGAGCTCGGGATTCATCAACGCCAACGATTTGATGCTTACTGATGTCATGTCTTGTGCAGACATTGGATTGATAGAACGACCTACTGAGCCATCAACAGCAGCAGGCTTCTTGTGACTTTGGCCGCTAAAACGCTACTGATCCCACTCGGATCGAGTTGAGGAGCGAGTTCCACCACGTCTGCGCCCATCAGGCGGTGATGGCTTAGTTCGTTGATCACAGCTGCGAAGTCGTTCCAAACAAATCCACCTGGTTCTGGGGTCCCTGTCCCTGGCATCACAGCAGGGTCAAACCAGTCGAGGTCCACCGTGAGGTAGATCGGCCGTCCCCTGAGCGTGCTCATTTGATCCGGGATGTCTTGAACTGAGATCAGGCGTCCGCTGCGACGGAGCTCTTTGAATTCATCAGAGGTGCCGCTGCGGATCGCAATCTGCATGAGCTGTTGGCTGGGAAGCACCTCCAAACAGCGGCGCATGGCGCAGGCATGGCTGTGACGGGCTCCAAGCCACTCATGTCGTAAGTCGGCATGGGCATCGAGTTGCACCAGCACGAGGTCGGGGTGTTGTTCCGCTACAGCCGCAACCGCACCAGAACTGATGGAATGCTCACCGCCAAGCATCAGTGGCTTGATGCCTGCAGCAAGCACGGTGCTGGTGGCATGGCGCACGGCATCCACAACGGGCTCCGGATCGCCGTAGGGAATCTCAACGGCTCCAATGTCGGCGTAAGAGATGTCTTCGAGGTCTCGATCCAGCTGGGGGCAGTAGGTCTCAAGACCTGTACTCACCTCACGAATCGCAGCTGGGCCAAATCGGGTACCAGGGCGGAATGAGGTGGTGCCGTCATAGGGAACGCCAAATAAGGCCACGCGGCATCCCTCTGGATTGCGTCGTGCTCCCATGAAAATGGCACCCTCATCGTCAAACAGGCTTTGATCAATCGGTTGGGTTGAGGGATTGGTCATGGATTCAGTTCCCGTTCAATAAAAGCTGGAATGGTGTTGAAGGCTCCTTGCTGCCAGCGGGGACTCCAGATGGCACACCCTTCGGCCACGGCAGCGGCGCGCTCGCTTTGAACGGTGAGATAGCGAGGAGCATCCTTCGCGGCAAAGGTCCAGCTCCACCAGCCACTTGGATACATCGGGACCCAGCCGTAGAGAGGATCAGCGTGGCCAAACAGCTCGCGAATGAGCTTCACCATGTCGATGTGCACTTGGCGGAAGGCTTCGGGTGATTCGCTTTGGGTGGCAAACACCCCCCCCGGCTTGAGGATGCGGCAACAGTTGCGGAAGAAGGCACGGTTGAACAAGCCTTCGGCGGGGCCTGTGGGGTCGGATCCATCCACTAGGACAACGTCGTAAGAGGCGTCTTCGGCTTCAGCGGCCCAGGCAATCCCATCACCAACGCTCAGGTGGAAGCGGGGGTCGTTCCAGCACCCGCCGCCGATCGAAGGAAGGTGTTCTTGGCTGAGATCCACGACCCGGCCGTCGATCTCCACCAGGTCGAGGTGCTTCACCCCTGGGTGGCGCAGGCATTCGCGGGCGGTTCCGCCATCACCGCCGCCGATCACCAGCACGCGCTCGATGGCCTCGGCTGAGCAGAGCGCAGGATGCACTAAGGATTCGTGGTAGTGGCGTTCCTGGTGCTCAGCAGTCATCCAGCAGCCGTCTAACAGGAGTCCTTTCCCGTAGCGATGGCTATCGATCACGGTGATGCGCTGAAACGGGCTGGTCTCGTCTACCAGCACGCGGCCCTCCAGGCCGTAGCGCACTCCGTTGTGGTGCTCATCGATCCAGTTGCCACTGGTCTGAGGTGCAGTGGTCATGGCGGGTCGCTGGACGTTCGCTCCATCCAGCTAAAACCAGCACCGGTTGGACGGCGTGATGCCAAGGTCAAGGGTGTCAGTCGGTCGTTCAGCGATGGATGCACTGAAGGAGTGCTGGATCGATGCCCCAGGATCTCACCGTGAATGCTCGCCTGGTGATCCCCTCGAGGGAGCTTCAATGGCGGTTTTCCCGCGCCTCAGGTCCTGGAGGGCAGGGGTTAACACTACGGGCTCTAAGGTTGAACTGGTCGCTTCTGTATGTGTTTACGTTTGGGGCTGATTAGCACTTTTGGTGATTAGTTGGTCTGTGCGTTTTAGTGTTTGAGTTGATTGCTATGAATTTGTTGCGGCTAAAAGTAGAGTCCATAGCGTTTGTAATGACCTCATTCGCATTCACCATTTTTAGAACATTATCAAGTGGTTGCTAGAATACTTGTTGCTGTTGGCAGTATTGGCTCACATAAAGAGTTGATGCGACTTGGCCGCGCCATTGAGTTCTGTGAAACGACTTTGCTAATTAAGTCAACATGCTATGGGGCAATGAATCCTTTTGCTCGCCTAAGACCACGGTTCTTTGGTGAATATCACCCTTTGAACCCAGTCGCTGCAGATAAGCTTTGGTGTGCTTATCGGGACTTGTTTATCGTCAGAGGGGTACGTAGAGATGACTATGAGTCCATCAAAGATATTTTAGATGGTGATCCTTTTATGGCAATCCACTATCAGTTTCTTCTCGATGAGGTTGTGCTCATCTACGCGAAAGCTAAGATAAATCGAATTCCTCGAATTATGATCCCTTTTCTTCAAACACTATTTTTGCTGCTTAA
>JACKQG010002584.1_pt1 | contig 23458 bp, 17 predicted proteins | sample 8237621 | NCBI WGS metagenome assembly JACKQG01 (sample SAMN15677084, study PRJNA649215) | marine metagenome | biome: marine; feature: Black Sea; material: saline water; isolation source: suspended particulate matter (SPM) from the Black Sea western gyre | collected 2013-06-09/2013-06-10 | depth... | reverse complement strand
TAAAACAAATCGCCATGCTCGGCAATACCCGCGCTTGGACAGTCGTTCGGATTCAAATGGCGTGTCCGCAAACGCACGCACCTCGATCCGTGGTGGTTGTCGGACCTCCACCACCGGTGTACCTTCGGCCATTTGCCGGTGCAAGAAGTGCGCGAAGTCCAACACCTGGGCTTGCCTGAACGGCGGCAAAGCGTCCAAGACACGCAGCAACTCTGGTTTGACGTCTGCTACCACCATCCTTGTAACCTCCAGTCGGATATGCGCTTTCAGCAGGTGCTTGCGCCTAATCTTACCTCACCTGGGGGGAAAAAACAAATCAGCCTGCCGCGGTGTTGCCCTGAGCATCCGCCTGGCGCGGATCTCGCACCGTCCAATGCAGGAGCGCCCCGCCGGCCATGCTTGCCACCAGAGCCACGGCGAAGAGCTCTCGGTAGCCCAGGCCGCCGGCGATCCAGCCGCCCAGCATGGGGGCCAGGGTGACGGCGGGCCACAGCAGGGTGTTGGTCAGGCCGATGTAGGTGGGGCGGTCCTCCGGCGAGCAGAACTCGAAGGTGATGCTCATGCTGGAAAGCCAGCCCGAGCTGGCGCAGCCGATCAGGGCGAAGACGGGGAAGAACCAGGCCACGGAGTCGGCCCCCAGGCTCAGGGCCATGGCCAGCGCTGAGAGCACCGTGGCCAGCTCCATCACCAACTTGTGCCCCCGCCGATCGGCCAGGCGGCCCAGCAGGGGGTTGCTGACCGCCTGGCCGGCCAGGAGGGCGGCCGTGAACCATCCCGCCGTCCGGTCGGGAACCTGGAAGCGGTTCACGGCGTAAACGGTGATGAAACCACCAGCCATGCCTCCCAGGATGATCACCGCCCGGCTCAACAGATAGCGGACGAAGTTCTTGTCCCGGCGCAACACGGCCGGCAAGCGCTGCCAGTACTCCCTCTGGGAGATGGCCGGCTCGGCGCTGGGAACGGCCGGTTCCCTGCCCAGGGAAAAGAGCAGCCAGGAGAGGCTCACAGCGGCAAAGGCCACGAGAAAACAGGCGGCGAAGTTGCGGGGGAAGGGATAGCGTTCCAGAATCAGGCCGGAACCATAAGCTCCCACCGTTCCCAGAATGCCGCTCAGCGAGTTGGCCACGCCGAAGAAGATACCTCGGCGCCGCAGCGGGATGAGCTTGGCGATGTAATCCTGCCAGGCCACGCCGGTCAGGCCGCCGCTGAAGCTGTAGATGGTGATGAGAACGAAGAAAACCGTCAGCGAGGCGGTTGTTGAAGTTCGGGGCCGGCCGAGGATGGCCAGGGCCAGGAGCAGGAAAGGCAGCCGCTCGCCGATGCTGACGGCCAGAATGTACGGTTTCTTGCGGGGCCGCCGCCCCACGGCGTTGGCGGTGAAGAGCTGCGGCAGGGTCCAGCCCGTGTTGGCCAGTGCTGGCAGCAGGCCGATGAGCATGGTGGAGGTGGTCAGGCGGCTGACGTAGAGCGGCAGGATGGTCATGAAGGAGGCGAAGCTCAGCCCCAGGGAGTAGGAGGCGAAGTCCAGGACGTTGACGGTGAAGTTCCACCGGTAGTTGCTTTCAATGTCGGTACCATGCTGGTGAATGGTGTTCATCTGTTTCCTTAGGATATCCAATACCTGACATCAGATATTGGCGATCGGGGGATCACTGATCTGACGGGTGTAGTGCTTCTTCGTACGCTGCCAGCACGCGTTCGACCATCACCGGCAGGCTGAATTCCGCTGCGGCGCGGGCGCGGGCGGCGCGGCCCATGGCCTGTCGCCGTTCGCCGTCGGCCAGCAGCTCGTTGATCGCCGCGGCCAGCGCATCTGGGTCTCGCGGCGGTACCACCAGCCCCGTCTCCCCGTGCTGGTTGACGAAGGAGGTGCCGGTGCCCAGCTCCGTGCCCACCACCGGCTTGCCGCTGGCCATGGCCTCCACCTGGGCCAGGCCGAAGGCCTCCGAGCGCATGCAGGCGGGCAACACGAACAGGTCGCAGGCCTGGTAGTAGACGGGCAGCGTTTCTCTGTCCACCTGCCCTGCAAAATGCACTCGCTTCGCCACGCCTTGCTGCTGGGCGATGTTCTCCCATTCGGCGCGCAGGGGGCCGCGGCCCACGATCACCAGGTTCGCCCGGGGAATCTGGGGCAGGGCCTGGATGAGATACTGCAACCCCTTGTAGTACCGCAGTGCGCCCACGCAGAGGAGTAGCGGCTGGCCGTACTCTCTGCGCAGCGCAACGGCCTCCTGCTGGTGATCGGCGAGGAAAGGGCCAAGCGGGATGCCCAGTGGCACCACGCGGCATTTCTCGCGCCAGGGCCGCAGGTAGGGGGAGCTCTCCATGTACTGGGGGCTGGTGGGGATGATGAGGTCGGCGTGGCGCAGCACCCGGCCCAACAGCGGGCGATAGAAGCGCAGGATCGTCTGCTGGCGTACCACGTCGGAGTGATAGGTGATGACCGTCTTGCGCGCCCGGCCCAGCAGCCACTGGCTCAGCTCGCCCACGGGGTAGGGGAAGTGCAGGTGGGCGATGTCGGGCCGCTGGCTTCGCAGCAGCCGCGGGAAGCTCAGGCTGAGCGGCGTGGAGGCCACGTGCGCCAGCCGCGCCGCCCGGATGACCCGCACACCGTTTTCGAAGCATTCGCTCGAGTGGCGGTCGAGGCTGGTGACCAGCACCGTTACCTCGTGGCCGCGCTCGGCCTGCGCTTCGGCCAGCCACTTGATGTGATTCTCGATGCCCCCCAGGACGGGGTGGTAGTCCTTGTAGACGTGAAGGATGTTCATGATGCAAGAAACAAGATGCAAGATGCAAGATGCAAGATGCAAGATCAAGATGCTGGGATGCGAGTGTTGCTCATGCCAGAGCCCACGGCCAGGTTTGCGGACCGTGGGCTCTCCGGCATTTCGGGGGCGCTAAAGGCCCAGCGCGAGCCAATGAAAGGCGATTGACATCTACATAAGACAAACAGAGCGCCCGCCCTTCTTGCTTGTCAACAGGATAGTCCGTCAACTGGGAGGAGGGGGCTGAAGCTGTCCGAGAAAACGGTCCACGTCCTCCCGGAGACGGGAACGGAGCCGCCGCGCCTTGTCTTGTCCAGGTTGATCTGAAGTTGAGCGTACTCTACGGGGATGACGTAGGCGTGGCGGAAGAAGTGGCGGAACGCGCGCAGGCTGTTCAGAAGGCGGTAGCTTTCCTCCGAAAGTAGGGCAGGGCGCACACCGGTGATCTCCTGGGTCATACGGTGCAGAAGCGCGGTGTGCCAACGCGCTGTGTCTGCGATTTGGTTCTCGAAATGAGCTGCCACGATGTTCAAGAGATCCTCGATGGCGTTGTATACGTTGTGGACCTGGTAGGCAGCGCTTTCCAATCTCGCTTCGTCATCTGGCTCCAATCCGGCCGCGCGCTCCTCCAGCTTGGCAAAGATGGTCTCGATGAGAGTCATCTGTGTCTCGATGTCGGAGGTCAGGATGGTGAAGGCGTTTCGGTCCATTCGATTCCCTCCTCTCGAACACGGTGAGCAAAGTGGCACTTATCCAGTTCGACCAGGTCTACTTCCCGCCCCAGGGCCAAGCCAAAAGCGCTCATGGCCGCGAAAAAGGATTCGGGATCCAGGGGTTCGACAGCAATGTCCACGTCGGAGTCTTTCGTGAAGCGGCCAGGGCGGCAGACGGAGCCGAAGACGTAGGCGCGGCGAATGTTGTATTGGGGTCCTAGTTCCCTTAGGAGGCGCAACACGCTGGCCAGCGCCGCCTGTCGCTCTTTCTCGCGGACGGCGCGGCTGCGGGCCAGGGCCTCGTCAAGGAGATACGTGTCGAAAGCCATATTCAACTCCGTTGTCTCTTGCCTTCCCCGCTGTCTTCCCTTGCCCTCTGGCTGGACCATTATACCCTACACCTTGCGCTCTGCCAAAACGTAAACGCCTCGGTAGACCTCCAGGGTGCGGCGGGCGGTTTCGGCCCAGGTGAAGCGCTGCGCCCGTTCCAGGCCCCGCTGCCGCAGGTCGGCTCGCAGGTCGCTGTCGCCCAGTAACCGGCTCAACGCGGCGGCCATGGCCTCGACGTCCGCCGGATCGAAGGTTAGCGCCGCGTCGCCGACGATCTCCGGCAGGCTGGAGGTGTTGGAGCAGGCCACGGGCACGCCGCAGGCCATCGCTTCCAGCACCGGCAGCCCGAAGCCTTCGCACAGCGAGGGGAAGACAAAGGCGGTGGCGCCGCTGTACAGGGCGGGCAGGTCCGCCTCGCCCACCTCCCCCAGAAACCGCACGCCTTCTTCCAGCCCTAGCTCTTTCACTCGCTGCCTGGCCTGGGAGTAGCGTGGATCCTCCCGCCCAGCCAGAACCAGTTGCGATTTGCCATGTGCGATTGGCGATGTGCTCCACGCTTCGACCAGCCGCACCAGGTTCTTATGCGGCTTGTTGATGCCCAAATACAGGACGTAATCGGGCGGCAGGCGGTAACGCTCTCGCACCGCGGCGATGGCCGCCGCTTCCGCCGGGCAGAAGCGGGCACTGGCGGCCAGCGGGACGGCGGTGATGCGCTGCGGGGCGACAGCATGGTAGCGCACGAAGTCGGCCTTGGTGGCTTCGGAGATGGCGATGCAGTGCGCCGCGCTGCGCAGGGCCAGCCGCTTGAGCAGCCGGATGAGCAGCCGGGCGCGCCGGGGGTAGTAGGCCGGGTAGCGAGTGGGAATGGCGTCGTAGATGGTCAGGATGGAGGGCACAGGCAGTCGGTATGGTTTGACATAATATGGCGAATGCAGGATGTCCAGCGCAAGATCAGAAGCCAGAGACGGCAGACGAAGTTGTTTAGCTAAGGAGAAGGTGGGCACGGCCACGCGAACAAGCTCCACATTGCGGTGTTGGGCCAAGGCGGCCAGGTCGTAGCGGCTGTTGGGCAGGGCAGGGTTGTACAGGACGACGAGTGTATCATCCGCCGCCAGGGGGGCAAGCCCGCTGATCAGGCTGTAGGTGTAGCGCCCGATGCCGGGGAAATGGTCTTGGATGTAGCGTCCGTCAATGCCGATACGCACAGCCTATCCTGCCTTTCGTGCCAACACGGCCAGGGAGCTGGTCCACAGTGGCAATCCCAAGCGGGCCAACAGGCGGGTGGCCTCGTTGTACGCCTTCATCGCCAGGTACTTGCGCCGCTGCCGGTAGCGTATGGTGTCCAGATGGGTGACCTCCAGGTGATCGAACTTGCCACCCCGCGCCAGCAGCGCCCGACTGGTGCTGGCGGAGAAGTGGTACATGTGCTGCACCGGCGCGTTGTACGGCCCTCGGCCTGGGCGCAGGGCGGCCAGGACACGTCCCTTGGGCACCTGGAAGGCGGCGTTGCCGGTGTGGAAGCACAGGACGCCGCCGGGCTTGAGCAAGCGCACAGCTTCCGCCAGCAGAGCTTGGGGATCGCTGGCGTGTTCGATCACGTCCCACAGGGTGAGCGCATCGAAGGACTCGCCGGGCAAGGCGAGCTTCTCCAGGAAGTCCTCGTGCACGACGAAGCCGCGCTGGCGGGCGGCGGCGGCCGCGGGACGGTCAATTTCCACGCCGACGACATCGAAGCCCTGTTCCCGCGCTACGGTCAAAAAATCGCCATAGGCGCAGCCCACGTCCAGGAGGGTGGGGCTGCCGCCGCTGGCGCTGCGCAGCAACTGGCGCAGGCGACGACAGCCTGCTTCGTAGATGGTGCGATGCAGTTCCATCGCGCTGCGCCAGGCGCCGCCTCCGACCGAGCCGGTGAGCGCTTGCCGGTTCAACCGCGGGTTGACGTAGACCAGTCCGCAGTGCTGGCAGCGCACCAGGTTGAAGGTGTAGCGCTGGCCGGTCACCGTCTGCCAGTCGTGGGTCAGCAGCGCTGGCTGATCCGCTCCGCACAGGGCGCAGTTGACGTATTGCCACAGCTTGCTGATCGTCTCAGAGTTCACCCTGATCCTCCCAGGTTGAGGAGATGGCTGTACACGGCTTCCACGCTGCGGGCGGTCTGGGCGGCGGTGAAGTGCTCTGCGACGCGGCGGCGGCCCGCGGCACCCATCCGCCGGCAGCGCTGCCGGTCGCTCAGCAGCTCAACCATGGCTGCGGCCAGCGCCTGCTCGTCGCCCGGCTGCACCAGCAGCCCTGTCTCGCCGTGCTGCACGATCTCGGGCACGGCGCCGTCAGCGAAGGCCACCAGCGGGCGGCGGGCGGCCATGCCCTCGATGAGCACGCGGCCAAACGGTTCGGCGTCGGAGCAGTGCACGAGCACGTCCAGCGCCGCCAGCAACGGCGGCAGGTCCTCCCGATGGCCGGTGAAGACGATCCGTTCGGCCAGGCCCAGGTCGGCGGCGAGTTGGCGTAACCGTGTCTCGTACGCTGCGCCGCCGCCGAAGATGGCCCCGCCGACGACCAGGAAGCGAGTCTGGGGCAGTTGCTGCGCCACTCGCGCCGCCGCCCGCAGGAAACGATCCTGCCCTTTCCACGGCTGCAGCCGCCCCACGATGCCCGCCACCGCTGCGTCAGTCGGCAGCCCCAGCTCCGCTCGTGCCGGAGTCCCGTCCAGGTCAGGCGGGTACTCCTCCAGGTCGAGGCCGTTGTACACGACGGCGACTTTGGCCGGGCAGGGGAGCACCGCGGCCACTGCCTGCGAGATGGCGATGACCCGCTTGGCCCGCCGGCACATCAGCCGGGCGTACCAGCGCTCGGCGGGCGGATGGATGTCCCGCACGTGCCAGACCAGCGGCCGACTGGTGAGCGTCGCCGCCAGCGCGGCGTAGAAGCTGGCCCGCATCACGTTGCTGTGCACGATGTCCACCCGCTGGCGGCGGATGACCTTGGTCAGGGCCAGGCTGCCGCGCAGCAGCCGCAGGAGGCCTGACCTCTCTCCCCGCATCTTGGCCATCTCCAGGAGGAAAATGGACACATCCAGTCCGGCGGCGGCCTCGGCCAGCGGGCCGGGGTTACAGGCCAAGAGCGGTTGGAAACGCTCCCGGTCGAGATGCTTGAGCAGCAGCAGCAGGCTGCGCTCGGCGCCGCCCAGCGCCTCGGCGTGATCCACGAACAGCACGCGGGTCATGGCAGTTCACCCTCCAGCGCAGCCTGCAGGAGGGGATAGACCTGCACCATGTCCTGCGGCGGCGGGCCACCCAGCGGCGGGCCGTCGTGGGCGAAGATGCCCCACTGGCTGGGCAGCTCAGGATGGTAGCCATGCATGCCCTTGGGGATGTGACGGGCGAAGGTGCTGGGCTGGAAGCAATAGCCCTCCTCCAGCACCAGGATGACGTCGCCGAAGTCGGGATTGGTCAGCCCGTAGTGTTGTCGCTCCTCGTCCGTCAGCACCTGGCCGTGGGGCAGCGAGTGCAGGACATCGGCCAGCGGCTGGCGCAGCGTTTCGTCGTAGATCCACCCCCGCAGCAGGGTGGCGTCGCTGAAGGTGAGGTAGCGGCGCAGCCCCGGTTGCCCGCAGCGCGCCTCGATGTCCAGCCGGACGCCGCCGCGGACGTTGGCCATGCCGTGGTCGGAGACGACGAAAAGGTGCCCTGCCGGGTAGCGGCGGCGGAACTCCTGTGCCAGCTCGGCCACCCAGCCGTCCAGCCGGGCCAGGTGTGCGTTGTGTTCCGGCCTGTCCACGCCGTGACTGTGGCCGAGGCCATCCAGGTCGGGCAGGGGCACGAAGAGCTGCCGATGCTCGGCCAGCGCCGCCAGCGCCCGGCGGGCGATCGCTTCGTCGCGTGACCCCTTGGGGGCGATGCCCCGGTAGGACAGCACGTGCAGGCCCGGATGTTCGCTGAAAAGCGTGGGCTGGGGGAAGCGAGGCGAGAGGATGTGCTCTCCGGCCACGGCGAACTTGTCCAGGTCACGCAGCGGGATGTTGGGCATGACGTGGTCGGGACGGTAGCCACGGGTCAGCAGTCGTTGCAGGCCGCGGTTCAGCACGTAGGGACGGAAGATGGTGTCCAGCAGCGGCAGCAGCGGGCGGTAGCGGCGGCCCGGCGCTGCCGAGGGGTTGACCATCCACTCGCAGAAGTAGCCCACGTCGTCGGGGTGGAGGCCGGCGAAGAGCTCGGCGTGGATGTTGACGCTGTAGCCGAAGCCAGGGCGCACGGGATGCAGCGTGGGCAACTGGCCCAGGAAGTCCATCGCCGCCGCCTGGTCGTGACGCAGGCTGTCCACGAAGATGATCAGTGTATCAGCCATCCTCCCACTCCATCACCAGGTCGAAGCGCTGCCGGTACTTCGGATCGCCCAGCCGCACCGCCTCCCGCCAGAAATCGCCCCAGGCGCGGCGCAGCGTCAGCCAGCGGTCGGCGAAGTCGCCTTCCAGCAGGGGGAGAGGCGTCACGGCAATGCGGGCCAGCCGCCGGGCCGATTGCGCTAACTGCCTGGCCGCCTCGTCGTCCTGTCCGGCCTGATGGGCGACCAGCGCCTGATGCGCTGCCAGCAGGCCGGCGGTGGCGAGGCCCTTCCTTGGAGCGCACAGCCAGCGGATAGCCGCCAGCGGGCCCTCGTCTTTCGCATAGTCAATTGTCAGTCGCGCCAGGTTGACCCACTCGCCAGGGGAGATGGGCCGTTCGTTGAACAGGCGACGGGAATCAGTGGCCAGCCGTTGGGCCAGGGATTCGTCCGGTGGCAGGTGTTCAGAGGAGAGAGTGTTTCCCCTCCCTTTGAGGGAGGGGTAAGGGGAGGGTGGGATTCTCGTTGTGTCGAACCCACCCTCTCCTGTCCTCCCCCCGCGAGGGGGCGGGGGTTCTTGCTTCTCCCGAAATGCTGTGGTTGTGTTCACCTGATCAAGCAGGAATGCCAAGGCTTCCATCAGGTAGTTGATGCTTTTCGCATAGCGATTTGGCAGTGGTTCGGAGAAACGCAGGCTCTGGCGCTCCTGCAGGCAAGTGCTCAGGAAGGCCGGAAAATCCTCTCCGAAGCGCGGCGTTAGTCCCAGTTGGCCGTAGTGCTCGGCCAGGTACTGCACCCGCTGGCCGTAGGAGGGCAAGAGCACGCCGCAGTGCGGCAGCAGCACCGTGGTCAGATCCAGGGCGTTGCGGCAGAGCACGTAGCCCCAGACCATCTCCTCCAGCGCGGTCAGCGGCCCGCGCAGCAGGCGGCGGGGCGTGTGCAGCAGGATGGCCCACAGCCGCTTGAGGAGGATCTCGTTGCTGTTGCGCAGGTCGAGGTTGGCTGGCGTGACCTCGGGCAGCAGGTGGCGCACGTCCTCGCCGCGCAGCACCTGAGCGTTGGCCTTGAGCTCGTAGGTGAAGATGATGCGCGGCAGCGTGCGCAGCCGTCGCCGCTCACGGAAGATGACGTCCAGGTGAAAGAGCGGGTTGCGCTGGCCGAACCCCCGTTCCAGTTCCGTCAGTTGCGCCGCGATGCGTTGCCGCTCTCGCCCCGGCAGCCTCCGCCCGGTCACCACCAGCAACTCGTAGTCGCTGAACACTTGCAGCTGCCCGGCCACGTCGGCGTAGGCCAGCTCGCCGCGGGCGGCGGAGCCCAGGAGGAGCACGGAAACCAGGCCGGACGCTTCTCCAAGGATGTCTGCGGTTTGACGCAGGTTTTCTTGAATAAGTTGTGGGTATCTAGAAATCATGGGAGGACGCGATAGAGTTCAGTGGTAGGTGGGCCAATGGCGTATTCCAAAGTGAACATCTCCATGTGGTGGCCGATGATCCCAATCATGAGACTCTCCTCTTCAGGACGCACTGTTCCAACGACGATGTAATTCGCTCCACATCTGCCCAAGTAGGTCAGGATGCCAGCAGCGTCTTCAACGGGTGGGTAAGGAACAGTCAAATGGCCTGAGCGAAGATGAAACAGATAGGGTTTGCGTGCCATAACCACTGCATCCTCAGGAAGATGAATAGCGGTCCAATCGGCAACCGTGAAGTAGTTCAGCCACTCAGGTGGGTATGGGTTCTTATCGCGGCGCAGGGTGATGGCGGTATCAGCAGCCAGATTGAGGACCAAGAGGAGCACAGCCAGCACGGGTAACAGCGGCAAGTTTCGCCGTTCGGATCGCGTGAGCAGCGCTTCGGCAACACCCACAGGACCGGCCAAAAAGAATAGCGCTACTGGGATGACTGGAACAATGAACTTTTCGCCTTGCCAAGGCCACACCAGGCAAATGACCATGTAGCCGACGAGATACACGGCCAGGGGGTCAACCTCTCGACGGAGAGATCGCCAGATGCCCCAAAGCAAACTGGCCAGCACAGCCAAGCCCAGCAAGTAGGGCACGAGAGAAAAAGCTGGCACATATTGAGCCGTCAGGGAGAGGAAACGGGTAGGTGCGTAGAGCAATGCCCCAGCCCAGGAATCGATGTAGGTGGGGAGGTTCTTGAGAGCAAGGTGACCCAAGTGGACAGGTTGCGTGATTAGAGCCGTGAAGCCATGTGAGTCCCCGCCAGTGGCAAAGAGATCCCGGAGGTAGTTGTTCTGTCGAATCTCGGCCGGCAGGCCCCAGGAGTAAACCAACCAGGGCGCCAGTGCTACTACGTAGACCGCCACCGTGGCAAGAGCACCTTGCCAGTGCCGCCGCCGGGCCAGGACCACAAGCAGTGCAAGCATAAGGCTCACGCCTATGCTGCGGGTCAGAAACGCCAATGCAGCGCAGAGTGCGGCCAGGGAGAGGGTCACGAGACTCTGGGCAGACCGATCATTTGAGCGTGCGAATAGAGCCAACGTTGCCAGCGAGAAGAGGAGATAGAGGCCTTCTGGTCGCACAGTATTGGCGTAACGAAATAGCCAGGGATTGGTGATGCTCAGCAGAATTAGAACACGTGCACCTGGGACACCAAGGGCTGGCCGCACCAGATAGTACAGTGGCAGCAGAGCGAGCCAAAAGGAAGCGACCGAGGATAGCTTCAGCAGTCGTAGGTTGTTACCATCCAGCAAGGTCAATGGTGCCAGCATAATAGGAAAGGCAGGTGGGGCCTTGGCGAAGGGTAGATTGTCAGGAGTGTTAGCCAGACGATAGCCGTTGCCTTCAGCCAGCGAGCGGGCGAGGATAATGTACAGCGCATTATCGCCACCTGTATCTAGGTACGAGTCCAGGCATAGCGATTGCAACACCAGCAACGTCATCATTACAGTGGGAAAACACCACCGGCTTTTGATCAATTGGTGCACTGAGCTGAGAGCGCCGTCTAACCAGGAGGAGAGGCTACTGTTCGAAGACGGTGCATTGATATGGTGACCGTGTCCCATGGTGATGTGCTCCAGCTAATGGAGTGTGCATCGAATCTTAACACTCCAGTCTCTACCGTTGAGCACGTTTTGGAAGAGCTGATGCAGCGTCTCTTCCATCACGTCCCAACTGTAGCGTTCGATGCAGCGCTGTCGTGCCCGTTGGCCCAGTCCCTTTGCGAATGGCGCGTCGAGCGCCAGATGGCGGATGGCTTCGGCCAGCGCCTGCACATCGCCGGGCGGGACGATCAGCCCACACCCGTCTAGGATCTGCGGCAGGTCGCCCGCGGCGGTGGCTACGATGGGCCGAGCCATGGCCATGGCATCAAACACCTTGGCCGGCACCTGGGCGCGGGCGAAGGGGATGTCCCGCTGCGGCAGCGCCACCAGGTCGGCCGCGGCCAGGTAGCGGGGGATCTCGACGAAGGGCTGCATGCCCAGCATGTGCACTCGCTCCCCGCCCAGCGCCGCCAACCGCTCGGTGTACGGGTTATTGCGATCCACGCCCACGATGACCAAGGTCAGCGGCAGGTCGTCCAGAAGGTGCAAGGCAACGATGAGTTCCTCAAGCCCCTTGTGTGGTCTGGGGGTGCCCAGAAACATCACGATCTTGCGCTCGTCGAGGCCCCATGCCTTTCGCAAGGCCTGACCGGAGTAGCGTGCGGGATCGAGATGATCTGTATCGCGCCCATGCGGCACGTACACGCCGCCGAAGCGCTGCTGCAGCAGGCTGGAAACGGTGGTGACGGCATCGGCCTGGGGGATGAGCCGTTCCATGAGCAGCAGGTACTGGCTGGCGTAGGGATTATGCAGCCGAGCGACGAGGCCGAGCAGTCTGCGCCAGCGGTTCAGCGCATATTCCCCCTCGATGTCCCAATCGTCAATATCCAGCACCAGTGGCATCCCTCGCAGCCGCTTGGCCAGCAACCCCACCCCGAAGCTGGCTGGGCGCGGCTTCACGGCATAGACAACGTCTCCCTCAATCTGGCGCAGGAGTTCCCGCATGGCCAGGAAGAAGCGAGGGAAGTGGCTGCCGCGCACCGATTTGATGTTGAACTCGCCCGTATCGCAGGGCGGCCAGATGCCTTCGCCGAAGATCGGACCCAGGATCTCCACCTCGTAGCGGCGGCCCAGCACTTGGGCCAGGAGGTAAGCCCGTCCCAGCGCGTTGCTGGACAGGTTGGCGCAGAGAATGGAAATCTTGCTCATGGCTGGCCCCGGCTGCCCAACGTTTGAGCTGCGATGCGCGTCATGCAGTACAGCAGGCCCTGGGCCGTCCAGTAAGCTTGCTGGCCTGTGGGCAAGGTCTGGCGGAAGAAGCGCACCTGGCCGCTCAGGTCACCCAGCGCCGTGCGGGCGATGCTCCACAGGGACGGGGGATGGACCGATATCTGCCGCTTCGATCGTCCGATGAGAAGTTGGCGGCGGTAGTACGTGGGCAGCCCTTCGTCGTGGGAGTGGTAGACCCTCGCCTCTGGTTCGTACACGAAGCGATACCCTCGTTGCAGCATCATTCTGGCCCAGGCTCTGTCCTCAGCATAAGCCAGCTCAGGGAAGGGAAACCGCAGCACCAGCTCCCGCTGCGTCGCGGAGGCCACGTTGGAAAAGGGAATCACCGGCTGAGGGTGTCCGTCGTCTTCTTCGGCCCTCTCTTCGGGGCTGAACGTGCGTCGCTGGGCGGGAAAGCGCAGATGCAGCCGGGCGGCTTCCAGCGGCGAAGCCTCGGGCCAGGGGACTTCGCGGCTGTAAACGCCAGCGACCCGCTTGTCTCGGTCGAGATGGACCAGCAGCCGCTCCAGCCAGCTATCGTCCAGAGGGAGGGCATGGGCGGTGAAGGATACGAAGAAGCGCCCGCTGGCCAATCGAGCTCCCTGATTCAACGTCCGTCCGTAGTTGAACTCCTGGGGAGGGATTTCGTGCAAGCGCACAGGAAAACGGCGGCAGATGTCCAACGTGCCATCTGTGGAACCGGAGTCGATGACCACGATCTCGCAGCGGCGCGGCGTATCTTGAGCCAGTAGCGCGGTCAGGCACTTCTCCATCTTGGCCACTTCGTTCTTTGTGCGGATGATGATTGAGACTTCCGGTACGTGACTCATCGCTTCGTCCTGTGCTGTCGAGCCTGTTGCCAGATGCTGCGCGCATAGCTGCCCGCCGGGATGGGCAGTTGCAGCAGTTCCAGAAAGGTGGGGAAGAGATCAATCATGGGCACCGGCTGATGCATTTCCCCAGCAGGAACGTCGTGGACGTTGTTGACGGTGAGGTAGTGGGCCCAGTTGTCCCGTACCTCCGGCAGGTAGCCGTGCATGCCCCGCGCTGGCTTGAGATGCTGGAAGAAGTTGGGAAAGATCAGCGCATGCCCGTCGGCGACGAAGAACAGTTGGCCGAAGCGGTCGTGTTCGAAGTGGATATGCAGCCGCTCGTAGTCTCCTTGGCGCAGAATGCGTCCTCCCTCCAGCGAGGCCAGTGTCTCTTCCGTGATCCGCCGCGCTCTTTCGTGCCCGAACCAGAAACGGGCCTGCGTCGAATCCAGGAAATAGACGAAATCACGCGGCACGCGCAGGCCGGTTTGGCGCAGTGCGGCCTCCACGTTTACCAAGCGCCGGATGGAAACCATGCCGTGATCGCCGAAGATCACACCGTTGACCTGATCAAACATTCGGTCGAGATGGTCATAGACCTCCTCTACCGCGGCGTCCAGTTCCTTCAGCGTTTCCCGGTACTGCCGTGATTCTGGCCCGTAGCGGTGCCCCGCCCAGTCCAGTTCGGCGAAGTGCAGGTAGGCAAAACGATGCTCTGGCCTGATCTGCTGCTGGAAGGCGCGCAGCAGTGGCTGCGTGTGCTGGTCATGCCCTGGGTATCCCAGCCAGAGCCAAGAGAAGCCATGCTGCCGCAGCACGTCGAAGACGGTGGGGCTGGGCAAAGCGTTGGGCTGCCAGGTTAGATGGCGTTCGGAATAGGCGAAGTAGCGCAGGAAGCGAAAGGGGACTTGCCACGGCTGAGCGTAGAGGGCGGAAGCGGAATGACCTCGGCGCCGCTCGTTGCGCCGCGCCAGACTCCGCAGCCCGCGATGGATCAGGCCGCGCAGCTTGGGCACCCGCAGCAGCCCATCAGGCAGGGGCAGATAGCGCGTGAAGCGGTAGGGTGAGCCCTCCGGATCGTACCAGAAGAGATGGCACACATCGCATTCTTGCGGCCACAGGCCGGCGAAAAACGCCGGACGCGTCTGAAAGGCAAACGGCTCCACCGCCGCTCCCCAGACCCCTTTTTGCTGCAAGGACCACAGAAAAGGAGTGTCAGTGGGATTAATGCAGCCGTGCCTCAGAGCGTCCAGCAGGATGGCAAACGTGACTTTGGATGGCGACATCGTAGTATTGTCCCCCTCGGCAAATCCGGAGCGCCGACACCTTGTCGGCGGCTGGGAGCGGCCTCTGCAGGTTCTTCGGACAGGTTCTCAATGCTTGATGATGTACCAATGTTCTACAACTGCCCGGCGTATCTCCTCCCAGGAGGCTTCGGGCGATGGCAACGTGCATCCGCTGTGTTGCAGGTGCTGCCGGGCTGAACGGACAAGTTGGTGTTCAGCGGCAGTGTCGTGTTTAGCTTGTATCAGGTGCAGGGCGGCTAACTCCAGGTGCAAGATCGCACCATAGGTTGGAAAACGGCCCAACAGGCGGCGCACCAGGTCTCGGGCGTAGCCCCGCCAGTTCTGAAGGCTAAGGGGACTGGCGTAGAAACGGCTAAAAGCACGCCAATCGTCGAAGCCACGCCGGTAAAAGCGCGGCAGGAATTCCTGCAGGGTCTCGGCATAGAAGTCCATGCCCTCTTGCCAATAGCTCAGTGCATCGAATGCGGGCACCGGCGCGGGGCGCAGCTTGAAGTCGCAGGCCCGCTGCACCAGCGCAGCCTCCGTCTTGCGCTGCGGATAGACCTCGGCAAACCGCTGCGCCCGCTTTTGGTAAAGATGCTCGTAACGGCCTGCCAGTATCAACAACGCATCGCAGCAAGCCAGGATAGCCTTGCTGGTCTGGTTGGCGAGTTTGAAGACCTCCTCATTTTGCAGAGGGTGATGAAGGAAATCATTCCTGTATGCTTCGAGGATGGACACGAAGCGATTGAAGAGCATCTTCTTGCCCTCGGCCCAAGGGATGTCGCTGGCCTGCCACCGCGGCCAGCGATCCATGACCTGTGGATGGCCGTGGAACAGATACCCGCCGGCAGAACTGTCGTAGTGAAGCTGTGTGAGGGGAAGCCTGGGTATCTCGCTTCCTTCCAGAGCCAGCAGATCGAGCAACCAGATGCCGACCCGCCGGGCCAGGATCTGACGTTGCTGGGCCAGCGCCTGGCGATCAATGCGCCCCTTGTGGATGACAAGGATGTCGTAGTCATTGATGGGGGTGATATTCCCCGTGCCATCCACCAGCACGCTGCCCTCTCCGCGTCCGAATCCGCCAACCAGAATCAGCGCTGTGATGTTGGGAAAGCGCTCCAGCAATGCTTCCCTGATCAGCGTCAGGTCTCGTTCCACCCGCGCATTGATGTGAGGGTCATGATGTACGGTGAAGTGCATAACGTTTGAAGATGGAAAGGATTTCCAGTAAGGCGACATGATCGAGCAGGTAGAGCAAAGCCAGGTAGAGGGCTCCTTGTCCCGCCAGCGCGACGATGTACTGCCCCAGGCTCAGCTCGCCCGGATGCCGGATGAGCAAAGCCATCGTCGCGCTGGTCAGCGCGAAGGCGAGCACAGGCCGGACCAGCAAGGCGCGATAGCTGACAGCAGGCAGAAGGCTCTTCAACTTGGGCACCATGAAGACGAAGCTGAAGGCGATGGTGAGCAACACCGCTACGGCCATACCGTTGAAGTCGTAGTGCAAGAGCAGAGGATAGCCGGCCAGGAGCAGCACGATGGCGTTCAGGACGATGACCCTGAACTGAAACGGGGTCTCGCCTTTGCAGGTCATCACTTGTGTCCAGTGGGCGACGATGCCCCGCATGGTGATCAGCACCATGAACACCTGGAAGGCGAAGGTCGCCGGCAGCCACTTGGGGCCGAAGAAATAACGGATGGTCGGCTCGCCAAGGGTCAAGGCGATGCTGCAAAAGGGCAAGAGCACGAAGGCCGACGTGCGCGTGGCGAGCTTGAAGCCGCGCAACAACTGTGCGTCATCTCTGGCGCGGGAGAAAGCTGGAAAGACCACCGAATTGAGCGCCGTCTGGGCCGCCAGGATGTAGTGAGGGAACTTGAAGGCCAGCCAGTAGTAGCCCAGCTTTTCGTTGCCGGCGATCTTGCCCACCAGGAAATCGTCCACGTTCCAGTAGAAGTAGGCCACGATGGCTGCCCCGGTCAGCGGCAGGCCGAAACGGAGGATCTCGCCGGCGATCTGGCGGTTCCAGCGCAGGCGGGGCCGGTATGCAGCAATGCCCCAGAGAACTGCCCCCTGAATGATGCCCTCGGCCAAGACGCCGCCGACGATGCTCCATAGCCCGGCTCCCAGGAGAGCGAGCGAGATAGCCACCGCAGCGTTGGCGACGATCCCCGCCAAGCCGGGGATGTTCGCGTGCAGGAAATCGAGTTGTCGCTCGAACCATGCTTTGGGAATCAACAACCGCTCAGCGATCAGGGTGAGCGCCAGGACTCGGGCAAAGGGGGTAACCTCCGGTTTGCCCAAGGCGTCCAAGATGATAGGGGCCAGGCTCACGAGCAACAGACTGACCACCAGGCTGAGGGTAAGTTCAATGGTGAAGGCTGTGTCGGTGAAAGCCGTGGCCCGGGCGTGGTCGCTGCGAATGATGGCCTTCTGTCCCTGGACATTGGTGAGAAAAGCGCAGAAGCCGACCACTGTGGTGGCGAAGGTGACGACACCGAAGGCTTCCGGGGCCAGCAGCCGGGTCAGGATCATCTGCGTCGCCAGGTTGGCGATAATCCTGAAACCCGTCACCGAAGATACGATCCCGATGCCGTTCAGTGAACGTCTTAGCAGGCTGTCTTCCTCTGTCATCTCAGCCTTGCATCTTTCTCGAAATCGCCTCTGTGTCCGCGCTCGGTCTCCTCTCCCAGCAGCGCCTGGATGCGGGCCACCACCATGTCCATGGCCACCTCGTTGAAGCCCCCTTCAGGGATGATGACGTCGGCGTAGCGCTTGCTGGACTCCACGAATTCCAGGTGCATGGGCCGCACCGTGCTCAGGTACTGCTTGACCACCGATTCCATCGTGCGCCCCCGCTCGGCGATGTCCCGCTGCAAGCGGCGGATGAAGCGCAGGTCAGCATCGGTGTCCACGTAAATCTTGACGTCCATCAGCTCCCGCAGGTCGCGGACGGCGAAGATGAGGATGCCCTCCACCAGGATCACCGGCTGCGGCTCCACGCGGCGCGTCTGGGCCGTGCGGGTGTGGGTGGTGAAGTCGTAGATGGGCACCTCGGCCACCTGCCAGGCCTGCAGCGCCTGCACGTGCTCGATCAGCAACTCGTTGTCCAGCGTGTCCGGGTGGTCGTAGTTGACCTTGGCCCGCTCGGCCGGCGGCAGGTGGCCCTGGTCAAAGTAGTAAGCATCGTGCTGCAAGAAGGCGATGTGCTGGAAGCCGACCCGGCCGAGGATGGCCTCGGCCACGGTGGTCTTGCCGGAGCCGGTGCCCCCGGCCACGCCGATGGTGATGGGGTTACTCTTCGCGGCCATCGCTCCCCTCCAAGGCTCTTGCCAGTTGCGCCAATTCCTCTGGCACGTCTATGGTTGCCCCCTGCGCCCGCCCTGTCAGTCGCACGGCCACTGCCCGCCGCTCGGGAATCAGCTCCGCCCACACTTGCAGCGCCGGCCAGATCAGTGGCAGGACGGCTGCCAGGAGAATGAACAGCCCGCCCGCCAAGAGCCAGGCCAGGCCCGGTGCCCGTGTCGCCCGCAGCACCCGGTAGCGCTCCGGCGTGAGCTCAAAACGAGCGCCGGTCACTTCCAGCACGCTGTTCCTGCTGAGCGAGGTGGCGAGGATGGGGTCTGAGTTGCCGCCCTGGTAGGCTTCCAGCAGAAACGATGGCTGGCCGGTCTGGTCGGCGGAGGGAGGGGGCTGGACGACGACCCGCAGTGCCAGGTTGCGCTCGGGCACGGTCAAATGGCGCTCGGCCTGCGGCTGATCGAAGATGAGGCTGACCGTGTCGGCAACCGTGGCTTCGCCGGTCAGCGGCTGCAGGCTGAGGGGTTGGCCTGTCTCGTCTTCCCCGCGCACCAGCAGCGCCGGCCCGTCCCCCGTCTGGTACACGCCGATGCCGCGATAGCGCGCCGGACGGGCCAGGGCCAGCGGTCTGGCCACGGTTTCGCCCTGGTCATGGAGGAAGAGAAGCTGCCCGCTGCCGGTGGACGCGCTCTTTTCCAGACGCAGGCTGAGCCCCGTGTCGTGCTGCAGGGCGCTCTCCTGTCCAGGGGCTAGCAGCAGTTCGGACGTCTGCCAGCCCCACCCGCTGTTGATGAACAGCCCCCACAGCAGGAGCAAGGCCCCGACGTTGGCCAGCACAGGGGCCAGCACGCCGAGGCGGGCGCGGTCAGCGTAGAGGCAGGCGCCAGTGGCCGTCTCTTCTTCCTCTCCCCCCAACACCCGCAGGCCGCTGGCGGCGAGTTGTGTGCGCACGGCGACGGCGGCTTGCGGCAGCGGTGGCAACAGCGACGCCGAGGTCGCGTGGGGAAGGTCGGGCGGGGCGGGAGGCGCAGGGCGGCGGTCGCTCAGCACGGTCCAGGCCATTCTCGCCGCTTCGGCGGCGCGCAGCAGCAGGTGAAAGGCCAGCAGGGCCAGCAGCAGCCGGAACCACAGGGCGTGGGCGATGTCCAACAGACCCAGAGTCCGCAGCACCATCCCCGCGGCGCCGTAGCGGGCGGCGGTGCTGCTCAGCCAGCGGCTGGCCAGGGCCGGGTCGGTTACCTCCGCCGAGGAGAGTTGTGGCAACAGCGAGCCCAGCAGCAGGCTCAGCGTCAGCAAGGCCAGCAGCACGAGCTGGGCGGTCTGCCCGCTGGCGATGCGCCAGAGCCTGTCGAGGATGTCGGGATGAGGTTTTCCTTTCGCTGTCTGATCCGCCAGCATGGGCTTCCCCTGGGCGTGGCGTAAAACGTGAAACGTAAAACGTAAGAGTGGACCACGTTTCACGCCTTACGCTTGTGCAGAGGCGCTGTGTCCTCAGCTTTCCAGTGCGTTTGGCGTACAAAAGCCCCAACCGGGCAGAGGTCGGGGCTTTGTGGGCGATGGAGCCACCCATCGGATTTGAACCGATAACCTAGCGCTTACGAAGCGCTTGCTCTGCCGATTGAGCTAGGGTGGCCCGCGGGGCGGGGATGGCTTCCCCAACCGGGGGTATTATACCCACAAAGGCGAAAGGGTGCAAGTTTGGGCGTGGCCAAAAAGCTTTTCCACCGCGGAGACCGCCGAGCACGCTGAGTCGCCGATTGAAATCGCCGTTGGGGGGCGCTGAGCGCCGGTCGCCCGCCTGCGCGGGCGAGAAGGCGTTACCATGGCGTCGGCGCCGGCCGACGCCTGGCCGTAGGCCCTGCTGCCGGACACTTCAGTGTATCGGCAGTGCCCCCAGCAAGCTGGGGAGTCCGACCCCAAGGCCCGCCGGCTGTGGTCAGGAGACCTTGCCGAACAGCCGGCCTTCATGACCCCAGGGCCTCCAGCAGGAGTTGCAGTTCGACGGCGTCGCGGAAGTCCAGGTTGGGGTCCGTGGCCAGGGCCGGGTCGCGGGAGCCCCGGAGGATGGCCTGAAGTTTTGGGATCATGGCCTTGAGCCAGGCTGGCGTATCTGGTGCGGTTGCGGCCTGGGCCAGGAATCGTTTCGCCTCCGTGGTGTCACCGCGTTGGATGTCTTGGGCGATCTGGGCGCAAAGCTGCGCACCGGGCCGCCGGCTCTCCCCACCGGCGCGGCGGTAGGCCAGGTAGGTCTGCACCGCCTGCTGGCGGGCGTGGGCTGCGGCCTGGGGGTCCCCGGCCTCCCGTTCCAGGTCGTGCAGGATGTCCCACGTCTTCCACGGTTTGGCGGCGTGGCCGAAGGGCTCGTTGCACTTAATGGCCCGCTCCAGCTCGCGGCGCGCCTCGTCGGTCCGCCCCAGCTTGATGAGCACGCTCGCCAGGTTGCTGCGGTCTATCCCTTCATCACGCAAATCGCCCAATCCAATATCGATGTCTATCGCTTGGCGGTAGAAGGTAACGGCTTCCTCGAGACGCTCCATTTCAACGTACAGGTTGCCGAGTTCAGTCAAGGTGTCGCACTCGCCGGCCCGGTCTTTCAGCCGCACCCTTCTGGCCAGCGACTGACGGTAGGCCCGCTCGGCCTGGTCGTACTGGCAAGCGCTCCTGTGCACCATTGCGATCTGATGCCAGGCCGTGGCGACGGTGCGGGGCTCGCCCAGGCCCTCGAAGATGTCGCGGGCTTCGGCGTGCGCTTTCAGCGCCTCGGCGTAACGCCCCTGCAGCATGCGGACTGTGCCGAGTTGTCCCTTGCTGACAGCGACCCATCTCCTATCTCCAAGCTTCTCAAACCGCCGGATGGCCTCCTGGTAGCCGGCGGCGGCCTCATCCAGCCGGCCCAGGTCCGTCAGGCAGTCCGCGCTCTCGGTGATGGCGGCGGAGGCCATGCGCGCGGCGCTGGTATTGCCGGCGTCGGCCAACCGTTGGGAGCGCTGCTGCGCCTCGGCCAGGGGCGCCAGCGCCGCTTCGGCCGCTCCCATGAATCGCAGCACCCTTCCCAGGCTGAAATGTGCCATGGCGATGTCGTAGGCCGCCCCAGGATAGGCGCCCTCCCCGCCGGCCAGGCAGCGCTGCAGGAGTTGTCGGGCAGCGACGTGGGCGCCGGGCAGGTCGCCGCGCTCCAGCAGCCGACGTACGTTTGCGCTCTCCGTCAGGTATCGGGCGTGGCTCCACTGGCCCAGGGCCTGGGCCGCCCCCTCCCGCACCTGGGTGGCCTGGGCCAGGGCCTGGGGCCGGCCCAATTGAGCGAGCAGCGTTTCCATTTGACCTGCCAGGCCCACCATCTGCTCCGGTGGCAGGTTCTCCTGGGCCCAGGCCAGCATCCGCAGCAGGTTGGGCAGCTCCAGCAGCGTCAGCCCGAATGCAAGCTGTGCGGCCTTGAAGATTTGCTCATAGAGGAAACCTGTCAGTTGGACCATCGCCTGGCCCCAGCGCGCCCGCAGCGCGTCCCGTTCCGCCTCGTCCAGCTCCTCCAGCAGGTAGGCCGGCAGGGCCGGGTCCAGCCGCAGATGTCCATAGCCCATGTCCTCTCCCAGCCCCACGTCAATCAATGCTGCGGCCATGTTCCCGGCTGCGTCCGCATCCCCATCCAACATCAACGCCAACACTGCCATGTTTGCTCCTCCGTGAAACACGGCCAGCACGTTCACCTGTTGCCGCATGGCCGCCGGCAGCCGGCGCAGGGAGAGCTCCACGCTGGCGAAGAGCGACCGCTCGCGGTCGTCGGGGTGCTTCTCGTGCAGCTCGCGCATCAGGCCGTGCAGGTTGTCGGTGGTGGCGCGCACGCCGCCCTTCCGCTGGCCCACCTCCCGCGCCAGCAGCACCAGCGGTCTGGGGTGGCAGTGCACCGCCTCCACCAGGTCGGTGATCTCCTGCGGGGTGGCGCCGGGGTCGGTCGCCGGCGGCTGCCAACCCTCACGGGCCATCACCTGCTCCACCAGCTTGACGGCGTCGTCCCGCGTCAGCGCCCCCAGAGGCGGCATCCGCCCATCGTCGAAGGGGGACGGCAGGCGCTCGCGGGAGGTGAACAGCAGACGCGTGGCCCCGTGGGCATCCAGCAGGGCCCGGCACAGATCGAACAACTCCTCCAGCGGGGCGGCGCCGGGCGGCACCTGGCCTGCGGCGTCGGGCAGCACGCTCTCCAGGTTGTCCAGCACGACGATGGTGGACTGGTCGGCCAGGGCGCGCTGCACGGGCTGCAGCGCCTTCTCCAGGCTGGGATACTGGGCCACGGAGTAGCGGTCGCCGTCGGGCAGCAGTTGCCGGCCCAGGGTATCCAGCATGCCCCGGGCGTCGGTGTAGGTCTCCAGGCTGGCGAAGGCGGCGCGCCGGAAGCGCCCGCTGCGCAGCAGCCAGCGGGCCAACTCGGCGGCCAGGGTGGTCTTGCCGATGCCGCCCGGCCCGCGCAGCACAGCGTACGGTTCCGCCTGCAGCAACCGCTCCAGGGCCAGGAGCTCGCGGCTGCGCCCGATGAAGGTGTGGGGCGGCGCCTCGGGCAGGTCGCCCAGGCTCAGCCGGCGCTGCCGCGCCTGGAGCCGCCGGACGGTCTGCGGCGGCAGCGCGGTGATCAACTGCGGGTCGCGCTCCTCCTGGTAGAGCACGGGCACGAACCAGTCCTGCAGGTGCAGCTCGCCGGCGCCCATGACCGCGCCGCGATGGGTGTCGCCGCTCAGGGCGAGCTGGCCGGCCAGCATGGCCTTTCCCACCGGCGCCCCCTGCGCCAGCTCAGCGTAGAAGGCCTGGACGAAGCGGCGGGCCGTCTCCACCAGCACGCTGTGGCTCATGGCCACCACCGAGGTCACGCCCTCGTCCAGCAGTTTGGCGGCCACGGAGGCCGTGGGGTCCTCCTCGACGCGGGCGGTCTGGCAGGCGTCCAGAAACACCAGGGGGATGCGGTAGCCGCGGATCACCTCGGCCAGCTTCTGGGCGTGGACCAGTTGCAACCCCCGCCGCTCCAGCTTGCCGGTGTCCTTGGGATCCTCGAAGCACAACGCCCCCAGGCCCAGCTTGCGGTCGTACACCCCGTGGCCGTCGAAGTGCACCACGTCGAAAGGCTGGCCGGCTTCGTCGGCGCGGCGCAGGGCCTCCTGCAGGGTGGGGAAGGTGGGCGGCGTGAGGACGGTCAGCTCCACCAGCTCCCCCAGGTTTTCCACCGCCTCCACCAGCGGCAGTCCGCTGGCGCGGTGGTCGAAGTAGCGGGCGTGCTCGTCCTCGGGCCGCGGGCTGACCAGCAGGATGCGGATGGGCAGCTCCGTCAGCCGGATGGACTGCTGCCGGCGGTTGGGCAGCCGGCGGCGGACGCCAACGGCGTCCTTGCCCCGGAACAGGACGCCGCGATCGTCGCGGAGCAGCTCCCAGGGCAACGAGAGCAGGTCGCTGGCGGCTTCCCGCGCCGCCGCCTGGTCCTCCTCGCGGCTGTCCGCAGGCAGCTCGCTGTCCACCCAGACGGAGAAGCGCCGCTCGACGCTATCAGCAGCCTGCCGCCAGGCGGTGAGGGCGTCCTGCGCCGCCGGCGCTCCCAGGGCGGCCTGGTACAGCGCCCGGCCCCACTGCGGCAGTTGGGCCTCGATGCGCTCGGCCCGCTCCTTGAACACCCCGGTCGGCCACA
>JACKQG010002583.1_pt1 | contig 23465 bp, 18 predicted proteins | sample 8237621 | NCBI WGS metagenome assembly JACKQG01 (sample SAMN15677084, study PRJNA649215) | marine metagenome | biome: marine; feature: Black Sea; material: saline water; isolation source: suspended particulate matter (SPM) from the Black Sea western gyre | collected 2013-06-09/2013-06-10 | depth... | reverse complement strand
AACAAAACAACCAATCGAATATACACCCACAAAAACAAACACAAATAAATTTGAGGGATATTCCGTTATAGGAACGCTTCCATCTGGGGGAAGTGGCGCAAAACTTTACATTGCCACTTCAGCAAAAAACAATTCATCCGTAGTTATTAAAAATTTTGAGATAGCAACAGGATCTCAACTTCCGCAAATTGTCCGAGAATCCCGCGCGATGGAGGCGGCAAAAAAACTTGGGTTAGTGCTTGATCATCACCTTGATAGTGAACGATTTTGGTACGCCATGCCGTATCACAAGGGCGATCACCTTGGGGTTGTAACAAATAAACTACACAAAAAGACGGCCAAACTTACAGAAGAACAGTTGCAAACCATACTTTCATATCAACGCTCTCTCCTACAGACTTTGTGCGAATACCACTCCGCAGGTCTTTGGCACAAAGATGTAAAACCAGACAACATTATTATTCATGGTGGTGCCGCCCATCTTGTTGACCTTGGTCTTGTGACACCACTAGCCTCGGCAATGACACTTACAACGCACGGAACAGAATATTTTCGTGATCCGGAACTTGTCCGCCAATCTATGCGCGGTGTAAAAGTACACCAAGTGGACGGTTCAAAATTTGATGTATTTGGTGCAGGCGCGGTGCTGTATTTTATGCTTGAAAACACGTTCCCCGCGCACGGAGGGTTAAGTGATTTTAGCAAGGAGAGTCCCGAGTCTATTCGTTGGATAGTTCGAAGAGCAATGGCAGATTACGATAAGCGCTATGCCTCTATTGAAGAGATGCGCCTGGATGTTGACACCCTTTTACGCGCAAAAAACACAACGAGCGTTCGACCAGCCGACCTACCATCGGTGGGTGGAGAGCCTGCGCCCCCACAAGGAACATCAGCGCGGCGCCTACCCGCGAAATCCACACCATCAACAGGGGGTGGTCCCTTTGTCCCCACAAAACCCTATGCATACAGAACAAAACCACTTGGGCTAGTTGCAATGCTTGTCGCCGTAGCAGTAGGCGTTGCGGTAGTGCTTAAATCAGAGACAGCGCCAGAAACACCCTCGGTCGAACACATACTCCCAGCGAGTGTCCCAGCAGGAAGAGTGTTAGTGCTCAATGAGCTTACTACATCCCTAAGCGACCAAGCACGAAAAGTGGCGTCAAACAAAATGGCTGAACTCGGCGTTGCTGGGTGGGAATTGTTTATCGACGCTGAAAAGGAAGCGGTTGTGCGGACTTGGCTACCAACAGATCCCACGGTTTCACTAGTTCCAGCAGGAAAATTGGCGAATGAAAACATATCTGGCATCCTTCTCGTCCAAGAGAACGAAGAATCTGTACCGATGTTTCACTTTATTGATGAAAACGGCGCACTCTTAATCCAATAAAATAAACGGGTGGAATTAGAAACAACTCTCCTTATCGCAATTGGGGTGTTTGCTATGGCGACGATGTACTCGACCGTTGGGCACGGGGGTGGTTCTGGGTATCTTGCCATTCTTGCAATCGCAGCTCTTGCCCCAGAACAGATGAGACCAACGGCGCTTCTTTTAAATGTAGTTGTGGCAAGTATCGCAACATGGAAATTCGCCGGACATGGGAAGTTCCGAAAAGACATTTTCTTCCCACTCATCTGCGTGAGCATTCCGGCAGCATTTATAGGTGGCGCTTTTGAATTATCACCCCGACTCTATAATCCTATTGTTGGAATAGTCCTGTTGGTTGCCGCAATCCGGCTATGCATCCCAACACAAAGAAAAGAAAGAACAAAAAGTCCACAAACCCCTGTTCTAATAATTGCAGGTATATGTATTGGTTTTGTAAGCGGTGCAATTGGTATTGGTGGAGGTATTTTTTTAAGTCCGTTTGTGTTGCTGCTAGGCTGGACAACCGCAAAACAAACCGCAGCAATAAGCGCACCCTTCATTCTTCTTAATTCAATCGCTGGACTTTGCGGAATAACATTTGAATTTGGTGGCTTACCTATAAACACCACGCTTGTTGCCCCGTTACTGGTTGCTGTTGTTGCCGGTGGTTATATTGGGGCAACTTTTGGCAGCAAAAAACTCAGCCATGTAGGGCTTCGAACCGTCCTTGGTGTAGTTTTACTTTTTGCATCTGCGAAGATGCTACTAACGAGCACAAGCGCAGCAAGCCAAGAAGTGTTGAATGAGATAAAATACACACAATGAATTCCCAAGCAGCAAATCTTCGAACCTCAATGGAACAAGGCGTCGTCATGTGCCCAGGCGCATGGAACGGCTTGGTTGGCGCAGCGATTGCTAATGCTGGATTCAAATCGTGTTATATAAGCGGGGGTGCAACCGCGAACGCTTCTGGGTATCCAGACGTAGGGCTCATTACGCTCACGGAAATGTGCCGGACTATTAAAGAGGTTTCGCACGCAAGCAAACTCCCCGTGATTGTCGACGCAGATACTGGGTATGGCGAAATAGAGTGTCTCGCAAGAACGGTTGTTGAATACGACCGTAACGGCGCAGCAGGGATGCACATCGAAGACCAGGAGTTTCCGAAGAGGTGCGGCCACCTTGATGGCAAATCATTGATATCGAAACAAGAAATGGTTCAAAAAATTACAACAGCTGCCCAAAGTAAACCCAACGACGACTTTATTCTTATTGCAAGAACAGATGCGCGTGGAGTAGATGGTATGGACGCAGCAATTGATCGCGGAAATGCATATAGAGATGCGGGCGCTGACATGATTTTTCCAGAAGGCCTGCGAAGCGAAGAAGAGTTTGCAGAATTTGCAATCAAATGCCCAGGACTATTACTTGCAAACATGACAGAGTTCGGAAAGACCCCACACCTAACGGCGGGCCAATTTTATGACGTTGGCTACAATCTTGTTATTTATCCAGTAACGTTTCAACGCGTTGCGATGGGAGCAATAACACGCTGCCTAGAACAGTTACACGAAGAGGGTACTGCGGAAGGTTTTGAAGATCAAATGCAAACAAGGCAAGACTTGTACGACCTGCTTGGCTACATTCCGGGCGAAGCGTGGTCGTTTTAGCTCCACGGCAACCCACCAACTAGATTCTGATAGAATGGGGTGTTCAGCGAATGTAGAGTTTGCGCACTTTTTATAGAAAGAAATCATGTCACAAACAGAAGAAAAAACAACAAAACAACCAGATCAACGGGGTTTGGCCGGTCAAGTGATTGGAGACACATCGGTTTGCGCAGTTAATCAAACCCAACTCATGTATCGAGGGTATGAAATTGCAGACCTAGCAGCGAATGCAACGTTCGAAGAGGTGGCGTATCTACTTTTGGTTGGTGAGAAACCAACGGGCGATGAGTTGGCGACGTTTAAAAAAGAACTTGCTTCCATGCGCGCGATTCCAAACAGCGTCAAGGACGCAATTATCCACATTGCCAACAACACGCCAGACGCACATCCAATGGCGGTGTTGCGTACAGCGGTTTCATTGTTGTCACACCTATGCCCGGTTTGCGAAGATAACGACGCGGAGTCTGATTTACGAAAATCAATGTATCTTCTTGCGCAAATACCAACGTGTATCGGTGTTCACCAAATGGCACTTGATGGCAAGACACCCGTTGAACCAGACCCAAACCTCGACCACGCCGCAAACCTTTTGTGGTGCATGAGTGGCGAAGTACCGCACGAATCAGCAGCAAAAGTCGTTGATGTCTCGCTTGTTCTTTATGCTGAACATGACTACAACGCATCGACCTTTACTTGTCGCGTTATTGCTTCCACAAATGGCGATCTTCACTCAAGTGTATGTGGTGGTATTGGCGCTCTGAAAGGAAACTTGCATGGCGGCGCGAACGAAGCGGCAATGGAAATGTTGAAAGAGATAATGGAGTCAGTTGAGGGCGGTTCAACTGCGGAGAAGTTCATGCAACACGCCTTTGAGACCAAGAAAAAACTCATGGGATTTGGTCACCGTGTATACAAAAATGGTGACCACCGCGCGGGCATCCTTCGAGACTGGGGGCTTAAGTATGTTGACGAGGCAAATCCAGAAGCCAAGAAATGGTTTGACCTTGGTGATGAAGTGCAAGCAATCATGCTTCGCGACAAGAATATATTTCCAAACGTCGATTTCCCTTGTGGCATGACCTATTTTTCACTGGGAATTCCCGTGCCACAATACACCCCAATTTTTGTTGCCTCAAGAATTACTGGTTGGTGTGCACACATTATGGAGCAGCATCAAAACAACCGACTAATCAGGCCTCTTGCAAGATACACCGGCGAAGAGCTACGAAACTGGAATGGATAACATGACTGTTAAGAAGATAGCAGTAATTGGCGGGGGAACAATGGGAAGCGGTATTGCACTTACTGCCGCTGTACACGGAATAGATGCCGTAGTCGTTGACATTAACGAAGATCAACTTGCTAGAGCTAAGGATTATCACGCGAAACAATTGGCGCGTAGTGTTTCAAAAGAAAGAATGACGCAAGTGGGGGCCGATAGTGCGGCGGCCAAACTTTCGTATGTCACCGCGATGGCCGACGCCGCAGACGCGAATTGGGTTGTCGAGGCGGCAACAGAAAACATCGACATTAAAAAATCAATTTTTGTGCAGATGTATGAAACATTTGGCAAAAGTGTCGTACTTGCTACAAATACTTCATCCATTTCAATTACCGAACTTGCTTCGGTTATTCCAGATGCAGCGGATAGGGTTATCGGGATGCACTTTTTTAACCCTGTGCCGGTGATGAAACTCGTAGAGGTTATCAAGGGCGAAGAAACAAGTAGCGAAACGACTGCGTCAACCTTAAAGTTATCAGAGAAAATGGGGAAAATTCCAGTTCCAGCAAACGACAGAGCGGGTTTTGTTTCAAACCGCGTTCTTATGCCAATGATCAACGAAGCGTTCCACGCCTGGGCGGACGGTGTTGCTGAACCAGAGGATATTGATTCAATAATGAAATTAGGCTGCGCGTTTCCAATGGGACCACTTCGTCTAGCCGACTACATTGGACTTGATGTTTGCAAAGACATCATGATGGTGATGTACAACGGGCTCGATGAGAATCCAAAATATTTACCAAGTGCAAAACTTGTAAAACTTGTCGACCAAGGATACCTCGGAGACAAGTCTGGTCGCGGTGTTTATAACTACGACAAGGGGTAATTGATGAAGAAGCAGGAACACCCACTTTTTTGTTGGCCCGGCTGTCTGCTTTGGCTACTACCACTCGCTGTAGCGGTCTTTTTGTTTTTCCGTTCGGGTGAAGTGGACACGCTTTGGTGGTACCTCACTGTTTCACCACTCGTCGCCCTTACATTGATTCCTCTTTTTTCATCCACGTGGTTTGGAATTACAATTCTAATACTCTTGTTTTTATACTGCTCAATCGGCTCGTCAGGAGCGCCGGTTAGTTACGCAATTTGGGAGCCAGCAGCATGGGTAAATATTCGAGAAATGCGCGGACTAGAAATGACAGAGTTCGAGTGGTTTCACTGGTGGCCATTTAAGTGGCTCATTGCAATTCTCTGTTTAAACATGGCTATCGTTACGATTCGAAAAATAAAATTTACGATTCTTACCCTTGGCGTTTGGACTATTCACACGGGAGTTATTGTTACGGTTCTTGGCTGCCTCGTTTATTTTTCACAAAAAACGGAGGGCGACGTGCTTGTTTCTCGCAGAGTTGTGGAGATACAGGTACAGGGCGAAGAGCCAGTTACGATGGTTGTTACACCATCAAATACCGTTTCTATTGGAGAAACAACATATACGATTTCAAGCATTAACCCTTCGTGGGAGTTAATGTCGGGTGAAGATTCTGGAACAATCGCTTACGCTGTAACTGTTTCTGTTCAAGGACCAGAAAAATCTTTCATGCGACAATTAATCGCAGGCTACCCTCAATACACGGAAGATATTGTTCAAAGCAACGACCCCAATCAGCCCATGGCAAGGGCGAAGAATGTTCTCGGGAGAGCGCTTGTTGACGAATCGCTGAAAATGTCTTTGCAGTACGACGAACAACACGTGTTTTACGTAACACAAAGCGGTGCAGTCTACCTCCGCGAGTTGGCATTGGACGGAACACCAGTAACACCTTGGATTGAACGACCAATAAAAAACTTACCTCGGTATAACGATTACATTACTGCACGCGAGGACGCATGGGAAACGCCGGTCTCTCCACACACAACTCCTTTAGACCCACTTGCAATTGCTGTTTTGCCGTCCGATCAAGATGACCCCATTGCCGACGCCATTACCGTTAGCGGCTACCTTCGATACGCATATATGGATCAAAAAATGAAGGGCGGTGGAGACGCACTTTTTCCAGTGGCTTGGGTTACCCTGCGAAAGGGCAACGAAGCGCAGCAGACCGCAGAACTGTACGCCTTTGCTCCCGGCTCCAGCACAGCCGACACATCATTGATGACATTTCGGTGGGTTGACAACAACGTGGCGCTTGAAGAACTTGAAAACAGAATCATGCCGTCACTACAAGCAGAAATCGATGGCACTACGTACCGATTGCCAGTTGCCCCAAGTGAAGAATTTATGCAACTTGGCGATACGGAATATTCGTACAAAATTGATTCTGTTCAAAATAATCTAACGATTGCAGGAAGAGTGGTTTCGCTTGCCATTATTACCCTACAACGGGGCGAAAAATCGTGGGAACGCTGGGTGTTTGATAATCCTGCAATGACAAGGGATGTTACCCAAGACGCCCAGCACGAAGATTCAAGTGTGCAAATTTTCGACGAAAACATTACAACGGTATACCAACCCGGTGGTGTTCCCATCACAATAATTGGTGGTCTCGAAGATGGCTCCTACAGTTTGCTGACATCTATTGTAGGCGACGAACCAACAAATGAACCCCTTATTCTTGGAGTGCCAATAGCGCTGACTGACGACATTACACTTACCCTCAATCGTGTTGAACCCAACGCGTTTACAGAGGTTGGACCAATAATTGTCCCTAAATTTCAACAAGACCCAAGCGCGAGCAATATGTATTCTATGGTACGAGTTACTCTTCCAGAAACAGACGGAGGAGCCTCTGTGTGGCTTCCATACCATCACTATGCGTTTGAATCTATAGAAGAAGCAGCAAGAAGATTTAGATACAACCCAACAACGCTGCGACTACCAAGCGGAAAAAGTATTGAATTCATGTTCTCTCGGGAACGGGCCGCGTTACCAAAACCGGTTGTCCTTGAGCGATTTGAAGTAGACTCGCACCTTGGGGGATTTACTGGAAGCACATCTAGTATTTTAAATTGGAGGAGTATTATCCGATTTTTAGATGGTGGTGAATCAACACTGGCAGTGAGTGTGAACGACCCGCGGTCCTATGGTGAATATTGGTTTTTCCAGTCGCAGTGGGACCCACCAGATGGCCGGTCGCAGGGCTTGAACTACACAGTGTTGGGCGTTGGAAATAGACACGGAGTGCTGCAAATGCTTCTTGGATGCTGCTTAACAGTTGCAGGAATGATATGGGCATTCTATGTAAAGCCTATGATTAAACGTAAACGCCAACAAGCGGTGTACGCTGGAGTCTCTTCATGAAGTACATACTCTCGATATTCGTACTTGCTGTAACTTGCAGCGTGTTTTCTCAAGACGCAACAAAGTTTGAATCACAGGTTGACATGAAACCATGGAGCGATAGCGTTGCTGTTTTTACAAACGGTCGTGTTAAATCATTTGAGACATTTGCTCGTTCGTTCATGCCACACATCTTTGGTCCTCGAAAATTTGACTCGCAAGAATCAACGTTTACATATTTTGATTTGCTTATTAGACCAGAACGCTATTTTGGCGAACCGATAATTTTTGTAAAACACAAGGGACTCCGTGCTGCAATTATTGGAGAACTCAACACCCAAGAACAATCGGTAAAAGAGCGCACCGATTCCTTTATGAAGACAGGTCTCGTCTCACGCGAAACGCTTCTTTTGCCCGAGGTTCGCGCGCTTCTGAATAATCTACGCCAAGATGTCCGCCGATTTGCTGTTCCTGTAGAGACTATTGACAGTGCAATTGCAGCGAGTGATCCGCAAAATCTCTGGCGCGTACTTAAGATTGTCCCACCCAAAAGCGGCTCCTTTAATGAGGAGTGGACAACAATGGACGATTCGATTAATCCAGACATTGTCACTTCTTGGACAACAATGGCAGATGCTTGGAGAAACGGTGACGCGAATCAGGTAAACGAGCAATTAAAACTCTTGGCACAGTTGCTGCCCGCACTTGGCAAGAGTGGAGACATATATCCAAAGGCAAGCAAGCTAAAGCTCGAGAGTTTTTACTTTCGCATGGGTAACTTTACAAGCATCTGGCTCCTCTATCTCGTAAGCACCGTGTTGCTTCTCATGGCGTTCGTCTATAGGTTTAACCGAATTGGGAAGCTCGGTTTAGCCGTTTTCACACTTGCGGTGTTGCTTAACACAACGGCTGTTTTTTGGCGATGGTATGTTTCTGGAAGATACCCCAACACAAACATGTTTGAAGCGATAACAACCGCCGCGTGGATGGGTGCACTCTTCGCTCTTCTCATGGAATACTTTTTTAGAAAGTCATCTACAAAATATATATTTGCAACTGGCGCCTCAATTGCAGCGATGGTCGCACTTTTAGCAGTGCGACTTTATCCCCTTGAACTTAATCCGCACATATCCAACATGATGCCAGTACTTCACGATGTTTGGCTTTACATACATGTGAATTTTATTATTTTCTCGTATTGCTTAATTTTTGTTGCAGCGGTTTCTGGGGCGTTGTATTTAATCAGGCGAATGCTGCAAAAATGCAAGGGTTTGGACGGAAAAGACGATTATGCTCGTGCAGGCGGCATCGCTTCCGTAGTTGAAGTGAGGCCAGCACACAAAAAAAGTGTCTCAAATATTGGTTCAGTGCTAGATGGCGCAACGATGATCCTTGTTGAATTGTCATTCATTATTTTGTGGGCGGGAATTGTAATGGGCGCAATTTGGGCGGATCATTCGTGGGGCAGACCATGGGGGTGGGATCCAAAAGAGGTGTTTGCACTAAACACGTTCTTAATTTTCGTCGTGTTAATACATACAAGATTGAAGGTCAAAGACAAAGGCTTTTGGACCGCATGGCTTGCGTTGATTGGCTGTGCCGTGATGCTCTTCAACTGGATTATCATTAACTTTACAATATCTGGCCTGCACTCATACGCGTAAAACTCCATGAAACCAATTGTCATACAAACTGAAAATCTTCCTCAGGTTTGTAGTGACTGGTTAGCGGAAAGATGCGAGTTACACATTTGCCCAGCAGACTCACTTCGTTTTAAGGAGCTTCTGCCACAGGCTCGAGGCCTTGCAATTAGAACATACACAAAGGTCAGCGAAGAGATGCTCAATGAAGCACCCAATTTAAGTGTAATTGGAAGAGCGGGTGCTGGAGTTGACAATATAGACCTAAAAGCATGCAGCGATAGAAACATCAAAGTTGTGCACACGCCCGCGTCAAACACCGATTCGGTTGTTGAGTTTGTTCTCGCGACGATGCTTTCTGGCTTGCGAACGCTGAAAGAAGTAACGGGTTCTATGAACCAAAAAGAATGGAACACACTTCGAGAAGCATCGGTGACAAAGAGGGAGTTTCCAGAAACAACGGTTGGCATTATTGGCTTTGGAAGAATTGGAAGCCGACTTGGAAAGACTCTAAAATCACTGGGTTTTACAGTGCTGTACAATGACTTGTTGAATATGGACGAATCGCATGGTTGCGTTTCCGTTGGCGTAGAGCAGCTTCTTTTTGAGAGTGATGTTGTTTCAGTACACGTAGACGGCCGAAAAGAAAACAAACACCTTTGCAATGCAGCAATGTACCGTCAAATGAAATCAAACGTACTGTTCATAAACGCTTCTCGTGGGTTTGTTGTTGACGCGTACGCACTTGCAGAATTTTTGCAACAAGCAGATGGCGCAAAAGCAGTTCTCGATGTGCACGACCCAGAACCGATTACACCCGAGTACCCACTTTTACATGTGCCAAACGCAACGCTGTATCCCCACATTGCATGCAAGACAACTACCGCCACAGAAAACATGGGCTGGGTTGTAAAAGACATAGTTGCGGTCTTGCGCGGGGAGCATCCAACGTTCGAAGTCAAAATGTGATTACAAATAACAAGTAGAGCACGTTAAACCAAAATATCGGCATAAGAATCCCTACAATTCCAATACATGCTTTGATGGGCGACCGTAGTTCCATCGCCCACGCCTTGAGTTTCCACCAAACTATAAGCGTTCCTATCAATAAAGCAATAAGGATAAGCTCTGGCAGAATCCACTTCCACATAAGGGGCGCACCCCGATAGAAGCTCGCAGCAAAAAAGAGCCCAGCCTGATCGATACACACGCCGATAGTGGCAATTATCCCAAACATAAACAAAAGCCACGAAGAGCAGGAAAAGCGTTTGTGCAACGCAAGTTTCAATGAACGGCCGCATTCCGAACACGTATCTGCTTGGGGATACTTCAAATGAAACCCACAATGTGGGCAAGGGCCGTCGTACTCCGCGAGAAATGATAGTGTTATCTGTTTTTCCTTAGCTTCGTTCATGTACCTATAGTATGATTCCATTTTCAACAGAAGGACTTCAATGCGCACAACAATTTCCAAAATTCATGCTCGGCAAATACTCGATTCAAGGGGAAACCCCACGCTCGAGTGCGATGTACACCTTGAAAATGGCGTATTTGGAAGAGCCGCTGTTCCAAGTGGGGCAAGTACAGGCGAAAACGAGGCCGTCGAACTCAGGGACGGCGGACCCCTCTGGTGCGGAAGGGGTGTGAGTAAAGCGGTGCACAACATAGACTCCGAAATTGCATCTGCCGTAGTTGGCCTTGACGCACTTGACCAAGAGTCGGTCGACACAACGATGATTGCACTCGACGGAACGCAAAACAAAGGAAACCTTGGGGCAAATGCACTTCTTGGAGTATCGATGGCTACAGCCCACGCCGCAGCAAACGCGTTGGGCTTGCCGCTTTATACCTACTTCAATCCCGAATCAAATTGCATGCCTGTTCCAATGTTTAATATTCTAAATGGCGGAAAACACGCAGACAACACCGTAGATTTTCAAGAGTTTATGATTCAACCTTGGGGCTTTGACACTTTTGGGGATGGGCTTCGCGCTGCTGTAGAGATTTACCACACACTAAAGGGTGTACTCCATGACCGAAATATGTCAACAGCGGTGGGTGACGAGGGTGGTTTTGCCCCCGACTTAGCAGATAACGAAGATGCCCTGCGTGTCATCGAAGAGGCGGTGGACAAATCAGGGTACACATGGGGCGAGCAGATTTTTGTAGCCCTTGATCCCGCAACAAGCGAACTTGTCTCAGAGGCTAGAAAACTTGGCAAGGAGGGCTACTGTTTCTTTAGCAGCGCTCCTGAAAAAGTTGTTTCTGCGGACGACATGATTGACCTGTGGGCGGACTGGTGCAATCGGTATCCAATTCGTTCGATTGAAGACGGCTTAGGTGAAGACGATTGGAGCGGTTGGAAGAAGCTAACGCAACGGCTCGGCGACAAAATACAGCTCGTTGGTGACGATTTATTTGTGACGAATCCAGTGTTTCTTGAACAGGGAATTACCGATGGGTGTGCAAATTCCATATTGATTAAGGTCAACCAAATTGGCACCCTTACCGAAACATTTGCGGCGGTGAAAATGGCACACGAGAATAACTACTCCGCGGTGTTGAGCCACCGAAGCGGTGAAACGGAAGACACAACGATTGCAGATATTTCGGTAGCAACAAGTTGCGGACAAATTAAAACCGGTGCACCTTGCAGAAGCGACCGAACCGCTAAATACAATCAACTCATACGCATTGCGGAGCAACTCGGTAATAATGCACAGTATGGTGTGTAGATGAGCCAAGGGCGACTATCCAAAATGATTGCATGGCGGCTTGTACAGTTGCCCTTCATTTTATTTGCCGTCTACACAATTACATTTTTACTCGCGTGGCAAATTCCGGGAAACCCGCTTGAGAAGGAGGGGCGCCGCCCACCGCAAGAAGTTATTGAACAAATGCAAGCGCAATATAATTTAGACGACCCTTGGGCTTTTTATGGCGACTATATTTGGAAAGCATCTGGACTTTCCTTTGTTGCGGGAGAGCGCGACGGTCCGGTCTTTGATTTGGGTCCAAGTTTACGCCACGAAAACTGGACGGTCAACGATATTTTAATTGCGCAACTCCCCATCTCGATGACCATTGGATTATGTGCAATTCTTCTTGCTCTCATTATTGGACTAACAGCCGGCGTGCTGAGTGCCATAAAACCGCGCTCTTGGTTAGAGGGCGTGTCTTTTTCTGTGGCAATTATTGGGATTAGTTTGCCATCGTTCGTCATCGGTGTATCGCTTTTAATCGTCTTTGCATTTTGGCTGCGCTGGTTTCCAATAAGCGGGTGGGGTACTTGGAGCCACTTGGTTTTGCCATCGATTGCACTGAGTCTTCCATTTGCGGCATACATTGCACAACTCACAAAGACCGGAATGGTGGAACAGTTACGCAGTGATCACATACGCACAGCAAGAGCGAAGGGTGTTTCAGAGACAAAGATTGTGTTAAAACACGCTATGAAGAATGCATTTCTTCCGGTTTTGAGTTACCTCGGACCGGCAACAGCCGCCGCTATGACTGGTTCATTTGTCATTGAAAAAGTATTTGCAATACCAGGAATCGGAACGCACTTCGTTGACGCCGTGCTTGGCAAAGACATTACCGTGCTCATGGGTATAGTTCTGGTGTACTCTGTCCTCCTTGTCCTTTTTAACCTTGCGGTAGACGTTCTTTACCGCTTTCTCGACCCACGACCAGCCTAGCGACAAAACTAAACGACCCGCGGGGTGATTAATCTTCGAGGGAAACACGCCAGAGGTGCTGGACGAGCCGTGGATGAGAAGTCAAACCAGAAACATAGTTGGGGTCGTACATATACAACTGCAACAGTTGGCAAATAACCACCATGGGGACTTCCTCGGTAAACAGTTTTTCTTCGACATCTCGAAGCATCGCCATTCGTTTCTCTGGATTTAGTTCAGATGCAGCAGCATCAAGCGCGGAGTCAATCGCAGGGTTAACGTAACCACGATCATTATTCCCGTTGTCTGAACGAAACACATCAAGGAAAGTGGTCGGGTCTCCGTAATCGCCGTACCACCTTCCCCGTGCAACCATAAAGTTACCAGCGTGCAAATCCGAGCTAAAAAATTTATTGTCGGTTCCACGCAACTCAACCGGTACGCCAAGTGTTTTTTCCCACTGGTCGCGAAGTTCTAATGAAACCCACTTGTATCTTGGAGTGTTTGTTGTGTACAACAAATCGATTGCGGGGAACGCGTTACCGTCAACATCTTCAACTCGACCATCGCCATCCCTATCGACCCACCCAGCCATTGCCAACTCCTCTACAGCACGCTTTGGGTTAAATGTAAGACCATGCACCGCGCCGTAGCCAACAATTGAATTTGGTGGCACAAAACTGTTTACCACTGGTTCATGTAAACGTGTTGCATGCGTTACGATGGATTCTCTGTTGGTTGCAAGAACAAATGCTCTGCGAACCCCGGCACTAGAAAAGGGATTTAACGAACCATCCAAAAGGGTTGGTCTGCAATTAAATGAAAAAAAATCAGTACCAAACGTTGGAAAGGCGTGGATATTTGTTCGATTACCCTCCGCTTTTTGCTTGAGCATGTCTGCTTGGTAGTCAACGTTAACGCCATTCAACCAATCAACCTGCCCACCCTCGAAGGCGAGTACTGAAGTGTTCGCATCTGAAATAGTAACTCCCTGTATCGAGTCGATCGTAGTTAGTTCGGGCGAATGGTAATAGGGATTACGAACAAGCCACATATCACGCTTGTATCTCCAGTCTTCTAAAACAAAAGGACCGTTGCTTACAAGTGAGCCCGGCCTCGCCCAATAATATTGTTGTTTAATCCTTCCGGAGTTTTCGTCAACGGAAATCCAAGCGCGGTTTGACATGGGTGGTGGTTGCACCGAAAACCAACCATTTTCAACAGAAGACTGTTCCGCTTTTTCACCAAACGACCACCCCTCAACCGCAGGCTTGTACACTGGGCTACAAACAGCAAGCGCAAGTTGGTCTAAAAAATAAGGGACGGGTTTTTCCAGTTCTATTTGAATCGTTTTGAGATCTATCACTTTAATGCCAACGCTCTCATTGAACAAAGCCGAAATTTGCGCAAGTGAAAGGATGGTTTTGTTTTTTAATTGCCCTGTTCGTAAATCCCAAAACTCTTTTGCGCCCCTGATAGAATAAAAAAAGTTTGAGTAATCAGACGCTGTGTCTGGAGTTAGCAAACGCATCCAAGCATAACGAAAATCATGTGCCGTTACCTTTGCGCCGTTGCTCCACATCGCATCATCGCGAATGTGAAAAGTGTAGACAAGGCCATCATCTGAAATATCAAGTTTATCTGCTGCGGCTAATTCAATCGAAAAATCAACTGTGTTCCACCGAACAAGACCCTCGTACAGACAATATGCAATTTGCATATCGTTTAACCAACTCATCCTTTGGGGATCAAGCGTAAAAACATCGCCCCTGTTTACAAAAACAAAATCCGCTCTTGGTTTTGTTTTGTCTAAACCAACAACACAAACGACTACGGCAACTACAAAAGCGACTGGGAGTAGAAGTCGATACACCCTAGATTAGTTCTTGGAATTCTTCTTCCACTGCGCAACGCGGTTGGAAATTGCCAGCGTATTCCCATCATTCCAATAGGCACCAAGAGACACTCTGTCGTCGCCTGCAAGTGCGAGTTCTCGGTCGACGATAAGACCCGCCATGTTTATCGTTTCCCCGTACGCCTTAAACAACATTTCATTATCTTTTACTAACTCAGCTTGCCCTACAGCCAAAGTTACTAAATCAGAGAGTGGTGAAACCAAAGCACGTTGAGAGACGTCTCTTGCCGTAATATCTAAATCGGGATCTATAAGTTGAATTCTGATTGAAGGAAGAACAACACTAAGCGCAAGAATTCGTTCGTCAGTCCCATCAGTTTTACGTATGGAGTTAATTAACGAGGTTACCGAACTTGTCTGTAGTGTTAGGGATTCCGCACCAAGTTTCTCCCGTTCCGGCGTGTCTAGATTAGGTGTTTGCTGCATTGCTGCAAGCGCTGAAAATTGTTCTGCGATGACAAACCACGATGGCTCTCGGATGATACAGTTTGATAGAAGGTTAGCGTCGGACCTAACTCTACGCAGTGGCAAGACACCAACGGTAAATGATTTCCCAAGACCTATGGATGCCCAGAGTCTTGCAGAGTCTCGTTTTTCGTCCTCACTATCTGCAGTGTTAAGTAAAACACGAGAAGTTCGTTCAGTACCAATAACAGACAAAACCTGCAATGCGTTTACAAGCCCCATTTCGTTCGTGTTATCTGGATCAAGCAGAGGCTCTATTCCCTCCATCACACCGCTGCAATAAATTGATCGCACATAAGGTGACATTTCGGCATCTGCTTCAAGCGGTCCGATGAGCCGTTGCCTTGCTGCAAACAACTCCGTCGTGTCCGTAGTATCAAGAGCGCCCGCCCAACCGACGGCATATTGACTGATTCGCTTGTTCTCATCCTCAGAAAGGGTATTTTTGCTGACAATGGTATCAATTCTGTATCTTGGCGGCGCCGAAACCGAGGTTGATGCAGTGCAGTAAGTGGTGAGAGTGAGGAAGAGAAGTACATTTCGTTTGTTGAACATATAAAGACCTTTAATTTGAGCCCTAGAATACCGTAACTTCCCCAAGTTGGTGGCTTGATTGCATTTGGGATGAGATTCTATTTTCAAACCACTCCTCCATAATCCCTTTCAAGCCCACCAGAAAGCCAATTGGAATATCATTCCCGCTTATGCGGTTGCTTCCACCACTTTTCATAGGCATACTCCTTGTTGCCCCGAGTGTTACAACAGCCGCGCAGACGGGCACCCCAAGCACGCTAGAGACGAACGCCTCGCAGCGCCTCGCCGATGTTTTCGTCCGAGCAGCACGAAAAGCAACGATGACGCAGCCGCTCGACACTAATTCGATTATGGCAGCCCTCGAACTCGCAAAGGAGGCCTCAAAACTCGCGCCGCAAAACCCAAGCATCCTAAGGGCATTGGTGGAAATTGCGGAGATGGCAGATTTGCAAGAACTAGAAACAAAGAGTACGCAAGAGCTACTCGTGGCAGTGCCAACCCAAACATCCCTACAACTTGATCGACTTCGCGATGCGATTGAGTTGACCAATACCGCGGATCAACGCATGTCGGTCTATGAGCAACTACTTTCTGGCGGAAGGAGTGCGCAACTCGATACGCGGATTGCTTCGAGAATTGCTCTAGACGCGGCGCTACTTCAAAGACAACTTGGCAACATGGAACAGTTTGCGCGATGGCTTGCCGAATCTGTAGCGCTTGATCCGTCAAACCCGGACGCTACTATTCTGGCTGCTGGATTTTTCGGTGATGAAAGTGCTGACGCCTACACAAGGGCGGAACTTCTTTCCGTTGCGTTGCTATCGAACATTCGAGACACAGCCCTTCAAGTAAGCCTAGCGGAATATTTAATGGCGTATGGTGACTACGAAGATGCACTCGCAATATACAGAATTATTCTTGGAGACACCCCAGCCCAGCAAGCACTACTGCAAGAGGGACTACTCGCAGACATAGCGCTGTGCACGTGGGCATCTGGTGACCAAGTTGGAGCGCTTGACCTGATTCTTTCAAGACAAGTGTATGCGGACAAGGAATATCGAGAACAAACACGAATTCGATCCCCTCGCTTAACACCGCTTGAACTCGCGAGGATTCATGCACCACTCTTACCTAAACTGGCAACAGTTCGTGCAGCAATTTACGCAAACCAATCTGACAATTCTATTACTCGCGCAGCCGTTGATTCTGCCACTGCATCGCTGTATTCAGTTGCTAAACTTTTAGAAACCAGGGGAGCGGGAGGTATGAAAAATGCCATCAACCTGTATCTTCAAGCTGCATGGATTTTGATTTGGTTTGGAGACGATCCAGAATCGGTGCAAACGCTCATTGCCTCTATTGAAGATGGCGCCACCATCGACCCTGTCGAAAGAAACCGGCTTGAAGGCTGGGTGCTACTGAAAAAAGGTGAAGTTGCCAAAGCAATTGCGACGCTAGCACCACTCGTGGACGACTCAGCAGCCCAAGCGGGGCTTGGACTTGCATATCTAAAACAGGGTAATGACCGCGAAGCAGCAAGGCTCTTTTTACATGTAGCAAAAAAGAGTGCTGGTACGATTCTTGGGGTTTGGGCGAAAGTGCAACTACAAAAGATAGTTGCAACCGAATTCGATTTGCGCCCCGAAATAAAAGTCCTAAGACAACTCATGGCTGGTGTCCTAGAAACCCTCAACGATTATGTGCAAGACCCTAGGTCTGTTGTTGGTGTTTATATCAACCCAGTGTCGCAAACGTACAGCCCTTACGAAGCAATAACTGTCGAAATTGAGTTAACGAACAACACATCTCTCCCATTAACAATCGCAAAAAATGGACCAGTTCGACCGTTTGTTCTCCTTGAAGTGCAACTGCAAATTCCAGACACCCAACCACAGCTAAGCGCCCCAGTTATTGTGCCTATAAATCAACAACTCTCGTTGTTGCCAAATGAAACACAAACAGTGACCCTCGACTTAAGGCAGTATTGGGTGGGCGAACAACTTGACATGTTCCCAATAAATGGCGCGTCTTTAAAACTGCGTGCAACGGTGAATTTCTTTGCCCGCGAAACTATGAACAGCGTTGGCGAAACGGTTATTGTATATGAGCCTGACACGTTAGGCTCAACAACCTTTATCGATGGCTTGAGAGTTAACGGCGTTCGCCTGAATGATCTTTGGCTTAAAGATGCCATTGCAAAAATAGAAGATGTAACTACGATAGACGATGTAACAACGTTTGCGCTGCTCACATGGGTTGTTGGCGACGACGTTACGTTCGCGGTTGAACAGCCACTTATTACCCCCATCCCAGGTACGGAGTCAGTTCCGGAAAAAATTGGCGATCGCCTGAAACTACAAGACGATGCAATAACAAAACTACTTCTGGCATTTCCTAGACTTGGGCCAATATCTCAGGCGTGGATAGTTTCAACAATGTCAAACGACGCGTCCATTGAGGCCTTTGCCGGAATGCTCAAAGAACCAGAGAGCAACGCATCGCAGTTCTCTTGGCTTTTACGGTTCGCCCACCCCAACGTGCCAGACGAAGCACTTGACAATCCTAAACTTTTGGAAGCGATGTCGTCAAGCAATAGCGCAGTAAGCACAGTAGCAAACTGGGTGTATTCTGAAGTTCAAGTAGTTTCTAAGAAGAGGGAACTTGAGCTCCTTGGACCTCCACAAGAGCAACCATAGCAAGCAAACACTAACGCAGATGGCAACTGATATCATGTGCAACGTATGAACAAAAAAGAATTAGCAGCAAGAATTGCAAGCACCTCCATACTGCATGGTGATTTCACCCTACGAAGCGGACGAAAATCTGCGTGGTATATAGACAAGTATCTGTTCACAACAAAACCAGACATTCTTCGTGAGCTTGGAACCCTGTTTGCAACAAAAATACCAGAAGAAACGTCATTGTTAGCCGGCGCAGAACTAGGTGGAATTCCTTTAGTCACAACAGCAGCGATGGCAACTGAGCTGCCTTGTATTTTTATTCGCAATCAAAAGAAAGAGTACGGTACGGCGCAACAACTCGAGGGCTTGTTACAACCAGAGGACAAGGTTGTTATCGTTGAAGACATCGCAACAACGGGCGGTCAGGTTCTTGAAGCGGCGCAAACCATTCAATCTTTAGGTGCGACTGTTGTTTGCATTATTGCGGTCATTGACCGTTGTGAGGGTGCAAGAGAAAATATTGAAGGCGCAGGTTTTGCTTTTGATTCTTTGTTTACAACTGAAGACCTTGGCATAACCGAGATTTCGAAATAATGAGTACACAAACGATTAGTTCTACGCAACTCCTTGTTGGGATGGAGATTCATGTTGAACTTGCAACAGAAAGCAAGATGTTTACATCTGCACCCAATGGCGCGGTACCAAGTAGGTACGACGCAAAGCCAAACACGCTTGTGAACCCACTTGTCATGGCACTGCCGGGCTCACTTCCGGTGGTGAATAGACGCGCTGTTTCGATGTCAATGCGCGTTGGCCTTGCTCTAAATTGCACGATTGCAAACTTCACAAAATGGGATCGAAAAAATTACTACTACCCAGACTTGCCAAAGGGTTATCAGATAAGTCAATTTGACAAACCACTTTGCCTCGAAGGTGTAATTGAGATAGAGGTAGAAGGCAAGAAAAAACCCGTACGAATCACAAGGGCGCATCTTGAAGAGGACACGGGAAAACTTGGACACGAACTTCCCGGAGGCGGGCATTACGACGGTTCTCTCGTAGATTTAAATCGCGCAGGAACACCGTTGCTCGAAATAGTTTCCGAACCCGATATGACTTCCGCAGATGAAGCCGTTGCGTACGGTAAAGAAATCCGAGCAATTTGTAGATTTTTAGGCGTGACCGAAGGAATCATGCAGCGAGGACACATGCGCTTTGAACCAAACATAAACGTGGTCATTACAACTGATGATGGTGTTGAACATGCAACACCCATCGTAGAAGTAAAAAACTTAAATTCTTTCAAGGCGCTTCATGGAGCAATCGAGCACGAAGCGATTCGACAGGTTGAAGCATGGAAAGAGGACGGAAAAGTGATGGGTCCAAACGCGAAATCTACCCGTGGTTGGGACGATCAAAATATGGTAACCCTGTTACAGCGCGAAAAAGAAGATGCACACGACTATCGGTTTTTCCCCGATCCAGATTTAGTACCACTTACAATTTCGCAAGCATGGATAGATGAAGTAAATGAATCGATTCCTGAGTTACCCGCTTCAAAACGTGCGAGGTATATGTCTGAATATAAACTTTCGGACAAAGACGCATCTGCTCTTATTTCAGAACCGTCGCTTTGTCGATTTTTTGAGGCTTGCGTTTGTGAGTCAAACAATGGAAGCGAAAGCGCAAAGTGGATATTAAATGCAGGTGCAAAACTCGCAAACGAGCAGGGGTGCGATGTTGACGAGTTGGGCATTTCTGCAGAGCAACTCGCGGGAATAATTATTCTTCGCAAAAACAACTCGGTTGGTTCCTCTGCAGCGACAACGCTGTTTGGCTTGCTGTGTAGTTCAGACCAGACAGCAGAAGCACTCGCAGAGTCAGAGGGCTTGTTGCAGGTGACAGATAAAAACGCACTTGCGCAGTGGGCGCAAGAGGCAATTGAGTCACAGCCACAAGCAGCACAGGATGTTCGCGAGGGGAAAGACGCCGCAATTGGTAGACTCATTGGCGAAGCAATGAAGCGAAGCGGGGGCTCTGCTGATGCTGGCGCGGTACGATCTCAGTTGCTGGCAATTCTTCGTCCGTAACTTGGAGAACGAAAAATGTTGACGACACTTATCATTCCACTCTCGATTATGTTGCAACAAGTAACTCCTGTACACACATACAACGGTTTACATAACGGTATTGTTGTTGAAGTAGATTTGCCAGAAGGTGAAGATGTCGGGCAACTTGTCTTGGTTGATTTTGAACACCATCGCGTGTCAAAGCCAACCTCACTGACCCGCGGGACACACGACCTCACAAGAAGGATACCTGAAATATCCGATTTACCGTCCGCCGTACTCTTGCAGCTCCTTGTTCAAGGAGAGCAAGTGGGAACACCGCTTGTTGTCCAACCGATGCTCTCAAGAGAAGTACCAGTTGTAGAAGACGCGCTGCGACCTGACGGAAAGACAACGTACACTAAAATCGTAGGCTGGCAAAACGAAGCGGAGGAAGATGGCGTGGAGGGCGCATTTCTAAGTGGTTGGCGCGTGTATGTAAACAAAGACGCAATTATCGAAACGAGTTTGGGAAACATTAGAGTTTCACTTCGACCAGACGTTGCGCCGAACACGGTTTGGAACTTTAGAGAGCTCGCAAGTGGAGATTTTTACGACAACACTAATTTTCACAGGATAGTACCGCTCACAAGCAAAGGAAACCCGTTTGTCATTCAGGGTGGAGACCCCACTGGTTCTGGAATGGGGGGTCCGGGATACTGGATTCCCATCGAGCGAAGCACGTTAGAACATGATTTCGGGGTAATATCGATGGCGAGGGCTGGCGATCCTGATTCAGCAGGCTGCCAGTTTTTTTTCTGCCTCTCAAGGGCCGGAACCGCACGTCTTGATGACCAATATTGCGCATTTGGCGAAACTATTGAGGGAGCGGACGTTATTCGAGCAATCGCAGCCCTGCCTTTGGGCGACCCTGCGTTGGGGAAACCTGCCGTGCCACCAACAATCTCCACCATCAAATTAATAACCCCGCGGGTGATAAACCATTCCAAAAGCCAACGCGAACTCGCGGTTGATTAGGGGAGATGGTCCGTTTTGTGGACGGGGCGCCATCCTTGGAGCGAGAGAAAGGCATGCCCGTGGTATTGCAGCAACTCACCAGTAAGAAGGACTGGGGTCGATGGGTCTTGACCTCCAAACCATTGCGTGAGATTTTTAAACCGCATACTTGGCAAAATGGTGCAGGGTGGATCACTTAACCCAGAAGAATCACTCACAAAAACAGCAATCCATGCCCCTGATTTGTTTCGCACCAGATGGCATCGACGAGCAACAATAAGAGCACCCTCTACAAAACGCTCGTTACTGTTGATGGGATTTTCAGCAGCGTTTCGAATACTACTTACAAGGGACCCAGTTGCTTCCTCAAGTTCGCGGAAGATATCTTCAACGGAGTCTTCAAAATCTTCTTCGTTGAGTTCTTGTGCATTTGGGTCGATGGGAACAATCGTTGGGTGGATTCTGCTCGCATGGTCACCAATCGAAACGACGCTTCGCACCAACAGATAGTTATTTGAGCCATAAGCAAACACTTCACCAGAAAATCGAAACTGGCTCTTGGTATTTTCTTGCGTTACCGCCTCCATTTCAGCAAGACGCTCGTTTGGAAGTACTATTAGTTTGTTTGAAATGCCACCCGCTTCTTGTTCGATGGTAATCGAAAGCGGTCTATTGGGGGATTCGCGAGTGAGACCACCGGTTGCCTCGTAGATTTTTGTACCCTCCCGAAGGAGAGGCACTCTTTGGATTGGGGCGTCTTGCGCAAGGATTGGGGCAGTAATCAATAAGAAAAACAGGGCTACCTTCATAGTAATGACCATCGTACCGCAAATTTGAACGAACAATGCGTGTTCTGGTCGATATGCACATGTGCGCTTTATTTCACTTTTATTTATCATGTACCTTTGTGGATGTGCATCAAATCCATGGGCGTATAACGCAGCTCCCGGAGCAGGTCCGATGGGTGCCGAGGCGGCACAAAAGCCAACAATCCTTCTAACAACCTTTACAACAGGATCCAGTGTTGATGCAAGATGGACAGATGTAGGGCAAAGTATGCAGAAGGCATTCGCTCGCGCGCTTGTGAAATCTGGCAAATTTGATGTGGTGTACAACCGTGCAACGGCTCAAAAAGCACGGACAGCCTTCCAAATAGAAGCAGAGGTCACGGACTTTTTACACACGAGCGATGCGCCAGAAACCGTCAGGCGACTATCGTGGTTTACGCAGGCTAACGACGCGATTGTTGCCATGGATGTAACCGCAACGGAGTTACAATCTGGACGTGTCGTGTTTTCCGACCAAATTTCTGCGGTGGTTTCGGCTGGAGATGATGCGGTCGATGCCTACGGAGCGCTTGAATTTGGTTCGTATCTGTATTGGTCAACGCCCCTTGGCGAGGCATCGTCCGAAGTAATAACGGAGTCAGTGGCGAAACTTACAAATTTACGTGGGTCGACACCCGGCACAGTGACAATCACAGAATTTATCGATGGGCAACGGGAGGTTACCCTTGAAGATGGAGACCTTCTTGCCGATGGGGGTATTTACTACGTAGGAAGTCCGGACACGGTGACGGGAGAATTTGTGGCAGTTGATGACGACTTGGGGCGCCCCCTTCGAATACGCGTGGAGCACCACTTCTTTGGGCAATCTACTGGCTGGCTCCTCAGTGAGCCCGCTGACTTCGAAACACTCGTTGGCGGAACGCTGTCCAAGGCAGAGCTCCCAACCCAACTTTCCGCCGAATACATTAACCCGTAGGTGGGATTCGATATTGCAAATGGCTTGTGCCATTTGCAAGACCGAATCTCATCTCGAAATCTCAGGGTTTTTTACGGGGAACGGGCGCTTCGCTCTTTCCCCTTACTTGCTTTCCTCTTACTTGTATTCTAGTGAGGTGGGATTCGATATTGCAAATGGCTTGTGCCATTTGCAAGACCGAATCTCATC
>JACKQG010002582.1_pt1 | contig 23466 bp, 12 predicted proteins | sample 8237621 | NCBI WGS metagenome assembly JACKQG01 (sample SAMN15677084, study PRJNA649215) | marine metagenome | biome: marine; feature: Black Sea; material: saline water; isolation source: suspended particulate matter (SPM) from the Black Sea western gyre | collected 2013-06-09/2013-06-10 | depth... | reverse complement strand
ATTAACAGTCTCATACAAAAAAGCTGGCTTCACCGGATTTTGTGCTTATAACATAAATAAACAAGAAAACCATGCCCGCATGGATGTAAACATCCACGCTCAAGGCTAAAGTCCACTACCCTGAAGGCTGCTTCGCGAAAGCGGACTTCCCACAGTAGACTTTAGTCGGGTTCAGCATATTAGCACGGGCGTTAACGCCCGTGCGGGCAGAGTAGTTAGAAATAACCTTAATAGCAACGCTCTGCGCCGCGGCTAATTTTGGTTCCCAACGCAGAGCATTGGTGTAAGGATTATAAAAATGCGTAAGTCCCATTAAGAGAACGGTCCCCTCTTTGGGAATGGGGGATTACAGGGGGATGGGATTATTTGTTTTATTTAGAGCCTATCCTAAAAATAGGTGAGATGTGCATTGCATCTGGATGATGCGTTGCACATCGGCTTCGAGCAAGAAAATATGCCCATTGAAAACCCGACTTGCAATAGCATGCCCTTTGGGTACGCACTCGCGAAGTGCAATGCAAATCTAACATCCTTTCATAACGAATTTTTGGATAGATAACTAGCGTTTGCGCCAATCATATTTGCCTTTTCCCTTTGGTTTCTTCCTCTTCGGGATGCGAAGCTCACCACCGCCGGGCGGCAGGATGTTTTGGTCCTCTGTTGCAATAAAAATATAGGCATGCTTTGTATGAGTTCCCTTATAAAGAGGGATTCTATAACGTCGCACATGGAAGTTGCCCCTCATCAGGAGTTGCTCGAATTCCTTGCTCGGGGCAGCCGACCATATCGCGAGGACGCCGGGTTTACGCAAGGCCTGCTTACAGATTTCGATCCCGGCCCCGGTGTAGAGCTGATTATTCCCCTCGTCGGTCATCGCGCTGGGGCCATTGTCAACGTCCAGCAGGATCGCGTCGAAGCTCTTGGCAGAGTTCGCCAGCAGAGGGAAGATATCGCCGGTGATGATCTCGGTGCGCTTATCCTCCAGGGGCTGACCATTCAATTCTCCCAAATACTCTCGATTCCAATCAACGACAGCGGGCAATAATTCACTGACAACCACCTTGGCATCGGGACCGAGCAGGTCCAGGGACTGGCGCAGGGTATACCCCATCCCCAAACCGCCGATCAGGATGTGGGGGTCTTCTCGTTTTTTCAGATGTGCGCAGCCCAGCCGGGCCAGTTCCTTTTCTGATTCATAACGGCGGCTGCTCATTAATTCCTGACCGTTGACCATGATCAGAAAATCCCCATCATGGTTATAAAGCCCCAATTCCCCACCATCCGGGGTCTGGGTTGTGGCTAATTTTATTCTTGGTTTCATATCGTTTACCTATTTATCCAAACTGTGTTGAAAAAATCCTTGGGAACAAATGTGAGAACTAATTCGTTTGTTAGATTGAAAATCCAGCTGTCTACTACCTTTTATGAGGCAAATAAGTATAGCATCCCTTAAGAAAAAAAAACTACGCTCAGAGTATAATGAGGACGGCCTATTACTCTCTATATGTGAGGTTCTTATGCACGCATCTCCCCGACCCATCCAAAAATCATTCTTTCTTTTGCTGATCCTTTCGCTGCTTTTCTCAGCCTGTTCGATGCCCGATGTGGGCCCGACAGAAATCGCGTCCCCCGCGACGCCGACCCCAATTCCGCAGACCTTGCCGCCCACCATAGTGGAGACAGTTCCGTTGAGCGGAAGTCAGATCGGTACCCAGGAAGAGATCGTCTTTTATTTCAATCAACCCATGGATCGGGTTTCGGTGGAAGGTGCCTGGAACGCTGATCCTGCTGTGGGAGGTGACTTTGTCTGGGCGGATGATGCCACGGTCGCCTTCAGACCGGACCAACCTGTGGAAGCGGGAGCAAGCCTGAAGTTTGGGCTGGGTACGGGGGCGAAAGCCTCGAACGGGCTCGCCTTGGAGGAATCCCTCAGCTATGCCTTTAACGTGGCAGATTCCCTGCGTCCCGTCCAAGTTTTGCCCCAGGATGGGAGCGTGGACCTGAGTGTCGATTCGGCAGTCGTGGTTAGTTTTAATCAACCTGTGGTTCCCCTTGGCGCAGATGGGGACTCATTGCCGGCTGCCTTTTCACTGGCACCTGCCGCCGAGGGGCGCGGCGAATGGCTGAATACGAGCACGTATATTTTTTATCCCGAACCTGCCCTGGCGGGCGGTGTCACTTATCATGCTCTCCTGAATGCCGATCTTGTCAGCGTTGCGGGGACGAGGCTGGCGCAGGGTGAGGGGACGACGATCAGTTGGTCCTTCACGACCGGGAAGCCGCGCCTGCTCGAAATTACCCCCTCAACAGAAATTCCGCTACCGCTTGATCTGGAGTTGGGCCTGATTTTCAACCAACCGATGGACGCCGCCAGCGTAGAGTCAAATTTATCACTGCTCGGTCCTGCTGGCGCAGTTGAAGGGGAATATGAATGGTCGGAAGATGCCCGTTCTGTAACTTTTATTGTTGATAGAATCCTGGCCCGAAATTCCAGTTACCGTTTTGTGTTGAACGGTGCAGCACAGGCGCAGGGCGGAACCTCGCTGGGAAAAGATTGGGATATGACGCTTATTTCCTCTCCTGATTTTGACGTGGAATCAACCAAACCCGAAAAGGGGGGCGTAACCGCAGAACGCGGTGGGGGACGGTTATATTTTACGACCAATGTTGAAGAGAAGAACATCGAAGATTATCTATCACTTAGCCCGGAAATATCTGGTTTTGAAGCCTATGTCTACCAAAACCAGCTTTCTTTTTCAGGCTCTTTTGCGCATGAAGAAAACTATACCCTCACGGTTTCTCCTGGGTTGAAAGATGTTTGGGGACAGGCATTGGGTCAAAGCTATATCTATAATTTTTCCACCCCTGCGCCAAAACCAAAAATTGCCATGCCTTATATCGGCGCAGAACTCTATTTTTCTTCTGCAGATCAACCAACTTTTTATATCCAGTCCACCAATATCTCCAGCATCGATCTGACCCTGGGCGAGGTTCCTTTGGTTGATTTCTTCCCTCTATTTGGGCCCAATAGTTTCGAAAACCGCAGAAATTACCAGCCCGAGAATCCGACCACCTTGCGGCAGAATTTGGATATTGAAAAGAATAAAAGCAAAACGATCGCCCTCTCTCTTGCAAATGGCGGGCAGATCAGCCCTGGCTTTTATTCGTTGCGTATTCAGGAAGTAGGGGGAGTCAATGATAATATTACCCCCTCCTATCTGGTTGCCAGCAATGTTAATCTGGTCTTTAAATTCGGCACAACAGACGCCCTTGTTTGGGCATCTGATCTGGGGACAAATGCACCCCTGGCAGGAGAGCCGGTCTCGATCTATGATGAAACGGGCACACTGCTTGCCAGCGGGCAAACAGATATTGACGGGCTTTGGCGTGGTGTGATCCCGGCCCAGAGCGACTCTTATCAGGATTACTATGCCCTGCTCGGCCAGCCTGGTGATGATGTTTTCGGCTTTAGTTCTTCTATTTGGGGCAATGATATTTCCCCGTGGCAATTTGGTCTTTCGGTGGATCGCCGCCCACCGCATACCGAAGTTTATCTCTATACAGATCGTCCGATTTACAGGCCCGGTCAAACGGTCTATTTTAAGGCTATTCTCCGCGAGGCCTTTGATGGCCGTTATAACGCGCCCGAGATGACCTCCCTGCCGCTGACCATTTCTGACGGTTGGGGGGAGAATATTCATACCCTCAACCCAACCCTTTCTGCCTACGGCACGGCCAATGGTTCCTTTACGATCCCTGAAGATGGTCGGACCGGGTACTATTCTTTCCATAATCAGGATCTCGGATTTTCTACATCCTTCCAGGTTGCCGATTATCGCAAACCGGAGATCAATCTCGAGTTGGAGATGACCCCCGAAGCGATCAAGAGCGGAGACAGCCTCAACGCAGAACTTTCTGCCCGCTATTATTTTGACGCCCCGGCAGGTGACCTCCCCGTCCAGTGGGCGCTCTACGAAAACGGCAGCTATTTCCGCTTGCCCGGCTACCGCGTTGGTGAGTTGAATTTTGGCTGGCTGCGTGGCTATTATGACGATGGATTTGGGTATTTTGGTGACCGTATCGCTGATGGTGAAGGTCTCACCAATGCCGATGGAATTCTGAGCCTGGATCTCGATGATCTGGATATTCCCGAGGGGACGCGTGAACTGACCCTCGAGATCACCGCCCAGGATGAAAGCGGCCAGCAGATCAGCGCGCGTGCAAGCGCCCTGGTTCACCCTGAAGAATTTTATGTTGGATTGCGATCAGATCTCTGGGTGGGACGCGAAGAGACAGAAATGGGCTTTGATGTTCTGACCGTTGACTGGAATGGCGATCCCTCCGCGGACCGTAACTTGCATGCCGATTTTCAACAGATTGCCTGGGAGCGGGAGGAATCCGATAACGCCTACGACCCCCCAATCTATATCCCCGTCTATACACCCGTCAGTAACGTGGACCTGGTGACGGGCAGCGATGGGATCGCACGGCTCTCCTTTACACCTCCCGAACCGGGGACCTATATCCTCGATGTGGGCGGGGAAAATGCCTCCACGCAGATTCTGCTTTGGGTGGCGGGGGCCGAGCAGGCTGTATGGCCGAATCTGCCTCACCAGCATATCCGCCTGACGGCAGATCGTGATTCCTATAAACCCGGCGATACCGCCCAGATCTTTATCCCGAATCCACTCGAGGCGCCCACCTATGCGCTGGTTTCCGTCGAGCGCGGGACGATCCATACATCTGAAATTATCGGAATTGAACCGGGTGGCACGACATATAGACTCCCCCTCAGCGATGAGGATGCCCCAACAGTTTATTTCTCAGCAGTTCTGCTAAGTGGAAATAATTTCAGGGTAGGCTATGTTGAACTCGAGATTGCGCCCGATGCGCAGCTTTTGAATGTCAGCCTGACCTCCCAACCATCACGCTCGGAACCGGGCGGCGATGTCAGTTTTGGGATTCTTGTGACCGATGCGCAGGGCAGCCCCGTGCAGGGAGAGTTTTCCCTGGCGGTGGTTGATCTGGCGGCTCTGGCCCTGGCAGACCCCAACTCTCTCCCGATTGAGACGGCCTTTTACGAGAAATCAAGCCTCGGTATTCGAACGAATCTCTCGATGTCGGGTGATAGTGTTTATGGTATTTTCCTGGAACAAGGCGGTCTGGGCGGTGGTGGCGGTGGCGAAGATATTTCTGTCGTCCGCGATAATTTCCCCGATACTGCCTATTGGAATGCCGAAGTTCTAACCGATGCCAATGGGCAGGCACAAGTAAGCGTGGTATTGCCCGATAACCTGACAACCTGGCATGTCGATTTGCGCGGTGTGACGAAGGATACCCTCGTCGGCAGCGCAGAGATGCAGGTGGTCAGCACAAAAGATGTGCTCATCAGGCCGGTTACGCCCCGATTCATGGTCGTTGGCGATCATGTTGAAATGGCAGCCATCGTACATAATAATACCGCCGCAGCCCTGACGGGGACTGTTACCCTGCAGGCGATCGGCTTCCTGCTGGATGATCCCGAGATGATCGAACAGGAGATCTCCGTTCCAGCCGGTGGACGTACGAAAGTTTCCTGGTGGGGGACCGCACAGGATTCCGCAGTTGCCGAGCTGCTCTTCAATTCAGAATTTGGGTCTTATCAGGATATTACCCGACCGATTTGGGGATCATTGCCGATCCTGCGCTATACCTCGCCGCAATCCTTTGTGACTGCGGGAACGCTCGAGGAGGCTGGCTCAAAAACAGAGGCGATCTCCTTGCCGCGCAGCTTTATCCCCACCGGTGGCAAGCTGGAGGTCGAGTTATCGCCCTCGCTGTCTGCCGCCATTCTGGATAGTTTGGAAGCGATCCCCGTCCCGCCATCTTACGCGAATAACGAAGAAATCCTCTCCTATCTCCTGCCAAATATTGAAACCTATCAGGCCTTGCAGACGGCAGGATTGGATGATCCCGAATTGAAGCAACGTCTTGAGGCCTCGCTGGATGAGGGTGTTCGGCATCTTCTCTCCCGCCAAAATGAAGATCATGGCTGGGGCTGGTATGCCACCTCTACAAATTTCAATGATGGGATTGGTGTGCAGGCCTCCCCGTCTATTGGCGGCAGTGGTCGCAAAGGTGATCCCTATCTTTCTGCCTATATTCTTTTTGGTCTCTGGCAGGCTCGTGAGGCAGGCACCTATATTGATGAGACTGTTTTTGTCAACGCCCGCGAATATATACATGTCGCTTCGCTTCCCATTATTGGGAGTGCCAGTACTGAAACCTGGGAGAAGGATCGCCTGGCTTTTTACCAATATGTGATGCAGATGACCGGCGGCGCGGATGCGGTTGCCGTGGATCAGCTTGATCTCTGGCGGGATGAACTCAGCCCCTGGGCGCAGGCTTTGCTCGCGCTGACCCTTGAATCCAGAACGCCCGGCGACACACGTGCCCGGAGCTTGCTGGCCAATCTGGAAGCATCTGCCCTGCGTTCGGCGAGCGGCGCCCACTGGGAGAGCGATTCTACTTCCTGGCGAAACCCCGGCACGCCCAATTACACAACTGCGACCGTTATCTATGCCCTCGCTCAACAGGATCCGGCCAATCCGCTCTTGCAGGATGCCGTTCGCTATCTCAGCGCCCATCGCAATATTCACGGCTATTGGAATTCGACCTATGAGAATTCCTGGTCCCTCCTGGCCCTGACCGAGGTGATGAAAGGCGCCGGAGAGCTGAATGCCAGCTTTGATTTCTCTGCAGATCTGAATGGGGCAAATATCAGCGCGGGGCAGGCAAATGCCCTTGTCCCTGTCACGACATCCACGCTTTTGGATGGACTCCAGCTTGCCCTGCCAAATGCCCTCAATATCACCCGCGCCGAAGGCGTTGGCCGACTCTATTATCGGGCGGCCCTGTTTGCTGACCGCGCTGCTGAAACCGCTCCCGCGCTTAATCAGGGCATGGAAATCTCCCGCGTCTATACTGATTTTGACTGTGAAGAGGAGTGCCCTCCGCTCTCTACAGCCCAGTTGATCCCGGGTGCAAAGCTCAAGGTCCAGCTTACGCTTAACCTTCCGGAAGACAGTTATTACGTCATGGTTGAAGATGCCTTCCCTGCCGGGACGGAGATTCTCAACCAGCGTCTCAAAACTGCCCAACTGGGTGAGCCCTCTGAAAGCACAGAACTCTACGATCCTGAAAATCCCTTTGCAAATGGTTGGGGCTGGTGGCTCTTCAGCGATCCCCAGATTGGGGATGAGCGCATTGAGTGGGCGGCAGATTATCTCCCCGCCGGGACCTACGTCCTCAGTTACACCCTGATCCCCCTGCAGGCCGGTGAATATCGCGTTCTCCCGGCCCATGCCTGGCAGAGCTACTTCCCCGAAGTGCAGGGAACAAGCGCTGGGGAGGTGTTTAGGATCAGAGAGTGATTCGTAAGGGCGCCCCGTTGTCCTATAAAAAGACTATTCTTTTTACAAAAACGGGTCGCCCCAACAAGATCACAAAGTCGAGTTGTTAAAAAAAGGACTCCGAGAGAAATTCTCGGAGTCCTGCATAAATACTAATATCAGCAATTCCAATCCATTCAAGCAAATAAACAATACTGTATAATCAATTTATGCCGAATATCGAGGAGCTACGGATCAAGTTTCTCAGAGACGAGTTCGAATTCTCCAAACACGCTGTTGACCAAACTCTATTACGCGGAATTTCTGTTCAAGAAATACGAGAAACTCTTAAAACGGGCTCCATCATTGAAGATTATCCAAATGATAAGTACGGTCCAAGTTGCCTGATTTTGGGACCACGCGTCGAATCCTCCCACTTCATATTCAGTGTACCTACTCAACATTGCCTTTTATCAAAATTATAACGGCTTATGAACCTGATCTTGAAAAATGGATTGACTTTATGATTAGGAGATAAATATGTCTCAAAAAAACAGTACAGAGAAAACGGTCAAACGTAATGTGACCTACTCTTTATTCAAAGATGGAAAATTTTATATTGTTGAAAATGTTCCTGCACGAGTAAATACAGAAACAGGCGAAGAGTTTTTCTCCCCTGCAACAGTTGAAAGCTTACATAATATCATTCTCGGAAAGAAAACTCCTGTTCGCACTGTGCAAACACCAATTTTTGATTTTTCTTAGGAATAATAAATCATTACATACTGAATTCCTGAACACCCTATCACACCCATCTATCCCATAAAAAATCAAATATCATAAATTTTCCCGCGTCGAAGAGTTAAAAATAAAATAGATCAATGCTCTCTCAGGTTCCAACTACCATCCCCGCTGAAATCCGCGATTATCCCGAATGGCGCTGTGGACGGGAAAGTTACGCCGTCTGGGTGCTGCGTTGCGATCAGAGCAGGGCCATTCATAACTTGTTCAACGCCGCCAGGGAGCATCTCAAGGGTTACCTGCTGAAACCTTATCATCGTCAGCCGCATATTACCCTCTTTGTATGTGGCTTTTTGGTGGAGGAAGATCAGTACAACGATGATTTCACACAGACCCAATTGGATGCTCAGGTACAGGCTTTGGATAAGGCAAATAGTCAATCATTTGAGATCGAGATCGGTGGCATGAACAGCTTTGCCTCTGCGCCCTTTCTGGAAATACGCGACCCTGAGGGAGGCATCCCACGTTTGCGGGAAGTTCTTTCACGCGGCGCTCCCGAGTTCCGCACTGCGCCCTATAGACCGCATTTGACCCTCGGCCTGTACGCAGAAGTATTCCCAAGTGAGAAGGTCCTCGAGCGGATGGCTGCCTTTTCGAGCGAGCCGCTTTGGTGGCGTGTGGAACGGGTCAGCTTGGCAAGATACCGTGCGAAGGAGATCGCGGGGGAATTAAGTTACGAATATGAACATTGGCTCAAGCCCTGATTTACAGTGTCCCTGCTAAATGTAGCTTCCAAAATTACGCCATGAGGAGATAACGGGTCAATAAGAGTTCATCATCAGACCTGCCAAGTCAGCGAGCGATGCGGAAAAATCGCCCCCACTTTTTTCGAAATATTCCACCCCGATTTATGATGTAAAATACTCACAGGTTGATCAATTAAAATCACATTAGGGAGTGACATCTATGGCGAATATGGTTGGCATCACACTGGGGAAGTATAAGTTGATCGAACGTCTCGGCAAGGGAGGTATGGCTGAGGTCTATAAAGCCCATCATGAAAAATTAGATCGATTTGTTACCATAAAAATCCTGCATACCTATCTCTCTGACGGCCAGGAGTTTCTGGCACGCTTTGAACGGGAAGCCAGAGCAGTGGCCGCCTTACGGCATCCGCATATAGTCCAGATCCATGATTTCGAACATGAAGATGATATCTATTATATGGTGATGGAATTCATTGATGGGGGAACTTTACAATCCAAAATGGCCGAATTATCAAAAGATGGTAAATATTTGCCGATTGGGCAGGTAAAAAGAACTTTGCAGCAAATAGCAGATGCATTGGACTATGCTCATAGACAAGGCATTATTCACCGTGATATCAAGCCATCGAATATCCTGATGAATACAGTTAATGATATTTTCGTTACAGATTTCGGGATTGCGCGAATGATGAGCGAGATAAAATTTACCGCAACAGGTTCGCTGATCGGGACACCCACGTATATGTCCCCGGAACAGGGCAAAGGGTTGGATCTGGACAATAGCAGCGATATCTATTCGCTGGGCATCATCCTTTTTGAGATGCTGACAGGTAAAGTGCCCTTTGCCTCTGACACCCCCCTGGCGATCATCCACAAGCATATTAATGAACCTTTACCCCGGCCCTCAGAACTTCGGCCAGGATTAACAGCCTCCTTGGAAAGAGTCATATATAAAGCCGTGGAGAAGGAGCCAAAAGATCGTTATCAGACTGCGGCAGAATTATTTGGCGCCTTCGATGATGCCCTGTCACCTGAGTTGGTTGCCCGGTTTGATGGAGATGACAAACTGGAAACCCCTGATGTTTCAGCCTTACCCACTATGGTGGATGAAAATCCTATTGCAGAAAAGTTTTCTGAACTACCCACAGAGTTGATGGGAGTAGAGACAATTGCAGATATGACGGGAGAACCCGTATCGCAGCCGGAGGAGGAGCCTGCCTCCGTACCCAAAACAACGATCAGCCCCGAGGCGGGGCCTCCCGAACCCGCCAAATCGGAGTCTGTCGAATCATCAAAGAGCCGGCCATCGCTCTCCTGGCAGGAGCGCCTGAAAAAGAATCCACTTGGATTGGCAGTGATCGGTTTAGTGATTATCGCGATAATGGTGCTGGCCTTCTCCAGTTTTTCAGGAGGAAATTCCTGTTCCAGTGTTGACGGATGCTGGGGCCTTACTCAAGAGCGAATTGGACAGGGAGATATGGATGGTGCTCTGGCTGCAATTGAGAAAGCTATTGATCTTGTGCCCAACGATGAACATCCGCCCCATGCCTGGTTATGGTGTGATCGGGCTGGTATTCTTGAAGCATTGGGTGATCCTGGTGAAGCAGAAGCCAGCTTTGAAATGTGTGCCATCTGGGAACACGAATAATAGAAATCTGGATTAGCGTTCTCGATGACGAGAGCATGCTGGTTTCTTGACTTATGCAGGAGATCTAATCAATGGGAAATCAAAAGGCTGAGTAAGAAAACTCAGCCTTTTTCTAATCATCACTGCCACCGCTAAATCCGGTGCAGGCTATGGGGGTCAATAACTTATGAAGGCTTTCCTCCCCATCCGGGTGGTTTGTAGTAGGATGCTTCAGAGATCAGCCCTTTTGAAAGAGCCTCAGCAAAATTCCCCGACTTGGTAAAGGAACTAAGTTTTCCCGGATCGGTTTCTGTGATGAAATAATATTTTCCCGTGGTCGGGTCCTGGATGACGGACGGGGGGCTATCTACGGGATGGCCATCTTTATCCACAACAACAGGATTTCCATCATTATCCGGGTAGATCTTCATCCCTTTGCTGGACGCTTTGTAATCAGAGGCTTCAGAGATCAGCCCTTTTGAAAGAGCCTCAGTAAAATTCCCCGACTTGGTAAAGGAACTGAGCTTTCCCGGATCGGTTTCTGTGACGAAATAATATTTGCCCGTGGCCGGATCCTGGATGACAGCGGGGGGGCTGTCCACCGGGTGACCATTCTCATCCACAACAACAGGATTTCCCTCATTGTCTGAATAGATCTTCATCCCTTTCGAGGAAGCTTTGTAGTCAGGCGCTTCAGAGATCAGTCCCTTTGAGAGAGCCTCAGCAAAATTCCCTGACTTGGTAAAGGAACTGAGTTTTCCCGGATCGATCTCTGTGACGAAATAATATTTGCCCGTGGCCGGGTCCTGGATGACAGCGGGGGGGCTGTCCACCGGGTGGCCGTCTTTATCTACGACAACCGGATTCCCTTCAGTGTCCGAGTAGATCTTCATCCCTTTCGAGGAAGCTTTGTAATCAGGCGCTTCAGAGATCAGTCCCTTTGAGAGAGCCTCAGCAAAATTCCCTGACTTGGTAAAGGAACTGAGTTTTCCCGGATCGATCTCTGTGACGAAATAATATTTGCCCGTGGCCGGGTCCTGGATGACAGCGGGGGGGCTGTCCACCGGGTGGCCGTCTTTATCTACGACAACCGGATTCCCTTCAGTGTCCGAGTAGATCTTCATCCCTTTGCCGGACGCTTTGTAATCAGGCGCTTCAGAGATCAGCCCTTTTGAAAGAGCCTCAGCAAAATTCCCCGACTTGGTGAAGGAACTAAGTTTTCCAGGATCGGTCTCTGTGATGAAATAATACTTGCCCGTGGTCGGGTCCTGGATGACAGACGGGGGACTGCCCACCGGGTGGCCATTCTCATCCACGACAACAGGATTTCCATCATTATCCGAGTAGATCTGCATCCCTTTGCCGGACGCTTTGTAAGAAGAAATCTCGAATTCGGCAAGTTTCTCAGGGTCTGTAACACTTCCGTCCGCTTTGATGGGCAACTCATCTCCCGGATAAATGGCATAGTTCTTTCCATTGAAATTAACGATTTTTGGAGGGCTGTCTACGGGATTGCCATTTTTATCCACCACGGTGATATTGCCATCTTTATCTTTGTGCAGATACCAATCTGGTGCGTCATCATGCTCATCACCCTCCTGCGTTCCCTCGTCTGGAGGAGGCAACTCACCCTCAGAATCTGCCTCCATCTCATCGTCAGTAGGTATCTCTTCCAGTGCCGGTAATTCACCTGGTGGAATTTCTGAACCTCGCCACTGGCCAGTGGCTGTGCTGGACACTGAAGGTTCCGGTTCTTCCTCTGATATAGTTTGATTGCCAGTTCGTCCACCCTCAGATTTTTCAAAATTTGTATCATCGCTTGAGATGGTTGCATTTGCTGTCTGTGGGCCAGGTAAATTGATTGGCGTGGCCTCATCTTTTTTACCACCTTCGCTACCGGTAGTGGCTTGATCCAGGTCACCGCGCACAGCGGGCTGTCCGCCAATACCACTTTCATTTTCAGTGTCCAAAACGGGCGGTTGGGTTTCGCCTAAATCAATTGTTGATGTTGCCTGCGGACCGGGCAGGTTGATCGGGGTAGCTTCATCTTTGTTACCCTCGCCACCGGTAGTAGCACGATCCAGATCACCCCGTACACTTACTTCTTCGGTAAGACCTTCACCCTCAGGCTGAGAAATAGGTGTTTCCTTTTCAGCCGCACTTTCAGTTAGTTTTTCGAGTGATTTCTGTATGGCTTCTGCCTGGTGATAGTCGCCGGATTCTTCCACGTGAGCCCGTGGCTCATGGGTGACCTCATCGAGATTCGTCTGTTCGGAGCCGCGGATCTGATTGGATTCAACTTCTTTCTCAGAAGTCTCATTAGTTTCTTTCATCTTTGCTATCCTCTCCCTGTTTTCTTGCTCGCATTCGCATCTGAAAGCATATCGGGGGTGTAGTAGTCCAGATCGCCGGGGTCTTTATTCGTCCAGTAACCTCCACCGAGATCTGGGTCGCCCAGGAATTTGCCTGAGTCGTCATCGCCGTCTTTATCGCCGGGGGTTCTGCCACCTCTATCGCCCCCAGCACCTTTGTTGCCATAATAGACTGGAAAGACCTTGCCGGAATCACCATCCGGGCCGCCCACGGGCTCATCGGGATCATGTTCACCACCACCCCATTTACCGGAACCAGTGTAAGGCATTGGCTGGTCGCCATCAATAGTATTAGCTTTAGGAGACCAGAATCCCGTCTCCTTGTCGTAGACCCATACAGTTCCATTACTATCCATATAAGGAACAGATGTATCTGACATAGGTGCGTTATCAATATGTATGGCCATATTCACATCTCTTTGCCGTTGTTCTTGACCGGCATCTCCTTTACCTTTACCCTTACCCTTAGAGCCTGGACCATAGTTGCCAACCGGCGGCCCGCCGCCCGAGGTGCTGCTCCCACCGGGTATATCGTCTCGTCCGCCGCCGGGGATGTTTTTGCCTCCACCGGGGAAGAGCAGGCCATCTTTGCCCTTGCCAAAGGGAACTTGCAGTTCTTCAGGGAGTTGACCGTCACCGATACGTTGGGGGTCTAAATCGCCAGTCTTTCCTTCTGCCTGATTGGTACCTTCGTTGATATCTTTTCCGAGGTCAGAAGCATTTGGGTCCACTTCATAGACAGGCTCATTCCCGTCAATTTCGCTGGGGGGAACTTCGGTACCAAGTCCACGCCCGATTTTCTTTGAATCGGAGATTGCATCGGCTGGTGTATTTCCTTCTGTTGACTGCTCCATCACAGGGCTGTCTGAAGATTCTCCGCCAGTTGAACCGCTCTGATTCTCTCCGCCCTTGCCCGTGAGTGGGTCTTTGGCGGTACCTTCGGATTTTCCATCACTGAGGCTATCTTTGGCGGTGGTAGGTAGACCAGTATCTGCCATTTCTGGACCGGGCAGATTGATCGGGGTAGCTTCGTCACCTTTTCCACTTCCTTCGTTTTCTGTAACCTGATCCAAATCGTCTCGGGCTGAGGATTGTCGCCCAAGCAGACTGTTGTCTTCGGGTTGGGATATGGAAACGGAGGAACTACTCAAAATCTCGGCTGCGGCCTGTGGACCAGGCAGATTGATGGGAGTCGCTTCAACTTTATCGTCATCTGAGCCAGCAGGCTCTAGATCGCTCAGATCACCGCGAATCTTGGGCTGGCGACCCTGTACGGTGTTCTCATCTTCCAGGTTAACCTCGTCTTTTTGGGGACCGTGATCCCAATCCGGGGGTTGCTGAACGGGGCCGGGCTCGTATTCCAATTGGCTGGTTTTAACTGTTTCATTGTCTATCAGAGTTGTGAGTGTATTCTGGATCGCCTCAGCTTGCTCATAATTTCCATTCTTTTCAACAAAAGAACGGGGTTCATTGGTGGCATCATCCAGTTCCTGATTTTCCGTTTTCCGGGTTTCACCAGATTCTAAAATCTCTTCGTTTGAAAAAATATTTTCATCCGTCATGTCAATCTCTCCTTAATCATAGTTATTTGTATTTTGAAAACAAGCGATCAAATTGTGGCTTTGAGTTCTGTTGAGGAGAGTTGAAATGCTATTAATAAGACCTCGAGTTTGAACTCTTTAGTTTGAGTATCTTCTATTGTCTTATGATTGAAACTCCTTTTTTTGCCTGAAAAACGAAAAGCTCCTTGCTCATTTTCCTGACTGAAAACACGCCTGTAAAGGTTTGTGGTTCAGTCCTGAATTGAGTAAGAAGCTATTTGTGATGTGTCAGGGTTATTATTTTATTGTTGATTTTATGTAACTACTCAGGTATGTCTTTGCGAGGAGAGCTTTTCCCGACGAAGCAATCTCCCGCAAAGTGTGGGGGACTGCCGCGTCGCAAAAGCATGCTCCTCGCAGAGACATCTGGAGGGAGGCTGATTAGTTACGATTTTATTATATATATTCTGCCCGATAATGAAATAGGCCTCAATTCCTATTTGCAGAATTGTTAGGTTGCATAAGTCTTTGATTTATTACCTGATAAACCTGCAGTTGTTTTGCTGGTAAAGCCAGTCGTGATTTAGCCATGGCCAGCATGAGCAGGCAATAGGATAGATTACCGAGGTGTCTCTGGTGGATCGTGTATTCTTCTTCGAAATCTATAGACTGAATAAGATGTGAGAAAGTGAAATTCCAGACCGGACGAATAGCTGACTTTGTATCTCCAGACCGATTGACCTCCGCTTCAAGCATATCCTGCAGTGTGTCGAAATCCGGATCGGAAACCAGTGTAAAAAAGCCATAATTGCAGGGGAGTTGGCAAAAGGCACAACCTTTTTTTCGGTGCAAACGGTTTTCAGGTAAGGCTCTTTGAGGTAGCCGTGCCACCTTGGATAATTCCTCCTGAAAGTCATAGGCCCCTTGGGGGTTTTCATCCGCCTTGCCGGCCTTTATTATAAGCGCTTCGACCCAATATTGACTTGGCTCACGAGAATCTTCATGGAAGGCGACGATCCGGCTGCATACTTCGGGGATGGCTGCCTTGAAAAACTTTGCTTCGCTCATCCCTGCAGCTTTGGCGATTTGCCTTTTCCAGGGTTTCACATGTTCCTTGAACGCTCCTAAATCTGTTGGCGGGCAAAAGGATAACAGATAGAAGTAAGTAATTGTCTTTTTGATTGATTCTGCAGAAAGTGTGCCTGACATATCTTCCTCCATTGTTGAACTTGCTTCCGGGGCTATCTGTTTTATGGGATTTAGTCTGGTCGCGGGATTGGTGAAAAAAATATTTTGACCCAGGAAGCCATATCATCCTGAATCCCCGATACGATTGCCTGCCCCACTTTCAGGCGAGCAATCACTTTGGCCTGGTCTTCAGTTAAAGCCATCGCGCTTGCCATGGCATCCCGGTCGTCAGCTGCGACCAAACGGTGAATGATTTTCAGGTTGGTATTTTTGATGGCATCAGGAATCAGCTTGGCAGGCACCTGATCAATGATCGCTACCCCCTGTCCGTAGGCGCGAATTTCTGCCATGATATCTGAAAACATGTCTCCCATTTTTGCCTGGGGGTTGGATTCTCCAACGCTGGACGAAGCCTTTCGCAATATGCGATGTGCTTCCTCGATGATTGCCAGGTGGCGCAAGGTACTTGATTCAGGTGACCCCTCGATCTCATGTTGCGCCTGCCTATATTCATATAGGAAGTTCAGCAAAAGTGCCATCGTGAAGCATTTATCAGCATCGTCACCCATTTGCTGCAAGTTGATCACAACTGGTCGGTCGAACAGATCTGCCCAGGGTGTAGATGTTGGAAGATCGAAAAGATTCCCTTTCCACCCTCGCATTAAGCTGCTTATTCGTGTTTTCATTGCCGCAGTGATATTGAGTGTGATCCGTTCCTCATACCCCTTGCTGCGAATTAAACCTGAAAGCCGGTCGTGCATTTGGCTCAAGGTTGGGCACTGAACCTCATCTGGAGGGAGCTCCTCTTCCAGCCAGCCCTGACTACTATACAGATCAACCAGCGCTTCTTCCAAAATGACGGGCAAGATTTCGTACATGGGAAAACTGGCATTGAAGATGGATTTTAAGCGATCCAAATGGGGCATCACCTGGGCAGTAGCTTCTGGGATACGAATAATATCAAAGGGATTGAGTTGTAATTGGTCCAGAGGGGTTTTACCAATATTTTTACGACCGGGGACGTAGACTGCTATTTTTCGATCAAAAGTATTGGCCTTGTTATATGCCAGGGCAAGTTGTACGTACTCATCTTTGGCAGGCTCAATCACCAGAAAATTTTTGCCCTGCGTCATCATTTCTTCTATCAAGCGTCGGCAGGTATTCGATTTACCGCTGCCCGTGATGCCAGTGATAAAAACATGGCGTGTCAGGGTATCGGTATCAATCTCATAATTAAGATCGCCTATTTCCTCCCCACCCTCAAGAACCTGTCCAAGTTGCAGGCCTGGCGTTGATGAATTCGGTACTGGAGGGTTTAAGCTGAAGTAGGCTGCTGGTTGCGTGGGAATACCAGGTATCTCACGTAAAGGCAGGTTTGCCAGGAGTGATAATTCGTCGGTATTCATTGGTGTAGTCAGGTTTTCAAAGAATTTCCCCAGCGGGTGATGCAATTGTTCCCCGTTTTGTGGTGCAAAAAGACGCAATGGCGGCTGTTGAAAAGCGTCCAGTGAAACCTGAATTTGCCCATCCCAAAGTATTCCAAGGTCGTGGGCCCGGATCGGTTCGGCTGTACTCTTTTCCCCGCTGACCAAAGCCTTGAATTGAGCCTGCGCCTGAGTTGCAGCTTCTGCCTGATTGCTGACGAGATAAACGCCAACATTCCAGCAGCCCTGGGCTCGGGCAACCTCGAAACGCTCAGTTGTCTTTTCCAACAATTTTATGCAGGCCTCAGCATGTTTGTTGAGATACTCTTGTCCAAATGAGAGCGATTCCCCGCTGGTAGTGGATTCGCCGGTGGAAAGGCTGGATGAACGGCTCAAGGAGTCTGATTCAGAGGTACTTGTCCCGGTTGTATCTGATGACCCTGTGGAAGGTAGAAGCTGCCCGAACATGCCCAGCATACCCGAGAGCAGAAAAGGTCCACCAGTTGCCAGCAACAGTCCGGATACACCTGCCAGCCCGGCAGCTTTTAGCCCCTTGCTCGCGCCTGTTGATTTTTCGAGCGAAGTACCCAATACGCCTTTGGTTTTACTGGCAGTTTCGCTGTCGGTTCTTCCTTTGGTAGACCCTTCTGTGGTCGTATCACCCTCTGTTTTGGTGCTTGTTTCCGAGAGTCCTGAGCTTTGGCTACGTTGGATAGTTGATTTGGTAAAGGCGTGTACCTGGCCTGATAATGTCTGACAAGTGCTCACAATCTCACCAACAGATTTTTCCGACATCGGCTCTGCAACAACCATGTAGACATAAGGCTTTCCGCGCAGGCCACGCATGAAGCGATCCAGGCTTTGCGGATATTCGTTGGGAATATTGCTTAATTTTGTAGACGGAATCCCGGTGAAGGCACGGGCGTATCGGTAGGTGCTCAAAGGCACATGCACCTGATCCACGATACGTTTGTAATCGGTTACGCTGCGAACGCGCGTTCCGGGCCAATTTGAACTCAGGAATTGGCCCAATTGCTCTGCGAATATCTTGGGCTGAGTTCCCCCCGTTTGAGCACTGATCCCGATAAAAATCTTGTTGCGCAAACCATCGCTGCTGATCAGAAAGATCAGCCGATAGCGTGGATCATGACAAGCTGCCAGCGTGGTCTGAATCGCTCTGATATATTCCTGGGGTGATCCATCAACGGATTTGCCGACTTGTTCCAGCTCGAGAAAGGCAATATCTTGTTGTTGCGGAGGGGTCTCAGGAAGTAATTGAACAAATCCTTCCTCTAAAACCGAGCAATATAGATAGTCACGCCTTAAGGTGAATAGCATCGATTTTGACAGGGCATCCCCAGCAGCCATCAATGTCTCGGCGCTAATATTTTCCCCGGGTACTGGTTCAGAATCTTCCGATGAAATGATTTGAGTTTCTTCAGCCATAAGCCACCTATTTATTCTTCTTGCCGGATCACCTCAAACTTTAATTTTCCGATTGAGATGATATTACCAACTTCTAACACATTCGGTTCATGCGCTTTCAGGCGTTGACCATTGATAAATGTTCCATTGGTGCTGCCTTTATCAAAAATTTCCAATTTGTCGTTACTCATTGAAATTTCTGTATGCAGCCGAGAAGCCTTGATATCATCTACTTGGATATCGTTGCTTTCCCCACGCCCCATTTTTGTGATCCCCTGATGAAGGGGGAACCGATCGTCTCCGAGCTGCAGGAACCAGGAAGGGGAAAGGGAAGCAGGCCCTTCTTTTGCAATATTTTCTGATGTCTGGGCAGGAAAGATGATCGTCGGTTCAATAGTATCAAAGGAAGCCTGGTACTCTAATCCGATCCCCTGGACCACAACTTCATCCGGGTTGTCTGCCAATATAACTCGCTCTACGCCAAAGCGTTCGCGCAGAAATCTCATGATCGTGAATAGTTGTGCCCCACCTCCGACCAGAACTACCTGTTTTATTTCACTCTGGGAAATCGCAATTACTTCCAGGGCACGATTGATGAGGTCTCGAAAATCGATATCCAAATGTGATGTGGCCTCTTGAAACCGAGCTTCATCAAGTGCAATGATCCGACGAAAAACAGTGCCATCTCGCATAACCAATGTCAGATTGCGTTGGTGGATGGCCTTATTTCTACCCGGTGACAGCATTTGGCGGCTTAGAGATTCTTTTAGGCGCTGGCCCGATATCCGTAATGAAACCAGGGCAGAGGGATCATCGGCGAGCGCCGATGCGGGGATTTTCATTTCGTCTGCGATATATTTAGCCAATTCGGCATCATACAAACCCCCACCAAAGGGTTCTCCATAGCGTCCCAGAAAGTTGAGATGACCATTGGCAGGATTTACTTCGCCAGCAATGATGTCGGTGGTGCTGCCTCCAACATCAACGATGAGGGTTACGCCCCCTTGCTTCTCCAGTAATCCACGGTGTTGCAGACTTAGGATAGCTCCTTCTGGTTCAGCTACAAACCGGATTTGCCTGAAATCCTCCCCAAAACACTCCTGGATAAGTTGTTGATACTCAGCGAAGATTATCCCGCCATGATCGTAGCGCCAGTGAATTGGATAGGCGAATGTAAACCACAGCCGATCGTCAAAGGCTTCTGCCCTCCATTTCTCCTGTCTGATTTGATCCAGAATTGTCGATAACAGCAATCTGGTATACAAAATGCTTTGGGTGTGGGTATATCGTTTTTGGTGGGGCAGTGGATTTTCTTCCAGATGGGAGCCGATACAAGGTTTGAAATATTCCCGTACTCGCTCCCGGCTTTGCTCATCTTCCAGGCGTTCCTGGGCAATTTCCCCAAAACTTTCAAGATTGGCCCCCTCAGGATCCAGGCAGATGACAGCCGGTAATTTTCTGTCGATAAAACTGGTTATAGGCGAAGCCTGCGGTTCGCTAATTAATTGAGCACGATTTCCAGTCCATTTGTACGCAGAACGATATAAGCGCCAATTGGTTGCGCCACAGTCCAGTGCAAAAAGGGTTTGCTGTTTTTCGATTGCCATCGCTGATGCTGCCTTGGCGTAAATTTACTGGATATATCTGCTTAATTTAGTTTATTATATCGGAATTCATCTGCAAGGCAATATGATTTTATGGATTGTAGTTAAGGTTTTTGATAGTTTCCCTTAAAATATAAAACGATTTGAAATATTTTTGATTTGAGATGCTTGGAGAAGAGGGGCTGGGAAATGGTGATGTCACCCTCGCCGCAGTATGCTGCGGCGAGGGTCAGTTTTTAGAATCGGGGGGATTTATATTCAGGATCCCTTTTGTGGGTCTTTCAACTGTGTAGCAATCCCAACACTCAGAACGAGCAATCCAATGGCAAGCAATAGTGACGGGGTAAATGAACCATCGCTGGTTTTCATTGCTTCCATGATATAGACGAAAACCACTGCGGCCTGTCCAAATAGCTGGATCAGCCCATTTGATGTCCCCTCAGGGGTGGGATAAGTGATCTCGGCAGAGTACTGCATTCCGATTGGCAGGGCGCTGACGAGGAAGAACCCCATCAGGGCAGCTGAAGCAAATAGCAGCGCACTGGATGTGGCAAAGGTCAACCCGATCAGACCTGGAATTGATCCTGCAAAAGCTAAAATTATATAGAATTGACGTTTGCCTTGTTTATCGGAGAGGGCAGGCAGGACAACTGCGCCGATCAGGCCGCCAACGATCATCAATGCACCGAGCGTGCCAGCATCATTGGGCGTAAATCCGCGTGGACGAATGATCGCTTCGATCCAGGTGGTCAACCCGTTAAAGATGCCCAGCCCGATGAAGGAAATAAAAAGATAGAGCCAGAAAGGTTTGATCTTGAGGGCATGTTTCAGGCCATCCAGCATCAGGGCACGAGTCTCGTCGCCCGGGGCGCAAGGTGGGGCGGCAGGTTTTTCACGCACGAGCAGCAGAAATAAAACCACCGAAAAAGCAGCGATTCCGCCGTAGACCAACTGCACATCTGCGATGGACATCGTCTCGATCAGGATCGGGGTGAGCACCATCCCCAAGGCGACACCGACCAGATTTGCTAATGTAATTAGCCCAACAGCGGTAGCGCGGTTCTCGGCCGCAAACCATTTGGCCGGGACGGTGGTCCAGGCGTTGAGCAGAAATGGCTGGGCGATGGCGATCCCGACGGTACTCCACAGCACCAAAGTGTAATTCGCTCCTGCGAAACCACGCATCAGGCCGAAAATGCCCATCAAAACCGCACCAATCCCAACACCGATTCGGAACCCGTAGGTATCGATCACCCATGAAACAGGAATGGAGAGGGGAACGAAAGCGATCATAAAGACCATCGATAACATGCCGATCTGCAAATCTGTGACATTATAGAATTTTGCAGCCAGACCTGTGATCGGGGCATAGGTGATCCACAACATCTGGATAGTCAGGTTGATGAACATGAAGACGACCAATACTACCCAGCGATAACCGTATACTTTATATTTCTCACTCATAAAACCTCCTCCTTATGGATAAATCAAATAAAGGTCGTACAAACCTACGTCACTACCCTTTTGGGCATAATGCCCTTCAGGGTACTCGTGTGAGCGGAGTTTACGCAGCGCGGCAGTCTCCTGAACCGAGAGAGAGATTGCTTCGACGGTCAAGCTGTCTTGCAAAGACGTATAATTGTGCGGTGTTTAAACAATTTGTCCATTAGCTGTTTTTCGGGTATCTGGCTTATATAACACTCTTGAGACTGAATCGTACCGCTTCGAAATTCGCGGGAGTGCCTAATTTGGTGAGTATTTATCATTGCGAACGAGCGGAGCGAGCGTGGCAATCCTCTTGTTCGTCGTGGAGATTGCTTCGTCGGGTGAAACTCTCCTCGCAATGACGGATAAGGCTTTACTCACGATTTTAGCCACTCCCAAATTCCCCACATTGAATGCATCTGGCAAATATTGCGTTAGACTTCTCCTAATTTCAACGCGTCAATAAAGAGTTTGGTGAAATCTGCTGCCCGGTCCAGGTCAATTTGTTCGGCCTCGGCTGCGATTTTTTCTCCGAGAGCAAAACCGCTATCAGAGAGGAAGAGTGCCGCACCAAAACCGGCCCCGTTGGCAACAGACTCAATCACTTCCTTGTTCACCCTGGGGATCATTCCGATCCCTATCGCAGAATCAACCTCAATTTTCCCGCCAAAGGATCCTGTCAGGTAGATCTTCTGGAGATCTTCGGGCGATAGATCAAGTTTCTTCATTAAAATCTCAGTGGTTGCCCAGATGGCACCTTTTGCTTTTTGCAGCTCCCGAATATCTTTTTGGGTGATGAAAATATTTGCCCCTTGATCGATATGGATGGCACGGATTTTATTTTTCTGGGTTCCCCACTTTTCGAAATAAGGTGATTCTAAATTGATCTTGCCACTTTCATGGATAAGCCCAATTTTGCAAAACTCATGGATTGCACTGATCAGCCCTGAACCGGTCAGCCCAACTGGAGGGGCATCCGCAATGGTCTTGAACTGGATTTCTTCATCAAGAATATTCACATCGACAATAGCGCCATCCACTGCACGGCATCCGCAGGAGATATTGACTCCTTCGAAGGCTGGACCAGCTGCTGTTGATCCGGTGAGAATTCGCTTCCCGTCGGTAACCATGACCTCTCCGTTGGTGCCAAGATCAATGGCAGCAATCGGGCCGGGAGGATTATCGAATCCAAAATAGGCCAGGCAGGCCAATGCGTCTGAACCAACAAATCCGCCGACCAGGGGTGGCAAGTTGACTTGCGCGTGTCCCGAAAAAAATCCGCCTAAAAGTTTGTTGGCGTCCTTTATCGCCAAATTGCTCACTGGCTGAAAAGGCGAAACAGCCAGTTTATTTACCGGCAGTTTTGCCAGCAGATGGTGCATGGCGGGATTTCCAACAATGGTTAAAACTTCCACCCGTCTCAAAATATTTTTAGATAATTTGAGGGCATCAATGGCATGATTGATCGAGGCCAGGGCCAGCTTATGTAATCTCTCTGCGATGACTGGATCTTTTGTGGCTGAATCCAGCCTGGAAATGATGTCTGCTCCAAAGACAGCCTGCTGGTTTAACGTGGCGGCTCCAGCGCAAACCTCTCCGTTATCCATCATCGTGATATAAGCAGCGACCGTTGTAGTGCCTAAATCAATTGCCAACCCCAGGGGAATATCTTTTTCTCTTTTAAATCTGGAGCTACCCCGAAAGGCCTTATTTGAATAAACGGCCACCGGGGTGAGCATCACAGAGGTGTCATCCTGGATTCTTGCACGGCAGGCAAGCCTAGTGCCAACTGTGATTTCCCCCGGTAATAGATGCTCCAGTTCAACTTCGTCAGGCTCTGTAAGCCCTCCTTCATTGATCACTTTACATAAGCCGCAGGTGCCTCTCCCTGCGCAGGGTTGTTCCAGTGGCAGATCAGTTGT
>JACKQG010002281.1_pt1 | contig 23489 bp, 25 predicted proteins | sample 8237621 | NCBI WGS metagenome assembly JACKQG01 (sample SAMN15677084, study PRJNA649215) | marine metagenome | biome: marine; feature: Black Sea; material: saline water; isolation source: suspended particulate matter (SPM) from the Black Sea western gyre | collected 2013-06-09/2013-06-10 | depth... | reverse complement strand
CCCTTTTTAACCCCCATTTCTTTACCCAAAACCAGCATGACTTCTTTCCGATCTGCCTCCAAAACCTGGCTGGTGAGCTTATACATTTGTCGCAATTTTACGGATAGTTTTCGACGGCCCTGGCGTAAGGTTGCTTTCAAAGATTTTCCTCGGCCCCCCCCAGTATGCTCGGCGCTTATATAATGGGAATTCAGTGTTTGCCCTGTTTCCACATCAATTGTTTTAATCGAAAAAGCCAAAACAGTTTGAATATTATCAGCGTGAGGTTCTTCCTTTTTCTTATTCGACGAAGCATCGATAATGGCCACTACTACGTCAAAAAAATTAGTTTCCTCCTCTTTTTCACCATCTTTAGGCACACCACGTTGGTCAAATTGAATTAGTTTAATAAGCATGGCTTCTGTTGCTCCAGCAATTTGTCCAAATTCTATAATAGACGAATCATTTATCACGCCAGCCATATACAAAGCTTGTTCTTCAAATATTTTTTTCAAATCCTGCCGATTAAATACATCATAACGTCCCAATTGTGATGCCTCAGCTGCCACAATTTCTACTAATTGGTATTGAATTGAGTTTTCATTTTCACCCTCTTCCGAGGGTAATATAATGAGCCGTTTTTTTTGATGGGTGATTTCCGGTTGAATTTCTTGCGGTTGCCCCAAACTCATTAGAATTATTATTGATATATATTTATTCAGTGAATTCAACATGTTAACGATCCCATTTTAGATTCCCCTGCCAATCTAGGGCAATAGAAAAAGATGATACATTTGCCTGGCTTTGGCCCAAATAATCTTCCAGTTCATAATTAATATTTATAGATAACCCGTTTTTAATAGGAAAAATTACTTCAAAAAGATATTGATTACGTGTGAGGTTACTCACATGAATTTCACTGATTTGCTGAAAATGTTCAACTTCTAATTTGGTTGAGAAGCGGGTTGTGTTATGATCCCAGAAAACCCCAGTCTTCACATAAGAAGTTTTTCGTTCTTCATTAAGATAGTCAGACATATCAAATGCATGGCCAATTTCCAAATTCAACAATCCATTTTTGTATTCGTTGATGAAGTAGCCGAACCCTTGATTAAAGTGATATTGAAGCTTAACGCCGGCCCGTGTATTTTTTCGGTAAGACGTGACCGTATATCGGTAAAATTGTGGCCGGGAAATATATTTATCGCTGGATTTATACCGGATATAAATAAATGAGTCTTTTTGCAAACCATATCCAAACAGCCTCAGATCTCGGAAGGTATTATCCGTTTTGCGATTTAACCGATAGTAGCCAAATCCACCTGCTGTTTTTTCTGCATTCACACCACCGATACGAGCATATTGTTTCCATGAAAGAGAATCTGTCTGGGCTGTGCCGATTGCGAACCCGATAACAAAAAGGATAAAAAGTTGCTTCATTGTTTTATTTTTTTGCCACTTTCCATGAGTAAAACAGCCGCAAGGAAAAAGCCAATAGTCATGATGAGTGCAACAATAAAACTCGTCATGGGCGGAGAATCAGATACACCCAGAATGGTGAAACGCAATCCATTAATCATATAATAAATAGGGTTGTAAAAACTGGCTGCCTGTGCCCAGTCCGGAAGCATTTTAATTGAGTAAAAAATACCTCCGAGAAAGCTAAGTGGTGTGAGTAAAAAATTTTGAAGTGTGGCTAACTGATCCCATGTATCTGCTAATTGTCCTAATAAAAATCCAATGCTGGAAAAAGCCACTGAAACCAGAATAATAAACCCCACCGTTGCGAAAGGCTGTATCACGGAAATGCCACCCAACGTGATTCCGACTAAGAGAATTAATAGACCATTCACCGTCCCCCGTACTGTTCCGCCGACGATATATGCCATAGATATTTCAAAACTGGACAATGGAGCCTGGAGAAGATCCGGCAATTGCCCCAAAAGTTTCATCTGGAGCATGGATGAGGATGAATTAGATGATGCATTGGTTAGGGTATTCATCATAATCAAGCCCGGAATGATGAACATGGTATAGGGAATCCCATCAATGGTAGATATGCGCCTTTCTAAGGTAAAACCAAATATGAGTATATACAGAATAGAAGAAATGAACCCCGGAATAATTGTTTGACGGTAAACAGCAAAAAACCGACCGACTTCCCGTGATGTGAGTGTCCAGAGTCCAACCCAATTCATTCGTTTATTCCTTTTCCCGTAAGGCTTAAGAAAACATCTTCCAAAGAAGATTTAGTTGTGACAACCCGCTGAATATGACATCCATGCCGGGTGAGTGCATTAATGATATCTGGCAGGGCTTCTTCCGGCTCTCGTGTTGTGAAATGAATTCTACCGTCCTCCTGCGTATAGGTAAAATTCTTGAGGCAGGATTCTAATTCTTCTCCCGGGTCAGACACATTAATTGTGATCCCGGCCTTTCCGAGTTGACTGGTGAGTTCTTTCGGCGTTCCCTCCTTAATGACGCGCCCCTTGTCGATAATGGCAACTTTGTCACATAACATTTCAGCTTCTTCAATATAGTGGGTTGTGAGAAGGATTGTTTTCCCTTTTTTGTGCAATTCGCGAAAGTAATCCCACAGTTCGTGGCGCAGTTCAACATCCACACCCGCAGTGGGTTCATCCAGGATGATGATTTTTGGATCATGGACCAATGCTTTGGCAATTTGAAATCGACGCTTCATGCCACCAGAAAGTTGCCTGAGGCGGGCTTTTCGTTTCGCCACTAAACCTAATTTGGATAACAATTCCTCAACACGATCTTTCGCTTTTTCTTTGGGTATTCCATAATACCCTGCTTGAAAATAGAGTAGTCTGTCCAATGGAAAAAACCAATCTTGAGTAAATTCTTGTGCAGAAATTCCCACTTGAGAACGGGTAAAACGATAGTCTGTCACAGTATCTCTTCCAAAAATTTCTGTATCGCCTTCGTTTTTCCTGACGAGGCCAGTGAGAATATTAATTGTGGTTGTTTTACCAGCGCCGTTGGGACCGAGCAATCCAAAAAATTCCCCATCCCCGATGGTAATATCCACACCACTGAGGGCGATGGTGTCCTCGTAACTTTTCGTAAGATTCCGAATGGAAATGGCAGGTGTCATTATTTCTCTATATCAAAACCAATTTGGGCATCAAATGGGCTGGGGAAATCAAAACCCTCTACGCCTGGAAAATGAACAACAGAAGCGATAAACCCCCAGGGTATCAGCATAGATGCCGTCACTTCTTTTTTTCCGGGTCGCTTACCTTTTTTTAATATGGGTATCTGGAATGAAGGGTGTTCCACCCACATTCCATATTCATCATAGCCCATGACCTTTACATATATTTTGTTTTTTTCAATGCCCAATTCCTTGAGTGGGTCATGACCATCCAAAACGAGTAAAACCACATCATTTATAATTTCATCTATTTTCATCATATCCATTTTATTCTTTCTCTCTCCTATTCCCTTAATTCGGATGGTTAAGTTAACGGATGCTGTTGAATTCTGATATGACCAAATTCGGAATATTATAACAATTATTTATAATGGTTATACAAGATTGAATTATCTTATTAAATGGCGTAAATTTCCGGCAGTTTTAAATTAGAAAAAAGTATGTTAGTAGAGATTTAAAATGACTAAGGAGGAAATCATGAAGCGGATTATGGCACTTATTATATTCCTTTCCCTAACTGTTTCGGTCGGATTTGCCGGTGATACATGTGTGGATTGCCATTCAAAAATTACCCCAGGCGCTGTAACCGACTGGAAAATAAGCAAACACTTTGATGAAGAAGTTGGTTGTGAATCATGTCATGGTGAGGATCACAACACCATGGATGATTTTGCATTGACAGAAATACCGACAGCAGAAACCTGCGCATCCTGCCATGAAGATCAGGTGGGGCAATATAAAAAGGGGAAACACTCTTTTGCATGGGCCGCTTTAAAAGCCATGCCCACAACCCACTTTAAACCCATGGAATTAATCGATGGAGGAAAAGGATGCGGCGGATGTCATAAAATTGGATTAAAAAGTGAAGATGATATTAAACAGCTTAAAGCAGATGGCCATACATTTGGGTATTCTTCCTGTGATGCCTGCCATACGCGCCATGTATTCTCAATAGAAGAAGCGCGCCAGCCACAAGCGTGCCAAACCTGTCATATGGGTTTTGATCATCCACAGTGGGAAATGTATTCTTCATCAAAACATGGTGTAAGATATCTATTAAAACAAAACGGTGTACTTCCTGAAGAAACGTCTGCACCTACATGCCAGACCTGTCATATGCAGGAAGGGAATCATGAGGTGAGAACAGCTTGGGGATTTCTTGCAGTACGAACCAATGGCTTAGCCCCTTATCCAGGGGAAAGCGATGAGTGGTGGGCCGATAGAGTAACCATTTTGCAGGCCTTGGGTGTATTAGATCCAGATGGAAATCCGACACCACGTCTTGATGTAGTTGCCGGTGCTGATGTGGCTCGTTTGAGCGCAGAAGCCTTTGATGTAGAACGAAATAAAATGATTGAAACTTGTTCTCAATGCCATTCAGAAAATTTTGCTCGGGGTGAACTTGAAAAAGGAGATGAAATTATCCGCAGAGGTGATGAACTGCTGGCTGAAGCCATTCGAATTATCGCAGATCTATATAAAGATAAACTGTTAGAAAAGCCTGATCATTATGCTTACGATTTTCCGGATTTGCTCGCATTTCATGACGCGCCTACTCCTATTGAACAAACTTTATTTGTGATGCACCTGAAGCATCGCATGCGACTGTTCCAGGGCGCATTTCACAATAATCCGGACTATACATTATGGTATGGTTGGAATGAAATGGTTATGGATCTCACCGAGATTAAACATATGGCCGCAGACATTCGTAAAGATGCTGAAGGAGGATTTTTCTCCAAATTATTTAAGTAAATTATAAAGATGGCAATTGTTTTGTAAATTCGAATGCCTTGCTTCGGCGAGGCATTCGAATTATTAAGTAGAAAACAGGACATAAAAATGAAAAAAATAGTATTCTTTTTAACATTAACTATATTGTTCGGACAAGATTATGTTGGCAGCAAAAAGTGTAAATCTTGTCATAAAAAAAAATCAAACGGTGCCCAATTTCAAGTTTGGGAAGATTCAAAACATGCTGAAGCATTCGAAGTATTGAAAACACCGGCTGCAAAAGAGACAGCGCTGAAAAAAGGAATTGAGACCAATCCCTGGGAAACACCCGAATGTGTCCGTTGCCATACCACCGGCTACGGTAAAGGTGGATATGAAATTAAGGATACCGCTTTCTGGGAGCAAAAGACAGAAAGAGGCAAACCGACAAAAGAGGTCAAAAGAATGACCTATTTGCAAGGTGTTGGTTGTGAAGTATGCCATGGTCCGGGCAGTAAATATAAATCGAAGAAAAAAATGAAAGCCATTTTTGAAGGCAAAATATCCATGGAATCATTGGGTATGATACTTCCGACAGAAGAAACCTGCAAAGGATGCCACAATAAGGAAAGTCCCACATTCACAGCATTTCATTTTGAAGAAATGTTTTTAACAATTAATCATCCATACCCGGACGGATTTCGCGAGAAAAAATAAATGGTTAAGAAAAAAACGGCGATCATTTTTGGATTTGACTGAATTATGAAGCATATATTACCCATTTTTTTATTAATGTTTTTCTCATGCCAGGATAATCCTGTGCCTTCGGGACCAGAACCAATTGGACAATTAACCGGTATTGTTTATGATGATTCTACCCAAACACCTGTTGAAGGTATTTCCGTTGATTTATCTCTTAATGATGTATCAGAGGTAACCGATAGTCTGGGTGTATATACTTTTGATTCTTTAAGTGTCGGCAGAGATACATTAACGATATTTTCAGATATCCATGATTCGCTATCTCATATTGTTGATATAATGGAAGGGCCACAAGAATTAAACTTCTCTTTAGACTATAATCTGGGGCAGATAGGGGGCGTTGTTATGAATGAATCTTTAAATTATCCAATAAGGGATGCATTTGTTAATTTATCTTTAAACCAAGTGGCGGATACCACTGATAGTCTGGGGCAATTTGCATTAGATAGTTTGGTATTAAAAAAAGACAGCCTATCGATAAATGCAAAATATTATAATCCTATAATTTCCTCAATAATTATAAATGAAGAACTGAATGAGACGACATACTATTTGAAAACAAACAGTGAATTTGGATGTTTTCCTGTCGAGGATACGGCTAAAATAAATATTTATGGGTCTAAGGAGGTATCCATCTATGAAAAAAGTGTCTGGGCAAGATTTTCAAAAGACATTACTGATACTTTAGAAATTTTACCACTTTTACAAGAATACAATCTTGAAGCAAAGGTATTTAGGAAGGAATCAATTTCAAATCAGTGGACAGCGACATTGTGCATTATGGACAATGCTTTGCCTCAGTGTCATTTTACACCTTGGGGAAAGCCAGAAGTCAAGAATTTTGGATCCAACGATAAAGTGGATTATTGCTTTGCTGTTGTGGGTGAGGGACATACAGTATTTACTGGAATCATTTATTTTCAGTTTTCAGATGGTACATCACAAGAAATGATTGATTCTTTATATGCTGAAAATGGTTTATTAAAATATTATCAGAGTCCATCAATATATTATGCGTTTATAACGCCGAATTCAAAGTTGAATCCATTTGACCTTCGCATGTACATGAAAGACAATTATTCATTTATAAATTTGGTAGCACTTCAAGGTCCCGGTGGTGGACTTCCGGGTGGAAGTGGGCCTAATTATGGATGCGAATAACTTCATAAACACAAAAAAGTAAAGTATGAAAATATTATTTAAATCGTTGGTATTAATGGTTTTGTTGATAACTAATCTGGTTTTTTGTCAATCCATATTTGAAAAAGGGACTGTATTAGTGAAATTTAAAGAAATTGAAAATATTAGGATTGAAGGGATTGGAGTATCAGGAAAAAATAAAAGTATTTCTAATATTCTTCAAGAGCACAAGTTAAAAGGAAGGAGAATTATTGGTAAAGATGATTATTTTTATAGATTAAAATTTCCCGATTCCCAATCTTTAGATGCGATTATAAATAAATTACGAAGTGATGATAAAGTACAATATGCAACACGCAATCATGGTGGTAGGATTAGTTCAACACCAAATGACCCCAAATGGCAACTTCAGTGGGCATATGAAAAAATCAATCTCCCCGCAGCTTGGGATATTACAACTGGGGATAGTAACATATTAGTTGGCGTTTTAGACTCCGGGATTGATTACAATCATGCTGATTTAGTGGCGAATATTTCTAATACTTATGGTTGGGATTTTGTCGATGATGATAACAATCCTCAGGACCCAGGAATGCAAGCAGATTATCATGGTACTCGTGTTTCAGGTGTTATTGCAGCTCGCACAAACAATAATACCGGAGTCGCCGGGATTGCTGGTGGATGGTCGGGTCAGAATGGGGTAATATTAATGGTTAAGAAAAAAACGGCGATCATTTTTGGATTTGACTGAATTATGAAGCATATATTACCCATTTTTTTATTAATGTTTTTCTCATGCCAGGATAATCCTGTGCCTTCGGGACCAGAACCAATTGGACAATTAACCGGTATTGTTTATGATGATTCTACCCAAACACCTGTTGAAGGTATTTCCGTTGATTTATCTCTTAATGATGTATCAGAGGTAACCGATAGTCTGGGTGTATATACTTTTGATTCTTTAAGTGTCGGCAGAGATACATTAACGATATTTTCAGATATCCATGATTCGCTATCTCATATTGTTGATATAATGGAAGGGCCACAAGAATTAAACTTCTATTTGGACTATAACCTGGGACAGTTAACGGGTATTGTGATGGACGATTCCTTAAATCAGCCACTTAGGAATATATTTGTCTCTTTATCAAACAATGACCGGACTGACACAACTAATAGTTCGGGTGAATTCTTTTTTGATTCATTAAAAACCGGCGCAGAGGAATTACGCGTTTATTCTGCATATACCGATTCATTTTCAACACCAATTACCTTAACCAAAGGAGTGAATCAGTTAAACTATGACGTAAAACGTTTCCCCTGTTTTGACGATCGACCCACAGAAGACACAACACGAAAATACAATCCAGACGGCTATGAATGGCTAATGGATCAAAACATATTTTATGTGCGATTCGATTCTTCATTAAAGGATACGAGTGAATTATATCAATTTTTAGACAAATACAATCTGGGAATTGCAAAAAATCCATTTGGTTCAAGCACACTTGGGTATTATCGTAACAATTTCGAGGCGGTTCTTTGCATTAAGGACGGTCTAAGACCAGAGTATTATTTTACTCCATTCGGCAAAGAGAACTATTGCAATTTTGGCGCTGAGTCCAATGTTGAATATGCATGGGCAATATTTAATGGGCCACCAATATTTCTAGGACAATTAATAATCAAATTTCAAGATGACATCAATGAAGATATAATGCATGATTTTTATAAAAGGTACGGATTAAGACATATGTATACTGATGCGACCAATTTCCAAATCGTTACTCTTACGAAAAAATCACCGAAAAACACGTACGACTTATTTAGGTATTTGATGCTTCACGAACAAACAATTATAAAAATAGTAGATCCTAATGTCGCTCAAAGTACAAATCCATTTGTTTGTGATTAGATTTAGATGTTTTTAAGAAAAAATAAAAAAGAGGGAATAATAATAAATATTAAATACTATCTAACTGCATGTTTTTGTTTCACATCTATAATGTTTTCACAAGTTGAGTATGAACCAGGGGTACTGTTAGTCCGGGTCAAAGAACCTGAAAGAGTAGTAATAAAAAACAAGGTCGCAGTGAATGGAAATATCGGTTTAAATAATATTTTACAGAATAATGAATTAAGATATTCAAAAAAATTACCACATTCCCATCGAAAAACAGATGGGTGGTATCGATTAGAATTCCCAGTTAAAAAAAATGTTAAACAGATTAAGGATTTATTAATAAACAATTCTGATATTGAAGATGTAAATCTAAATTATTACGGTAAATTATCTGGAACGCCTAATGACCCCTATTGGGATGGTCAGTGGGCTTTGAAATTGATCGGAATGCCTTCTGCATGGGGTTTAATTCAGCCTGACAGTTCAATTCTTATGGGAATAATTGATTCCGGCATAAATGATGATCATGAAGATTTTGAAGGTAATATTTGGGTTAATCCGAATGATCCTCTTGGGGGTGGAGATGATGACGCAAATGGATATGTAGATGATATTAATGGTTGGAATTTTACATATACACGAATTGATATTAGTTATCTATCAAGTAACGGAAATTATCATGAGACCAAAGAATCATTTTCAAAAAGTATGAAAATGGTTTTGCTAAAATAACATAGATATCAAGAGAAAAAATAAATGGCCCAGAAAAAAACTCGACGATCCTTTTTAGATTGGCTCATCCGTGGCGGTTTAACTGCGTGGATGGCCAGTATTTTTTACCCCGTGCTTCGGTATATGGTTCCGCCCGATGTGCCGGACATTAATATTAATCGTATTGAAGTGGGTGAATTATCGGATTTTCCTCGAAGTTCATCTAAAATTATTCGCATGGGACGGACCCCGGTATTAGTGATCAGGAAGAAAAGTGGAAATTTTAAAGCGCTGGAAGCAACGTGCACTCATCTTGACTGCAATGTTCAATTCAAAACCGATACGGAGCAAATCTGGTGTGCTTGTCATAATGGGTTATATGATATTGAAGGTAGAAATATATCGGGACCGCCACCCAAACCTCTGGGTCAATTTGATGTTGCGATTCAAAACGAAAAAATAATTGTGACTAAACCGGAATTAGCATGAAAAAAATAATGCCATGGTTTAATGATCGTTTAGATTTGGATGGTGCCATTGCTTTTGCCAAGAAAAAACGGGTACCAATTTTTTATGGTACGGTCTGGTATTATTTGGGTGGTATCTCTTTATTTCTCTTTGCAGTTCAGCTGGTCACAGGCATTTTGCTTGTTCTATATTACCAGCCAGGCGCCGAGACCGCCTTTGAAAGTGTCAAATTTATTGTGAGCAAAGTTTCCTTTGGCTGGCTCGTGCGAGAAGTTCATAGTTGGTCCGCAAATCTTTTTGTCCTTTTTGTGTTTCTCCACATGTTTACGGTGTATTTTTCTAAAGCATATCGTAAACCCAGAGAAATGACATGGATAACAGGAATGGTTTTATTCATGCTGGCATTGGGATTTGGGTTTTCCGGGTATTTATTACCATGGAATGAATTAGCATTTTTCGCAACAAAGGTTGGCTCAGACATTGCCGGTGCCCTACCGTGGGTAGGTGAATCACTCCTCCGAATCCTTCGTGCAGGGGATGAAGTTACAGGTGCAACTTTGACGCGATTTTATGGTATTCATATTGCCATCCTCCCCGGAATATTTACGGTATTTTTGGGACTTCATTTAATGTTGGTTCAATTTCAGGGAATGAGCGTGCCTCCGGAATTGGAAAATATTCCCGAAGAAAAAAGGAGAACCATTCCTTTTTTCCCGGATTTTGTATTACGAGATTTTATTGTTTGGTTGATTGTTCTAAATGTAATTGCATTATTGGCAGTATTTTTCCCTTGGGAGTTAGGCCAAAAAGCGGATGCGTTGGCACCGGCACCTGCAGGCATTCGGCCGGAATGGTATTTCATGTTTATGTTTCAAACGCTCAAAATGATTCCGGCCCATGTATGGTTTATCGAAGGTGAATTGTTTGGTGTTTTGTTTTTTGCAGTCGGCGGCTTGATTTGGTTTTTTGTTCCCTTTTTAGATAAACAAGCGTCCAAAGGCATTCGCTCTCCATTCTGGACATGGTTTGGTATTGCCCTTGTTGCCTACATTATTATTTTGACAATCTGGGGGTACTTGGTATGAAGCACTGGTTAATCAGTCTCTTCTTTGCATTTTCAGCTGTATTAATCGCAGATGATAGTTGTATTACCTGTCATATTGAATTAGATGAAGACCGAGACGAAAATAATAAAATAGTCGCGCAATATTTATTGGGTGTTCATGCAGAAAAAAATATTGGTTGTGCTGATTGTCATGGGGGAGATCCGGAGGCATTTGACGATGAAGATGAAGCCATGTGGGATGTGGATAGTTTTATGGCGGATTTGGAAAAACAGGATCAGTTGGAGATGTGTGGTAAATGCCATAGCGATCCGGAATATATGCGTATGTTTTCTGCTTCAATTAAAACGGATCAGGTTGATCAGTATTTAACAAGTGGCCACGGAAAGGCATTATCGAAGGGCATGGAAAAGGCAGCCGTTTGTTCTGACTGTCACGGTGTCCATGGTATATTACCCGTGAAAGACCCCCGGGCATCTGTATATGGATTTAATATTCCAAAAACATGTGCTCAATGTCATACAGACCCTTATTATATGAAAGGAACCGGTTTACCAACGGATCAATTTGACCAATATCGTAACTCTGTCCACGGCAAAGCGTTATTTGATAAAGAAGATATTGGTGCGCCTGCATGCAATGATTGTCATGGAAACCATGGCGCTGCACCCCCAGATGTTGTTCACGTGTCGGATATTTGCGGTACCTGTCATATCAATAACAGAAACTTGTTCCAAAACAGTCATTTAAAACAAGCATTGATGGAAGAGGGACTGGGTCAATGTGAAGCATGTCACGATAATCACGGTGTCATTAAACCAAATGATTCATTTTTAGATTGGGATAATAATTCCTTATGTATTGAATGTCATCAAGATGGGGGAGATGCAAAATTGATGGCAGACAAATTTTATGGAATCATAGACAGTTTAAAACAAAAAATAACCCATGCGAATGAGATCGTGGATAAGGCAGAACAAAAAGGCATGGTCATTAGTGATTTATTATTTCATTTGGAGGATGCGAGAAAAGTATTAATTCATACCCGTACAAATATTCACAGTTTCAATACAATATATGTTGATACCAATGCCACCCCTGGTTTTATAGCGGCTCAGGCTACGATTGCCGGGGCAGAAGCAGGGCTCGATGAGTTTGATTATAGAAGAACAGGGTTATTTTTCTTTTCACTGATTATTACATTTCTGGTAATTGTATTGGGGAAAAAAGCTAGACAGTTAACAAAGCGCTAATCTTTTTCGATTAGCTTGTATATACCGCCATTATAATCAACCATATATAATTCACCATCTGCATCTTCTCCAAAGGAAGAAATATAGTTCGTAAACTCTCCGTCGGCGATATTGATTTCCTCCGTTCGGTTTTGAAATTCAATTGCTTTCCCATTTTTTACTTTAAACGTCCAAATATTTCCGGAACAATAATCACCGAAGAAATAGGTGCCGTTTAATCCGTTAATATTTTTGCCTCGGTAAACATATCCGCCAGTTACAGAGCATCCATCCACATTGGGCTGATCCATTCCCGTCAGGGTCCGCATATAATTGGCATCGTTCGGATATTCTAAAATCGGGAGTGTGAGTCCTGATTGGGGACAATCTTCCTCTGGATCAAAACAATGATTGGCTTCCATGATCCGCCAGCCATAATTGACACCGCCCTTGCTGTTGCCCGGTTCATAATTAATTTCTTCCCATTTATTCTGGCCCACATCACCTATATATAAATCACCGTTTTTTCGGTCAAATGAAAATCGCCATGGATTCCGTAATCCCCAAGCCCATATTTCTCCTCGTTTGTTTTTTTGTCCGTAATAAGGATTTGTCTTTGGTATTCCGTATGGAATTTGGTTTACATCAATACGAATTAACTTCCCAAAAATTGTATTTAAGTCCTGACCGGCTTTGAATGGATCGCCTGCTTTCCCTCCGTCACCTACTGAAATATAAAGGTATCCGCCAGGCCCAAAATCCATATGACCGCCATTGTGATTTGAGAACGGTTGTTTTAAGTCAAACAAAATACGTTCCGATGTATGATCAGCTCTTAACTTATTTTTTACGTTGAATTCTGATACTACCGTGTAGCCATCGTTGTTAATATAATTAACATAAAATTTTCCATTTTTGATATGGTTTGGGTGAAATGCGAATCCCAATAATCCCCGTTCGTCTCCAGGGCGGTTTGGGTTAACGACGCGTTTTTTTATATCTAAAAAGGACCTTTTAAGTTTTTTTCCATTTTGAACGATCATAATCCGGCCGGCTTGTTCCACCACATAAAGTAGGTTTGCATCATTTGGATAGGATGTTATATATAGTGGTTTTTTAAAGCCATCCGCAATTAGAATAGATGAAAGTGTTGGGGGTTGGCCAAATAATAGGATTGGGAGAATGAATAGGATTTGTTTTAACATAGTGGAAATTAACAAAAGATTATCAAAGTCAGGAGACTTTGATAATCTTTATTTATATCTTTGTTTAAAAAAACTGAATCATCAAATTTCATAGTAAACAGAATCCCTCTATAAAGGAATTGTAATTTTAAGAACAGGATTTCTTATGAGTTGGTTTTGATTGGCCTCAAAAATAGAATGAAAAGACATCCCTGTTAACCAACCTAACATCCAACCAGCAATTACATCGGAGACATAATGGTTTCCCACATAAACCTGGCTATATCCACTCAGGAGAGTATAACCCATCATGAAAGATGTATTTTTTGGCGAAGCAAGCGCCAATGATGTTGCCCAGGCAGCCGTTGTGGCGGCATGTCCGGAAGGAAAGGATGGCGTAAAACGCGAATTCCATATTCGGGGATTATATTGCCTTACCGGGCGTTTTCGTTTGAAAGCATATTTAGATAAAACAATGGGCATTTGAACAACCATGGTGGCTGCAAAGGATGGTATAAGTTTATCATTGGTAATCTGATTTAACCCTGAAGATCCGAATTCAATGACAGGTGTTGCCAGCGCGAAGCTTTCCATGGCAATATCAATGAGAGGAAAATTATTTTTTCCTTCGAGGTAAGATGACAGGGAGTGATCTGTTTGCGATATTTTGTTTTGAGTGAAAGGAATAGAACTGAATAAAAGAAAAACAGTTAGGATCTTCATTTTAACATGTTCAGAAATTCTGTTTCAGATAAAACAGGGATACCCAGTTCTGCAGCTTTTTTTAACTTGGATCCCGCGCCGGGTCCAGCCACAATAAAATCAGTTTTTTTACTAACGGATCCACTGGCCCGACCCCCATGTGCTTCAGCCATTTCTTTTGCATCGTTGCGACTGAATTGGGTTAAGGCGCCGGTAAAAACAAATGTTTTCCCTTTAAGCAATTGGCTTTTGGGTCCTTCAACCTTTTTTAATCGAATGCCTAAAGATAAGCAGGATTCAATCACATCTGTATTGGTACAGTTTAATAAAAATGTTGTAATTGTTTCTGCGACAATAGGCCCGACCTCATCAATCGCTTCCAATTCTTCAGCACTGACATTCATAAATTTTTCCATATCACCCACATAAGTTTTTTCAAGAACATTGGATAAATGAGCACCCACATTTCGAATACCAAGGGCATAGACAAATCGGGCAAAAGTCGTTTGTTTTGAATTTTGAATAGCCTCTAAAATATTAAGCGCAGATTTTTCCGCCATACGATCCAAGTTGACTAAATCATCATAGGTGAGTTTAAAAATATCATCCACAGTTCGAATTAATCTTTTATCCACTAGTTGATCCACAAGTTTTTCACCAAACCCATCAATATCTAACGCAGTTTTAGATACAAAATGTTCTATTCGACCTTTCACTTGGGCAGGGCAGGAGAGGTTTTGGCATCGAGCCACCACTTCACCTTCCGGTCGAAAGACTTCATGGCCACAAGATGGACATACATTTGGAAGTAGGTATTTTTTTGTGTCGGATGGTCGTTTGGTGAGGATGACTTTTACCACTTCTGGTATCACATCCCCCGCCCGCTGGATGAATACGGTATCACCAATGCGGACATCTTTTCGGTCAATCTCATCTTGATTATGCAGGGTTGCATTGGTGACGATAACGCCACCCACATTTGTTGGATCGAGTCGAGCCACAGGTGTTACAGCGCCGGTCCGGCCTACAGATGGAATAATATCCTGAACCACGGTGGTGGCTTGTTGTGCTTTGAATTTTCCTGCGATAGCCCACCGAGGAGATCGACTGCGAATCCCTAATGCATTTCGTTGATCCGTCGTATTTACTTTAAATACTGTACCGTCAATTTCATAAGGAAGCGTTTCCCGTTTGGCTTCCAGATTTCGATGAAATGCCACCATTTTTTCTACATTAGTTACTTTTTGTATTTCCGGATTCACCGGGAATCCCCATTTTTTTAATGTGGACAAAAAATCCTCGTGCGTTTCAAAAGAAACACCATCAATTGTTCCAGCCTCATAACAATAAATAGATAAAGGTCGTGTTGCTGTAATATTTGAATCGAGTTGACGAAGGCTCCCGGCGGCGGCATTTCTTGGATTGGCAAAGGGAGGAAGCCCCTCCTTTTCTTGATTTTGATTTAATTTTTTAAAACCATCTTTGGTGATAAAGACTTCTCCGCGAACTTCCAGTAAAGGTGGAATTTGTTTTTCACCCATTCGTAAGGACAGGGGGATGGCGGAGATAGTTTTTAAGTTTTGCGTAATGTTTTCGCCGGTAATACCGTCTCCCCGAGTGGATCCATTTACGAATAATCCATTTTCATAGACCAGTTCAACCGCAAGTCCATCCAATTTTGGTTCTGCCATATATTCAATATCATTTTCCGTATCCAGACCTTTTTTAACTCTCATATCAAAGGCAGCCAATTCACCCTCATTCATGGCATTCGCCAAAGATAACATGGGCATTCGATGTGTCAATGATCCGAAAGAAGTCAAGGGTTCTGCCCCCACGCGCTGAGTTGGGGAATCTTCTGTAATTAAATTGGGATTTTCGGCTTCAATCTTTTGTAAATCTCTGAAAAGCTGATCATATTCACTATCCGAAATAAGAGGATCATCCAATACATAATAGCGGTAATTATGATCATTGAGCTGATCCCGCAGCGCTTGAATCTGTTTTTGGGTTTCAGGCAAAACTAATTTCTAAAGGAAGCACGTTTTTTATAATATTCAATTGGATCCAGCAAATATTTTGTAATCGGATTTAAACGACCGACACTATCCACCGGAGTTCCATATAATTCCCCATTGATTAAACTGATTGTAAAAAAGTATGTAATGTAATTTGCAGGATTATTTCGGGGGTCATATCGGTATGAAAATCGTTTTTCCTGAGGGTCAAATGGGATTTCCCTGTATCTCGGCACCGCATCTGTCATATAAAAAAGAGATAATGATTCAACACTGTCCCGAGGGAAATCTGAAAATACTTCCAAGTCAAATGCCCTTGAATTGAATAAAACCCGCTGGGGATGATGAAAAAGTTTTGGTGTGAATGAAAATTTTCGATCTGAAATTTTCTTCGAGATTGTCAGGGTATCAGTTGGGCTAAAAATTAAACTGGTAAACAGAATTAATTGAATCATTTCGCCATATACTGATCAACAAATTCCGGAACGCTAAAACGGTTATTTACATCCATCTTAAAAGTATTGTGAACATAATCCGGGCTTTCATCCACATGGTAATTTTGAGTGAGTTCATCTTTTCGAGACACAATTTCTTTTAAAGCATCAATAAGCGCATCTACATCATTGGAGGTATTGTATAAACCAAAAGAAGCTCGAACCATTCCTGCGATCAGTTTGTAATCATTTTCTAATTCTTCATCTGTCATGGATTCGGATGCCAAGAGCATATCATCCAAAATCATTTCTTTTACATAGGGATGGGCACAAAAACATTCATTCCGCACAGCAATATTAAAATAATCATTTAAAATGGCAGCAGTCAATCCATGATGCATTCCTTTAATATTAAAAGATATTGAGCCGGCCCGGGGGCAGATATTACAATCTGTTTCGCCATAAATGACAACATCAGGAATTTGCTGCATTCGTTCCAGTGCATTCTCGATAAGGATGGTTTCATCTTCCAAAACATAATCCATCCCAATTCTTTCGAGGACTTCCAATGCCGTAGCAAGTGCAATGGCACCGGGGATATTTGGTGTACCGGCCTCTTCACGGTCGGGGAAATAATCTTTCACAATGTAGCGATCTACAAACACATCATCCACCATGCCGCCGCCCACTTCTTCCGGTTCGATTGCTTTCAAAATATCCTGTCGGCATACCACAACCCCCGGGGATCCGGGCACATAAGTTTTATGACCGGAAAAAACAAATGCATCAACGTTACAATCTGGATCGTCATGTCCGGATAACTGGATGGGAAGATGGGCCGCCATTTGGGCGCCGTCAATCAAAATGAGTGCACCATATTGATGCGCCAGTTTCGCAATATCATTTACAGGATTTATTATGCCGGTAACATTGCTTACACCTGTCACAGCCACATAATTAATTCGATCCTGATATTCTATCAATTTTTCTTCCAGAGCCTCCAGGTTTAGACAGCCGGGTTGGTTTCCTGTATGGCTGTCCAGTGGAATATGGACAACCTCGCCCGCATGTTTACGATGGGGTAGATCGTTGGAATGATGTTCCATGAGAGAAACAAAAGCCACATCTTTATCCGGGCGAAAGTCACGAAATACGCGGGCAATTCGATTGAGACCCGCTGTAGCGCCACTTCCCGTAAAAAAACAGGTATAGATTTCTGGGTCAGCCTTTAGGAAGGAGAGAATTTTTTCATGGGCCCAGTCATAGACTTGTGTAGAAATTTTTGCGGAGAAATGAAGCTTGCTATGGGAATTTGCATAATGATCTAAAAATGATTCTAATATGTCATGGGCGGCCCCCATCATGAGGGTAGAAGCAGTTGAATCTAAATAAATCCGTTTTGTTTTTCTACCATCAGCTATGGTATAAACTGTATCTAACCCAATAAAATTGGATTGAACTTTTTTGAGTAATTCCGATGATGTTGTTTGGGTTGTCAAAGGGGAAATCTAATCAGGAAGTTGTTTCAAATTTAATACACTTTTTATACCAATGATCATAAGTGATCTGTTTTCGGATCATATAATCAGCCGTACAGCGCGCATTGGCCACACAAACATCCGGGGCCTGTCCTCGGATATCAGAATGCATTACCACCACATATTTTTTGAACGGTTTTTTTGCATATTGCCCCATATTCGCCAAGGCAGATACAGCAAAACTTAAATCTTCACTGGAACGATTTCGATCCACTTTGATTTCAACGTGATAAATCCGCTGACCTTTTTCTGTATAAATTTTAAGTCCAACTAATTTGGGTGCCGTGTGATTCCGGGAAAAATACTGAGGCGTCATGGCTGCAATTTGTTTATCGGTAAATTTAGGTTTTGCAACCATAAAAGAGGTGAGCAATATTAAAATAGTGATGAGTTGTTTCATGAAGTTTGCCTTTTTTTGAAGATGAAAATTAAGGCTATCAGTAGACTCAAAGCACCTAAGACAATAGCTAATTGAATCTTTTTGGGATGGTAAATGATTGATGCGGCTTCTATCACATAATCGTCATTTAGAAAATGCTCATAATTAAATGTCCACCATAATGTATCATTAGATATAGAATCAGCATTGGTGTGGGTAATCGCCCCGGGAAGAATTCCGGCAAATTTGAATGTGTCATCGTGGAGATTAACCGTTACATTTGCTTCTTCAATATAAGGGACCATGGCATCCATGCAGGCTTCAGTAAAGTTTTTTGGCAGGTCCGTTAAAAAGGGTCGAAAATTGGTTTTAATCAATTGTGTAGGGAGAACGAATGTTTCATCATTCTCATTATTACTGTCATCCATAATGCCGAACAATTTGCCCTCTTCTTCTGCTTTGGAAAACACACCGCGGAAATGATTCAAAATCCGTTCCTTCAATAAATTCTTCACTGGCATTATATCTTGAAGATCACTGATACCCGCATCTAAACAATACATAATGATTTCAGTTTCTACAATCTTTCCAGTTGAATCGTTCCCTGCATCCTGCATTTCTATGGCCATGAGGGGATATTTTTGATGAACGCGGCGACCATTAAAAACTTGCCGAAGGATATATTCAGTAGAAAATAATCGATCGGTTTTTTGAACGATGATGGGATGTCGAAGCGGTGCAGGGTCATTACTATTTGTATGAAATACTGTATTGCCTGCTAAAACAGCTTCTGAAATAATTACATGGACTATTTCATCGCTGTCCTCATTCCCTTTTTCAATAATTTCTGCTGCCCACGGACTGGACATAGGGATGAGGAAATCCTGATTAAATACATCTTCTTTATCGCCTTCAGTCCTGAATTTCATATGATATTTACCATTAGCAAAAACCCGAACAGTAATGAGTGTTTCCACACATTGCATGGAGAGGAATGCGATGAGAAATAAGAAGGTAATTTTGAACTTTCCCATAAGCCTTAATTTACGAGAAATGGATTAGGTGGGAAAACAAAAAGGGCCACATTCGTGACCCTTTTTGTTCGGTTAATATCTCTAATTAAAATGTCATCCTTAAGGAAGTTTGGAGCTCCCGAATAATGAGTAGTGCATCCGCACCGGAAACATTCCCAGCTGGATTGAACTTTCGTGTCATCATATCCACCTGCATGATGCCCCGTTCTGTGCAAAGGGCCATGGCATTGTACGCAAAATGACTGCTGGGCACATCACTAAATCGGCTTTGTGCTTCACCAAAATATTGTGTTTCTATACTTTCATCCCGCGTAGCAACCACGAGCAGTCGCTGTACGGCCATGGCATAAAGGGCGCGAGTGATTGTATCATCAGGATAAAAATTCCCGTCTGGTTCTACATCCATGATCCCGTATCGAATCATATCTTTGATCCATGTTTCGGCCCAGTGATTTCTGGCATCATTTGGGACAGTAACAGTTGCTGTTTTTTGTGCCTGACCCGGTGTTTGAAAACCGGAACTTTGAACCGGCATCCGATCAAACAAAACGCCAATTTTCAATTCTTCCGCAAAGAGGACAGCCAAGTCAGCCCGGTTAATTTTTTCTTTTAAAGCCATTTTTTTACCGGCGGGTGTTCCGGGCATGGCACGAACAATTTTTTGTGATAGTTTCCATTTGGCATCTGCTTTGCCCGCATAATCACCCCGTTTGTTTACCACTTTACGAAAATAACTTTCCGCCTCATCAAATTGGTAATTATAAAGGTGGGCGACCCCATACCAATACATGGCACCTTCATGTTCTTCATCCCGTTTGAGTGCTTTTTTCAAATGCGAACTGGCTCGCTTGAACCACTTTTTTTCTGAATCACGCATGGTAATCCATACCTGAGCACTCAATGCCAGGGCTTCCGGATCCTTGGATCCGCGACTGGCACATTTGGATGCATAATCTTTTGCCTGGCTATTTTGGCCCAGATGGGCGTGAGCTAAACCAAGGCCGCCATATCCCAGGGCAAACTTTTTATCCAGATCAACGGAACTCTGGAAGGATTTGATGGCCTGTTGATAGTCACCATTATCAACGGCGCGCATACCTGCTTTAAAATGATATTCCGGTGTATCAACGTCACTTTCAGGCTTTGTTGCACAGGCTACGAGAAGCAACAGAGTAAAAATAGGTATTAATGATCGATATTTTCTTAGCATTGTGATCTCCTCAAATAGATTATACACCGCGAATATACCTGTATTCAACCATAAATGAAAATAGGCTGAATAGCGTGATTTGATCTATATCACATTATTTCATTATATAATTGTATAATGGCCTCGAAATGGATAATTTTCGCTATAACTGTACGTAAACTATGATCGAATGAATATGAAAAAAATCTTATATAAAATGATAGGGTTATTATGCCTGTTTGTTTTTACAACCATTCAAGGGCAGGTTCTTGTCGCCACGGGAACCGGTTATGGTCTCACCAAGGATGCAGCCACAGAGCAAGCCAAGCGGGATGCGGTTGAACAAGGTCTCGGTGCCTATATGACCTCCACCACCACCGTAACAGCCACGTCTATAGAGGATAATATTTACTCCAAAGCCCAGGGGTTTGTAAAATCGTTTAAAGTAACGAAAGAAAGCAAAGGTCCCGACGGTAATTGGGAAATTACCATTGAAGCAGAAGTGACCGATATGATTGACCAGGTCATGGCAGATGAAGCAGCGCTTCAGACATTGCTCAATGCCATGAATCGACCCAGAATTATTTTTATGGTGAAGGAACAAAACCTCATCGATAATACACCCACTGATTTTGCTGAGACTAAACTGTTGGCCATGTTTTATGATAAAGGGTTCGATGTGGTAGATCGGCAAATGGTCATGGCATTAAAGGGAAGTGTTGATTACGATCAAGCATTGTCAGGGAATGTATCCGCCGCCGCTAAAATTGCCAATCAGCTTGGTGCTGAAATTATTGTGATTGGGACAGCCAAAATTTCTTCGGGCGGAAAAATATACAATATGACCTCTGGCCAAGCAGACATCAATGCAAAAATTGTTCGGGCGGATACTGGCGAAATATTGGCAGTGGTTCCCCAGGCGAGAGGGAAAAAACCCCACATATCTCCATCCACGGCGGGGATCAATGCGACGAACCAAGCAGCGGAAGTATTGGGAAAAAATATCATCTCTCAGTTGGTGATTAAATGGAGTACGCAGCAGTCAAATTTCACGAAAGTTTATATTGTGCTTAAAGGGGCGGATTTTATGTCCTACATGACTTTTGAGTCATTCTTAAAAGCACAGACTGTTTCCGGAATTCGGAATGCTTACGCTAAAGGTTTGAATGATGGCGTGGCTGAATACGAAGTGGAATTTGAAGGAAAATCCCAAGCTTTGGCCATGGGGTTGTCCCAAACCAGTCCCGATGGATTGACTTTTAAAGTGACCGGGCTAACCGGGAATCGAATTACAGCAGAAATTGTACAATAATGAGGTATCTTATGAAAAAATTAATCGGATTATCAATCGTATTAATGGGCATGGCTTTTTCTCAAGGCGTGGTGACGCAACTGGACAAAGGCAGTATCAATTATTCAGATCAAACGATATCAGCTATTGGGATTGGGTTTATTCCATCAAATGTAATTAATGCAGGCCAAGCCCGGCGCATGGCGTTGAGGATTGCCAAGCAGGATGCGCTTCGTCAGTTAATAGAAATTGTGAATGGGGTAACACTCACCAGTGAAACCACCATGAGCGGTGCCATGGTTGACGATGTGATAAATACGAAAGTTCGTGGTTTTATTCGTGGCGCCCGTCAGGTCAGCGATCCAAAATATTTAAGCGATACATCTGTAGAGGTGGAATATTCTGTTCCCATGAGCGGCATTTCAGATATTATGCTGCCGCCAGTTACAGTTGCTGTGGCTCAGCCCGGCGTGGGTCAACCCGCAACAGGTGTCGCCACCACCCCAACGACAGGGGGTATAACCGGTATTATTATTGATGCGCGCGGACTCAAAGCCCGCCCCGCCATGGCACCCAGAATTTTAGACCAGAATGGCAATGCCATTTATGGCCCCGGTAAATACAGCAGAGAATATGCGGTGACCAATGGTGTGGCAGGTTATTCTAAAACGTTGGAAGCAGCGCAAAATGACAAAAGAGTCAAGGGGAATCCTTTGGTGGTAAAAGGGGTATCAACTGCCGGTAAAAACCGGACAGATGTGGTGGTCAGCAATGCAGATGTTTCAAAAATTGATTCGGCGAATCGCAGTTACAATGTACTGAAAGATTGCCGAGTATTAATCCTATTGGATTAAAACGCTTATAGTAATTAAGATTAATTGAAGGCTTATCAATGCCTTCTGAAAGATAAGGATGCGGAATAATATGAGAACCAAATTAATCTCATTTTTAATAATTGGATTATTAATGAGCTCCATTTTTGGGCAGGCAGAAGCCAATACGCCTGGTATGAAAAATGGCGACGAAAAAGATTTAAAGATAGGTGATGTTGCACCTTCATGGGCATTGATGTATGGACCGGGTCAATTTGAATTTTTAAAAAACTGGTCAGAAGAAGAAGGAAAAAGACTTCGAAAATTTACGACCCAGCCTGACAGGCATGCTGTGCTCATGAGTTTCTTTGCCACATGGTGCCAGCCCTGTATGAAGGAACTGCCTATATTAGAAGAAGTGTACCAAAAGTATAAAAATGAACGAATCAAATTTTTCCTGGTGGATATTACGGAAGCCACCCGGACAAACCCCGGTTATGAAGATATGCCAAAGGCCGGGCCATTTTTGAAAAAGAAGGGCGTAACTATGCAAATATTATTTGATACTCGCGGAACGGTCATGAAACGCTACAATGCCCAGACACTTCCCAGATTATTTATGATGGATGGAAATCGAATTATTACCCAGACAAGGCGGGGCTTCCATGCAGGGGAAGAAGAAAAGTTTACTAAAGAATTATCGGAAGAAATTGAACGTCTTTTGGCGGAATTACCGCCACCTAAAAATGAGAAATAAT
>JACKQG010002581.1_pt1 | contig 23491 bp, 16 predicted proteins | sample 8237621 | NCBI WGS metagenome assembly JACKQG01 (sample SAMN15677084, study PRJNA649215) | marine metagenome | biome: marine; feature: Black Sea; material: saline water; isolation source: suspended particulate matter (SPM) from the Black Sea western gyre | collected 2013-06-09/2013-06-10 | depth... | reverse complement strand
GCCCGCCTTTTGGCCACCCCCGGGGGGGAGCCGCCCAGGCCGTGGGGCGGTGCCCTTCGTTTCGGGCGGCGGGGCTGGCCGGCGGGCCAACCACGCCGCTCCGATGTGATCATGGTTAACGATCCGCAGGAAGCGGCCCAGGGGCGTTTGGAATTGTCTTGGGAATCGGCGGGCAACCCGCTGGGGCGAACGGAGTTGATTTACGCCATCCCCGCCGCGGGGCGAACGACCTGCGAACTGGAGCTGGCCACGCCTCGGTCCCCCGGCAACTGCGTGCTGAAAGCCCGTGCTTTCTGGGAAGGCAAGCCGTGGAGCCCGACCGTGTCGCGCCGCAACGTGTCGGTCGCCAGTGCCGTTGCCCAGTGAGACTCGTAAAGAGGCCTTTCGACAAACGACCAATTTTAGCACCATGATGAAGACCGCCGCGCGGATCGCGATGCCGCCTCTGCCGAGGGACGACGGCGGCGGATTCGGCCACCAGTTCACCACACCGATGCCTGGAGGGGCACAATGGTAACCGAGCTCAATAAACCCGTTTCAAGGAAAGTGCACATCCGAGGAAAGGGAGACTTCGTGGTCTCGATCACGAAAGACGGAATCACCATTCGGAAATTCCGCAAGCGCAAGACCGTCACGCTACCTTTTGACCAGTTGGCTTTGCGCGCGCTCGAGCAAGCGGCCTACCTGCTGAACGAAAAGGAATGGGATGATCCGCTGGAGACGTTGGGCAAACTCGGACGCCTCAAACGCAAGAACTAACCCAAAGGCACACGCCTACGGAAACTACGCGCCTCACGCTTTGGCCTTTCTGTCGATGTTCGTGTTTACCCCGATCCATGACCCACCTTTGACGCCGGGAGGTGACCATGCTCATGCGACCGCTTGTGACGTGCCAAACAGGAGTTCATGTCGCCCGACGAATGGTCACAGCCCTTGTGGTTGCGGCAGCCTCGATATGCTGGATCGGACACGCTCTGGCCGGCGAGGCTCCGTCGCTTCTTGATGCGGCCCGGAAGGACGGCGAGGTCGAGATCGGTCGTTTTCAGGATGACATCCGCAACTGGGACCTCAGCAAGGTACGCCTGCATTGGCGTGGGTCTTTGTACCAGCCGGTTCGTTGTGCCGATCCCTCGGGCCACACCTTGTACCATCTTTGGGTCGACGATGCGGGGCAGGTCGTCACGGACCGACAACGGATCGAGGAACTCTTCACAGCACTGCTATTCCTACCGGCGACCACGCCCGACGAGCTCACCAAAGCGGCCCGGGAAGCCGAGAAGAAAACCGCTCGCTACGCGGAAGAGGCGAGTACCTATAAGGAACTCGCCGGCCAGGCTACGGCCGTTCAGGTGGCCAGCCAAGTGTTTTCGGCATATATGTCACCGGGCAGTGCCCTAGGCACGGCGATCACCGCACGGAGCACTCTCAGCCTGTTTGCCGACCTGATGCGGCTGCACGGCAACGAGCCCAAACTGACTGAGGACGGGGTGCGCCAGATGCTCAAGAAGCAGAAGACGAGTGTGCTGGACGAGGTGCTGGGGATTCGCGAGAGCGCTTCGACCATTAGCTCGCTGGTCGACATCGGCCAGCGGATCCAGCAGCGGCACGACTTGGCCGAGGCCGTGCGAGCTGAAACGAACCTGTTGCGCAAGTTTCGCATCCGCGGCACGCTCAAACGCATGGATGGGAAAATCAAGACCGACCTACGCGATTTGGGTTGGTCTACCTTGACGAGCATCGAGGCGACCGACAAGATCGCGCAGCAAGCCGTCGAATTCACGCTGATGAACCGCTCGGCCGCCACGTGCCGGCAGAAGCTGGCCGATCTGTACGGCAAGGCCGCTCGCGGGCAAGTCGAATCGGCCGAGGAGTTGCAGCTACTGTCGATCTGGGGACCGATGACCGTCGAGCTACGTTTGGCACTTCTGGAGCGGTATCTCAAGGCATATCGTGATCGGAAGAAGACAATCTCCGGCAAGATCGGCGACGCGATCGAGAGCCTCAAGGGCGTGGACGTCGAGGCCGAGGCCGCCCAAGCCATCACCGAGAACCGCCATCTGTTGACCATGGAACGCGAATGGTACCGCCGGTCGCTGGTCAGCTCGGCCGTGGAGACCGAAGCGACTGTCTGGGCCATCGAGTGGCTTCGACGCTCGCAAACGTTAGTCGACGAGCCGCCTGCCGATCGCGGCCGCATCACACGTTCCGAGTTCGGCCCTGTTTCCGCCGACAAGAGCGACCAGGAGTTCGAATTCGATGTGGCCGACGATGTAAACCGGATCGAGGTGAGCATCGACGGCAATCGTTACGGTGGTCGATTCGGCGAGCTGCGGATCAACGACGATCGGGCGTGGAACTTCTACAAAATGGACGAACACAAAGGCGCGATCTTCTACGACGCCCTACGTTCCATCGAAGAGCCCGAATCGGCCGGCAAGGGCTGCGTCTGTGACGTCACGCGGCTGTGTCAACCGGGCACAAACACGTTGCGCTGGCGGCATGACACCGAGGGCATGGAAAAGAAAGTGATCGTGACGGTTCATCGTGACGGGTTCTACATCGAGTGGCCTTTTCCGCCCCGAAACGCGGCCCAGCGGCAGATCGAGACCGCCCGGGCTTGGGACGTCAAGCTCCACGCCAACGTGTCGCTTGGCGGGGCCGAGCCGATCGAGATGATCCTGATTCCTCCGGGCGAGTTTGTGATGGGATCGCCGGAGAAGGAAGGCGAGCGTAATGAGCTTCCAGCCCAGCGGGTTCGTCTGACGCGACCGTTCTATCTGGGCGTGTGCGAAGTCACCCGATCGCAGTTTCTTGCGGTGATGGGCTACGATCCGACGCGTGAAGGCCCCAAAGGGACCGACGCGGAGGGTCGCAAGCGGGCCGCTCGATTCCCGGTGACCGATGTTTCGTGGTACGAGGCGGTCGACTTCTGTAACCGGCTCAGCAAACGCGAAGGAACGCCGCCGATCTACCGATTGCGCGACGAGGAACGCGACGAGCGCGGGCGGCTCGAACACGCCTACGTTCGAGTGGACCAAGGCCTGGGATACCGCCTGCCTACCGAGGCCGAGTGGGAGTGTGCTTGCCGGGCCGGCAGCGGCGGCAAGGACTCGATTGGCGGCGCCCCGTTGGCATGGTGCGCATGGTACACGCCCAGCGACACCGACCGGGACGATCGTCGCGAGTATCCCCATCCGGTCTCCGGCAAGCGGCCGAATCCGTTCGGGTTGTACGACATGCTGGGCAACGTGTCGGAATGGTGCTTGGACGGGTACCTTCAGGACCGCTACCGCGGCCTGGACGACGACCTGGACTGGATCGATCCGGCGGTGCCCAGCGAGGGCCGTTATCTGCGATTCAACGTTGATTACCAGGAGTACGATCGCCGGCCAGCCCGCGTAAGCCGCGGAGGCGACTGGGATTGTCCCGCCGACTGGCTCTACCCGGCAAACCGATTCTATGGCTCACCCTCTGCCCACGCGCGCGACCAGGGGCTTCGGATCGCCCGAACGTGCCGGGGCAAGTAGAAAGCGGCGAGGTGGGGCCCCACCAGCGTGTCGTCATCGGTTACGTCGGTCTTATCAAGAAACCGCACGCCGCGGACGAAGTCCACATATACGGGTGGTAGGGGTTGTTACAGCTTCTACAACTTCGCTAGAATCTCCCTCACCAACCGGGAACGGACGATCCCTTCCGAATCGCCACCCCCAAGAAAAACCCGCCAAGACAACCTACTTAGCAGTCGTACCTGCAAGCACCATCGCTGATCGCCAAGCCTTGTCGGCTCCTCACCGGTGATATGCGACCTCCATGCAGCCAGGGGCACTTTCGGTTGAGAAACCGAGTATGACATTGATGAGGTGATGTTATGAATTGGAGAAGAACGGTTATTTGCCTGTTTCTGACCATGTTCCTCGCGGAAACCGCCATGGCGTGGCCACGGATCTTACGCCGCCGTCGGGGGTACAACAACAGCAGCTACGGCCAGGTCTATGACGACCATTATCTCGACATGAAATCTGCGTCTGCGATCTACGACTGGGATGAGATCGCGAAGATCGACGCGACGGACTACATCCCGATCGTCCTGAACGAACCCGTCAACGGCAAGCTAGAGGTCAAACTGACGTGCCTCAACCATTCGGCTGACACGCACACGATCGAGGCCGAGCTGAAGGACGGTCGAGCGGAGATTCGTCACGAGAGCATCCAGCCCGGCACCATGTACCGTCTGTGCGCGGCGATCGACGGTAAGGAACGGATAACCGGCCCGTACTTCACCGCCACATCAGGAGACAGCTTGGAGGCTCAGAGACGCCGGCAGATCATCGTCAGGTACTTCGAGCAGTATTGGCGGAAAGAGAACGGCTGGAGCTACCATGACACGAATTGCGAAGCGGGCTACAGGTGGGCAATCCACCCTTATGCCTCCGTTCCGCGCTACCGCAACGATAGCAGCGACCTGGCCGCCTTGGACAGAGACGGCATGATCCACGGCGACAAATGCGCGAGTCGGTCACACGTGTGGATGGCTCTAGCATATGATGAAGAGACCGGCGACATCTGGTGCATCGATTCGAATTTCAACAGCACGATCATGGTGATAATCCGTCAGTCAGGAGGCTGGTCGGTTGGTCATCTGACGGAGGATCATCTGCGTCAAGAGGCAGCTCTCTAGGATTTGGTTCTGAATCGGCGCAAAGAGAAGTGGGGCACGATTCCATCATGCCAGGCACCTCGAAGTCGTGCCCCACTTTCCACTAACGACAGTTGTTGATTCGCCGATCCTTGTCTCGCCATACGACGGCGAACATCGACGCACCATCGGATGGTGTGTCCTCATCGGAAGCCGCCGCACCAATCGAAACTTCTTGGCGGGAACTTTCGCCGCGGTAGACACCACGCCTAGCGTAATCTTCGCCGGACCACCGCCCGTCCAAATCTGGTACAATCCGAGGTTGCTCTTGGCCTCTGGCGGACGAAAGGCGGTACGCATGGACTTCCTAACGGGCATGGCTTACTGGGGTATTCTCGTTCTGGCTTTGGCGAATGCGCTGATCGTCTGGCGCATGAAAGTGGATATTGGAAAAGAGGGAGAGGATTAGTACGGAGTCCGCCCCGTGCACGCGACGAGTCCCGTTTGCGAGGCGTTCGGAAGGAACGAGCGCCAAAGGTAAGATCATGGAATACCTGGCGGACAACTGGATCGTCCTGCTGCTGATGGGCGTCTACAGCGTTCTGTGTTTGGGCGCGGGGTGGTGGTTCCAGAAGCGGGCTTCCACCGGCGTGAAGGAGTACTTTGTTGCGAAGCGGGAGATTCCGGGATGGGTCATCGCGTTAGCATTCTATTCTACGTTTATTAGCACAAATACTTACATCGGACAGGCGGGACATGCGTTCAAAGCCGGCCTGTGTTGGGCATGGGTCGGCATCTTCTGGACCGCGTTCTGCATGATCTCGTGGCTCGTTCTGGGGCCGCGATTGCGCAGGCAGACCGCCGCCATCGGCTCGTTGACGATTCCCGACTACTTCGACTTTCGATACAAGAGCGAGTTGTCCAAAGCGATACGAGTGCTGTCCGCCTTCGTGATTCTGTTCGCGACTATGTGGTACATGGCTGGTATCGCGAAAGGCTGTGCGCACTTGTTGGAGTCCCTCCTGCAGATCCGCTACGAATACGGCGCTTTCTTGATCATCTTTCTGACCTGCGCCTATACCGTCTGCGGCGGCATGTACAGCGTGCTTTGGGTGGACGCGATTCAGGGCCTCATGATGTTCGTTGTGGCGATCATCATGGTACTGATCCCAGTGGTCTACGTCGGCGGGTTCGAGCCGCTGATGGCGAAGGTCGCCGATGTGACGCACGTGACCGCGGGCGCTAACCCGATGCCCATGGGCGATGGCCTGGTGACCTTTTGCAGTCTTGTCTCTTTCACATACATTTTGGGGATCGGGCTGGCGGTAGGCATGAAGCAGATTAGCGAACCGAGATGTTTGATCCGGTTCTATTCCGTGGACAATGCAAGAAGCATGAAGTTCGCGATGATCGCAACGCCAATCCTGTTGGGAATCTCGCTGGTGTGCGTCATGGGACTGGGGGCGCTCGTCCATGGCATGACTACTGTTCGAGAAGCGGCCTTTCTGGTCAATAACACAGACGAAGTTATTGGAACCATGCTCGCAAAATGCGATAGCCCGCTTTTGAGCGGCATTTGCATGGCAGGGCTGTTTGCCGCAGGTATGTCTTCTCTTGCGTCGGTGACGCTGATCGTTGGCACGGCCTTTGTTGGTGACATGATGCGCGTGTTTCGGCCGATGTCCGACGCCAGGGTCGTGACGGGGACGAAGTGGACGATGGTGGCTTACTGCGCAATCGTCTTCTTGATTGCGGTCCTGCGTCCGGCAGGAATCGTCGAACTGACGGCATTCTCCGGCGCCGTGTTTGCGGCCAGTTTCTTTCCAGCAGTCTTTGGCGGCCTTTATCTGCGTTGGGGAACCGGCCATGGGGCTTTCTATTCCATGTTAATCGGCATGGTCTCGTGTGTCGGTTGGAGACTGACCGTCAAATTCTGGGGCCCTACACTGAAAGATGTACACGAGATATCCTGGGTCTCTGCACTGAAAGACGTACATGAGATCATTCCGTCCTTCGCCGTTTCGTTAATCGCCTACGTGATCATCAGCAGATTGACGCGCGGCAAGATTCCTTCCCAGGACCATCTGGACCGGGTCTTCGGGACATGACAAACAGGTGGCCAGCGGTATCCGCCCATTTAGAAACCCGGTTTTTCCGAAAAAACCGGGTTTCTGGAAACGTGCCACAGGGGCAAAACCATGAACCTAATCGAACTGTTTCAGCCCAGCTTTCGCGGGCGATCCGACAAGCCGGCGATAGATTTCGGCGGCAAGGCACTCACGTTTGGTGAGCTAGATCGGCTTTCGGACGCCGCCGCCGTCGCGTTGCGCGATCGTTTCGGCGTCTGCCAAGGCGACCGCCTGTCGATGTACTTGGGGAATTGCCACGAGTTGGTGATCTGGTATCTGGCGGGTCTCAAGTTGGGCGCAATCATCGTCCCAATGAACCTGCTGTATCGGGACCATGAGTTGAACCACCTGATAGGCGATGCCGAGCCGAAGCTGCTGCTGACGGACCGCGAACGCTACGAGGTCCTCCGGCCGTTGCGCGACGGTTTCCCGTGCCTGCAGCAAGTCTTCCTGGCCGACGACAACGCCGGCGACCAGACCCTCGCCTTCAGCGAGCTGACGGCGACACCGGCGCCTGCCCCGATTTCCGTGGCACCCGTAACCGGCGACACCCCAGCGCTGATGGTCTACACATCGGGCACCACCGGGCGCTCGAAAGGCGCGCTGCTCACGCACGACAACCTCGGCTCGAACATCATCGCCCTTCTGCACTGCTGGCAATGGACCGAAAACGACCGATTCCTCTTAGCCCTGCCGCTGTTCCACGTCCACGGCTTATGCAACGGTTTGCATGGGGCCCTGGCGTCGGGTTGCACGACCTTTCTCCTGCCACGCTTCAAGGCCGACGTCGTAACCGAGACGTTGAACCACGAGCAGTGTACCTTGTTCTTTGGCGTGCCGACGATGTACGAACGGCTGCTGGAAGCCGCGGATGGGGGTGCGGAGATTCCCGCGTGCATGCGGCTGTATGTGTCGGGGTCGGCACCCCTTTCGCCGGACACCTTCAAACGCTTCAAGGCCATCTACGGCCACGAGATCCTGGAACGCTATGGTATGTCGGAAACCGCGATGATCACGTCCAATCTGTACGCAGGCGGACGAATCCAAGGCACAGTCGGCCGACCGTTACCCGGCGTGCGTTTGCGCATCGCCGACAAGGCTGGCCAGCCAGTTGCCGATGGCGACGCAGGCGAGATCCAAATCAAAGGTCCCAACGTACTGAAAGAATACTGGCGACAGCCGGAGAAGACAGCGGAGAGCTTCCAAGACGGTTGGTTCAAGACGAGCGATCTGGGGCGTTTCGACGAGCACGGCCATGTGATCATTTGCGGACGCAGAAAGGAACTGATCATCTCCGGCGGGTTCAATATCTATCCACAGGAAGTCATCAACTGCCTGGTGGAACACCCGGCGGTAAGCGAAGCGGCCGTGATCGGCGTGCCGGACCAGCGTCGCGGCGAACTGGTCAAGGCATATATCGTCACTGTCGCCGGGCACAGCGTCGACGCGCAGGAGCTGACGGACTACTGCAAAGAGCACTTGGCCAGTTTCAAAGTTCCCAAGAGCGTTGTCTTCATCGACGCCCTACCGCGAAACGCAATGGGAAAGATCCAACTCCAAAACCTGCCAAATCGGGATCGACTTTGAGTATGAAGGGGGGGGAAGTTCTTGGGGGGAAACGACTCCCGAGCGGTTAGCGCCAAGCATGCTTCGAACCGTTCCGGTGAGAGGGCCCGTTTCGCCTTGTCATCTCACGGAAGATAGATCCTTCCGGCGCCGCGGATCTCGTCGAGAAAGGCCAGATACTCCAAGAGGCGCTCGGCAGTCTTCTCTGCGTAGGACCTGTTCGAACGAAGTCGCTCGGCGCTGGCCAACGTGAAGACGGGAAGCGAATCAGGTTGGTTTTGGCCCCGAACGACTGCTTCCAGAGACTCGGGACCTTTAGCGTTACGATTATTGGTGATCAGGACAATCTGCTCGTGCTGGCAGGCATGCCACAATTCGGCATCATTTGAATCGCGATCAAGTCCGATTTCCTCGAAGGTAACCACGGTCACCTCGAGTTCGTTCCAGAATTCGATCCAGGCCTCTCCCAGCAGAATGCGAAGCAAGACCCGGACATGGCCTTCCGCGTTATTGTCAGCCAGGATTCTGATCATCCGTCTTGACCACGTACTGGGGAGAACGTTCAGCTAGTTTGGCCTGCCATCTTTCGTGAATCGAATCCAGCTTGGCCTGAAGTCCCGAAGGATTCCCACGCCGCTCCCGTTCGAGGATCCCCTCGTATTCCGATAGCACCTTGTCCTTGTGGTCTTCAATGTATTCCAACGCCGCCGAGACCTGAGACGAGGACAATCGCAACGTCGCAGCGATCGCGTCGCGGTGCCAATTATCCTTGGCGTAGTCCCAGATGTCATAAACGGTGATTCGCGTGCCCTCGATTTCCGGGCCGCGCCCCCGGTCAATGATCCCGACGGGCATTGGTACTCTCCTCTATCGAGAAACAAATTCCTCACACCAATTATACCCCTGGCAGACGCTTGTTCCCAGTCCTGCATTTGATCATCAGCAGAGTTGCAGCGGAAGGAACCCAGGCGACCACGGCCGACACGCCGAATTTGACGAAGACAAAAGACAAGGACAGCATCCTCCAGTAAACGACTCCCGACCCCTTTCTTCCGACCGACTATTCGCCCACCGCAGCGCGTCGGCGCTTTCGTTTCGGGGGAGCGGCCTGCGAGCGTGCCTGTCGCGTGGTCGGCGTTTTACGCGGGACGGGTCCATCGTGTGCGGCGGCCCTTTTTGTCTGGCCGTGGCCTTCGCCGGACTTGCTGTGGGCGTGAGGGTGTGGGCCGCGACGCTGTTGGTGACTGCTGCAGTTGCTGTGAATACTCGGGCTGAGAATGCTCGACTGGGATTGTGCGGCGAGTGAGGCGTTCGATCCGCTTCAGTCGGCTGCGCTCGTCGCAGCCGCAGAAAGACGTGGCGATTCCGGTCGCTCCGGCGCGGGCCGTGCGGCCGATGCGGTGAACGTAGATTTCAGGGACCTCAGGCAACTCGTAATTGACCACGTGAGAGATACCTTCGACGTCGAGTCCGCGCGCCGCAATGTCGGTGGCGACCAAGACCGGCGGGCGAGGGGACTTGAATTGCTCCAGTGTGCGCGTGCGGACGTTTTGGCTCTTGTTGCCGTGAATGGCCGCAGCGCGGATCCCCGAGCGCACGAGTTGCTTGACGATCTTGTCGGCGCCGTGTTTTGTCCGAGCAAAGACCAGCGTGCGCGTGAACGGAGTGTTTCGCAAAAAATGCACGAGCAATTGTGGCTTGTACCGCGTTTCGACGAAGTAGACCGACTGTTCCACCTGCTCGATGGGCGTCGCAGCCGGGCCGACTTGAATGTATTTCGGATCGCGTAGCCACCGGGCGGCCAGTTGGCGGATTTGATCGGGCATCGTCGCGGAGAACATCAACGTCTGATCGCGACGCGGGACCGCGGCGACGATGCGTCGCAGATCGGGAAGGAAACCCATGTCGAGCATCTGGTCAGCTTCGTCGAGGATCAAAACCTCCACGTTCGCCAGGTCAATGTATCCTTGGTTCATCAAGTCCAGCAATCGCCCCGGCGTCGCAACCAGGATGTCCACACCTGCTTGGAGCGATCGGACCTGCGGTCTCTGGCTTACGCCGCCATAGACGACCGTCGATCGTAGACCGGTGAACTTCCCATAGACGCAAAAACTCTTTTCGATCTGGGCCGCCAATTCGCGTGTCGGCGCCAGGGCGAGCGACCGGATCGGCCGGCGACGGGCGCTGCGCCGTCCGCGGCTGGCCTCGGGCGGCTGGGAACTGCCACCGCAAAGCCTATCGAGCGTCGGCAGGGCGAATGCGGCAGTCTTGCCCGTTCCGGTTTGGGCGCAACCCATCAGGTCGCGGCCCTCCAGGACGGTGGGAATGGCCTGCGATTGAATCGGTGTGGCCTCGCGGTAACCCTCGGCGTGGACCGCCCGAAGAAGCGATCGCGAAAGGCCAAGTTCATCAAAACTCATCAAACAATACTCACTTTCAAGAAAGAATCTTGTGACAGCGCGAAGGAGGAGCGGCGACGCGGTGTGAGTGTGGAATCACACTGAATGAAACTCATTCCGCATGCTCAGCACACAACGCGACCGCAGAATCCAAAAACCTCCGTTCGGCAAACTCCGCCGCTTTGCTTCGCTCGCCGCACGAGAAGTTCGGGGTGCGTTCGAGGCTCTGCAAGCGGAAGGCCCACGCTGCTGAAACGATCAGCAGGGGCCTGAGGAGCAAGAGAATCAGTCGCGGTCGCAAGCCAGATACCGAGGCGAAACGGATTTCGAAAACGTTCCGATGGTCGCCCGGATGCCGCTACAGTCGAAGTTGAATGATCCGGAAACGGCCATTGCCGATGCCGGTCTCGCACCTTAGTTATTACAAGAGTATACCACAGCAACGCTTTAAGTCAAAGACGGGGTGTTGGTGTGGTCTCACCGGTGGGGCTTACTGACATCACCTATCAAGCCCAAATGCTGCCAACATCTCCTCGATGCTGCCTTCCCTCCCCGTAAGGGTGTGCTTCGCCGCTTCCACACGCTCGAGCCTTTCCTTCTCGGGCCGGAAACTGCGGCCTTTGATGGGTGACCAGGCGGCGAAGTCGCCATTGCCCCACACGAGGTAGCTGGCGTTGACGGCGAAATGGTGGTTGCGGACGATGTCGCGCAGCATGAAGTAGTTCAACTCGAGCAACTGCCGCGCTCGGTCGAGATCCAATGCGGGGTCATTTTCTCTGGCTTGGTCAACCATGCGGTTGAGGGTCATCTGCAGGTCCGTGAAATTCAGCCCAATTCGAAGAAAGGCGATGCGCGAGCGGATAATTTCGTCGTCGCCTACGTCCCGATCAGCTTCGTTCAGAAACACGCGGAGCTGCTTGGTCACCTCGGGCGTGTACGTCTTCTCCTCATCGCCGGCAATCTCCTGGATTTTCAGGAAGTAACGCTTCACTGCCTCTGCGGCCCCGGAGAATCCGGATTGACAGTAATCGTCGAGGATCTCCTGGGCGGTGAGATAGGGATTCCAGTTCAACCGGGCGGCGGCGTAGTAGTTCAGTCCGTGAACGGCCCAATTGTGGATGACCGAATCGAAGTCCGTCGCCAGCGTGCCGTTGTCGGCCATGAAACTCATGGTGTCGGCCAGACGCTGTACCATCACGTGCGGCAACCCGTTCCGGCGATTGGCAAGCAGGATGTTGGGCCGCCAGAAGATGCGTTTGGCCCCCGCCTTCTGCCAACCCTCCCAACCATCCGCCGTGCTCGGCACATAACGCACGACCAAGTTGGGATGGAGCTTTTGGCGCACAGGTGGATGGCTGAAGCAACTGTACGCATCGACCACGAACAGCACTTTCGGATGCACTCTCGTCACTCGCTCCGCCACGCCATTCCAGTAGGACACCATGCGGTCAGTCAGTGAAACGTACTCGATCTGTTTGCGTTTTGACTCGCCCACTTTGTCGAAGAGCAGCATACTGATCGTCGGCGCTTCCGGCGGATCCAGTTTCTTGCAGTCTTCACACATGCAAAAGCTGCAGTAGCCGCCGTCGTTCGGGCTAAGAGACATGCTTACGACGTTCGGATTCTCGTTCGCCTGTTCGACGATGCTTTCGGCCACGTACGCGATCAGCCCCTGGTTCGACATGCACAGCCGGAACCGCCCGCCCGCGTTGCTCTGGTCGCGCGTGCCGTCCGGCTGAAGCGCGAACCAGTCGGGGTGTTCCTTTCCGTGATGCTCCCAGCCGCCTTTCAGCCCGGCTCCCGCATGCCCGCCGTGAATGCCGAGTCGCCCGCCCAGCCGATGCCAGTATCCCCAACTGATCTCCGACTCGGTCGCCATCGCCTTCTTCCTCGCTTCGGCCCACTGCTCCTTCGTGAGTTGGAGACGATCCAATCCGACTTCGGCGCGGCTGCTGAGGCTTTGAAAACGGATATGACGTTGGCCGATCTTCGGCGTGTAACGAAAATCCAGCGCCCCGACGGTAACACTCGCTTGTTTCGGCATCACCTTCCCGAGTTCGCCCGGCCATAGATACCGGCAACCTAACTGTTCAAGGAAGCTGATCACGGCATGCCGCGTGCCGAACGGGTCGGACGGGGACCGAGGCCCCAGCAAGGCCAGCACGTTGCCACCGGTCTTCATCAGCACGCCGCCGGGCCCGAGTCCCTCAGCCGTCATCCTCAGCCGCTTCGCAACATCGCCTTGGCCCACCAGCACGAACGCTTCGACGCCCTCGCCCGCCTTACCCGGCTCCGGCACGAGTCGCCCTCCCTCGACTTTAACCTCGCCCAATTCGTCTTCCCTAGCGATCGGAAGCCGCGCGCCCGACATCTGATACAGATGGTCCGCCAGAATCTTCGCTGCAGCCGGCTCGATGCTCGGCGCGACATCTTTCCGCGGAAGAACGATCAGTGCTTTCGGCTGTCCATCCGCCACCAGCGTGAGCCGCGCCGTCGCCGCGGACAAACGACTCGCGGCCCCCAGACACACGAGCGCACCGATGACTACGCTCCACGCCGGAAAGACCGGCGTTGCCACGATCCAATTTCGTCGATTTTTCATAGTACATCTCCCTTATGTCAGCCAAATCGCAAGACATTCGAAACGCTTGAGAGCTGCGCCGGCAGAGTCTCTCAACCGATGGGACTATTCTCTTGCCGAGGCAAGTGGCGGGCAAGAACGTGACGGGCAAGAACACGAAATTACGCTGACAAAACCCAAAGGATTCGTTCTTCCAGATCCGGTTGCGGCTGCTATAATCAGATCGGGCGAAACGAGTCACGCGAATTCTTGTGGGGGCTACTGAAGGCGAAATCATGAGTACGGAACCAACGCAAATCCATGACGCTGCACTGGCATTGCCCGATGCCGAACGCGCCGACTTGGCATTTAGACTCTTGCAGAGCTTGGGACCGCCGACTGTCATGAGCGAAGATTCCCCGGCCTTCGAAAGCGAACTGGAACGTCGCGTTCAGGCGTATGACTCCGGTGAGACGACGGCTGCAGATTGGGACACTGTTTCCGTCCGGCTGCGGCAGGCGTTGGATGACAGGAAATCAAGATGAGGCCGCGGATACTCACAGAGGCGGAAGACAAGTTGCTGGAGGCGATGCTGTACTACAAATATCGGCACGAGGGGCTCGGCACGAGCTTCTATGCCAGCGTAGACGAAACCATTCTGGCAATCGCAAACGATCCGCTGCGATTCCCATTTACGAAGGCAAGCGGCTGAGCCGGCCATTCCGGCGCGCCCTGGTTCCGAGGTTTCCTTACGTCGTCGTTTTCGAGATGCGGAAGGTGGAAGTCGTGATCGTTGCAGTTGCCCATACGAGTCGGGATCCGGGCTATTGGGAACAGCGGTTATGAGATAGTGAAGAAAGCTACGTCGGCAAGATCTCCTCGAACAGGCGCAGCAGATTTCCGCCCATGATCTTGGCCAGGTCCGCTCCCTGATACCCACGGCGTCGCAGGGCGGTGGCGAGATCGGGAAGCTTGTCGGCGGTCTCCACGCCCGCGCAGATGTTGGACAGAGCATAGTCGCTGCCGATGCCCACGTGATCTATTCCGGCGACCTCGATCATGTGCTCGATATGATCCACCAGTCGTGACAACGTCGCCCGTGGCACTTCGATCCCGTCCTCCACGGCCCCGCCGGTCGCCAAGGGCCAATTCAGCGCGTCGTAGCGATGGGACAGGTACGCATAAGGCTCCGGGAAACGCTCTCGCATGCGCGCTTCCGTGTGTGGAACGCCCGTGATGATCTTGCGCCACGCCGGGTAGGCGGGATGATCGGTCAGATCGGCCAGCAACTGCGACGCAAAATGGACGCCCACCACGCCACCTGTCGCGGCGATGGCCCGAAGCTGGTCGTCCGTGCGGTTGCGAGGCAGGTCGCGCAGGGCCCGGCAGGCCGTGTGCGAATCGAGCACGGGCCTCTTGGCAATCCGCATCACCTCACGGAAAGTGCGATCGTTGGCGTGCGCCACGTCGACAAGTATCGGACATCGCTCCATCTCGCGGATCGCCTGGCGGCCCAGCGTCGTCAGCGTCGCTTCGGCCGATGAGCTATCGCCGCCCAGCGGCGAGTTGCGGATGAAGGGATGAATCGCGCGGATGCCCAGACGTGCGTAGGACCGCAGAATCTGAAGCGATCCGTTGATCGGTGCCCCGGTCAACTGCAGTACCACGGCCAGCTTGTCGTTGCCCGCCGCCTGGCGTAGATCAGCCCTATTTCGAACGAGGACACAGCGCGGGTTCTTCTCCGCCGCCTCGGTCAAGGCGTCCAGGCAACGGAGCATCAGGTCTACTCCCGCGGCGTCGGGAAACAACTTCGGATCGTTGATCCCGTGCGAGAGGACCACCAGCCGAACGCCGCCAGAGATCAGCCGCGGAATTCCCGCTTGCATCCACGGCAGTTCGGCGACCGTGGCCTCGAAGAACTTCCGAGCACAAACGCCCCCGTCCGGCGTGTATTCCACATAGGGGTTGACGTACGACAACGCGATGGGCGGCACTTCCGCACGCGACGCTTCGGCGCCGGACGATGGTGCAGCTAATAGATGGCCCGTCGCTGCGATCGTCAGGGCCGAGCCTTGGCCAAGGAACTCGCGCCGGTTGATCCACTCGTTGCTCATGGGAATCGCGCCCTTCTTGACGATGTCGGATAAAGATGACCACTCAGGGCCCGTGAAAGAATCACGTGGGGCACGATTCCATCGTGCCATGGCACGTTAGAAACGTGCCCCACGCCCCTTGTCCTTGCAGTTTCAAGTGACGAAGCCATATTCTCGCCGGTCATTTTCTTGCCAACGAAAGAGACGGGCAAGAATATGACCGGCAAAAATGTGAAAAAGATCATCGACAAGATGTTGTGGTTTTTCGGCTCTGACCGCGTAGGCAGGGCGTTATAATACGTACCGCGGCCGGCCCGCAGCCAAGTAGGACGAGCCACCTGCTCCGTCCAGACGGCTCGGGAGAGCCGTCCTGCAACTTGCGCAAAACAATAATGTCGCCGCTGCGTGATACTAGAGTGAGGTAATAAGCATGGCCCCGAAACAAATGGTTCTCGCTTGGCTTTGTCTTTCTGGTCCCGTTCTTGCCCAACCGCTGACTCTGCCAATGGACGAGCGTCCCGAGTGGCTGCGGCAGGATGGTATCGTGATGGCCGGGAGCTGGGAGACGTTGATGATGCGGGCGCGTCTCTTCGGCGAAGAGGGGGACTTCATTCCCACTGCACAGCAGCGTGCCGACTACGAACGGGAGCACGGTCCCGAGATGATTGCCCGGCTGAAGGAGCTTGGCGTGAACTTCGTGATGATCCACTGCTACCGGGGCGCCGGTATGGAGGCCGAGCGAAAGAGCCTGGAGGACGCGGCGAGGTTTGCCAAGCGTTACCATGAGGCGGGGCTGAAGGTGGGGGTTTACAACTATAGCGGCACGCTGTTCTGGGAGCTGTTCTTCCAAGAGGTTCCCGAGTCGAAGGACTGGGTCGTGCTCGGCCCGGACGGCGAGCCAACAACCTACGGCAGGCAAACGTACCGATACTACTGGAACCGCAACCACCCCGACGCGCAGGCCTATTATCGCAAGCTGGTCAAGTTTGCGGTGGAAGAAATCGAAGCCGACCTGATCCACTTCGACAATTACGCCGTCGGTCCCGGACGTGACGCCAACTCGATGGAACGTTTCCGTCGATACCTGCGCGGCAACTTCTCGCCCGAGGTGCTCCAAGCCGCTGGCATCGCCGACGTGAATACCGCCGAACCGGCGATGACCGGCCCCGCGGACGGCCTCCTGCGCCGGGCATGGCTCGACTTCTCCTGCCAGTCGCTGGCCGACTCCTATTGGGACATGGCCCGCTATGCCCGCACGATGCGCAAGGACATCCTTGTCGAGTTGAACCCTGGCGGCGTGGGAAGCCGGATCGCCTGCCCTCGCGATCATGGCCGGATGCTTCGGGGCGGCGAAGCGTTCTGGGACGAAGGAAGGAGCCCGGGCTGCGACAAAGGACAACTGCGAACGCGCATCCGTACTTACAAAGTCGCGCGGTGCATGAACAACATGGCCTTTGCCTACACCACCACGCCGCTGGAAATGGCCGAGTCGATGGCCTTCAATCTCGATTGTCTGGGTTGCATCTGCTGGTACGAATTCGGCACTCTTGTTAACAGACCCTACTCGGGGAAGCCCATGTCGCCGGAGATCAAACCGTTTGTTCGCTTCTTCAACCAGAGACGCGACTTGCTGAAGGAAGCCGAAGTGGTGGCCGATGTGGCTGTGCTGCGCAGCTTCCCGTCGCAGGTGTTTGCCGATCCTCAGTATCATGCGCTAACTGACCGCGTCGAACAGGCATTGATCGAGAATCGCGTCTGCTTCCAAATCATCCACGACCACCAGTTGGACGACCTGACGCGATATCGCGCCTTGGTGCTGGCCGGTTGTGTCGCCCTCTCCGACGAGCAGATCGAGCAGATCCGCCGTTACGTCGGTTCGGAAGGACGGCTCTGCGTGATAGGTCCGGTCGCCACGCACAACCACTGGATGACGCCGCGGGAAATGCCGGGCCTTGAAGATTTTTCCGCGGACCGCCTCGTGCGGGTCAACGAGAATGACAATTACCTCGACGCGATTCAACGGGCCTGCTGTGGCACGCTTTCTCTTTCGATCAGGGCGAAGTGCCGGGAGTCGGATAGCAGGCCGGTATCAGACATTGGAGAACAGGTTTACAGCGACAGGTCTTTTGCCATCACCAAGCTGCCCGAAGAACTGCGAGGCTTGCCCACCATCATGTTTCCGGTGGTCGCCGCAAAGGCGGATTCCTCTCTGCGTTTTCGGGCGAACGCACCAGTGCGTGTGTTCGCCGCCTTCGGGCCAAAGGACTTTTCCGAGCAGTGGCTGGATCCACAGCCCGATTGGCAGCTCTACCGGAAGGGATGCCTTGATACGACGATCGTGCAGATTGGCGAGGGAATGGACATCTATTGCCGCGACTTTGACGCCGGCAACGTGGTGCTGTTCGAGGGCAAGCGGGGCGCCTACGTTCTATTAGGCATCAAGGCCCAATCGCCTCGCTTTGAAGGAGAGGCGTTTACCGTCGCCAGCCCGAATGAGGCTGCGCCGCTGGGACTGTGCGCCGAGTTGACGGAGCAAACCGATCGCCGCCTTGTCCATTTAGTCAACTACCGCTCCGATGGTTCTATCGAACACGTCGAAGTCCGGTTACGCGTGCCTCCGAGGCGGCGTGTGAAGTCGGTGAAACTAGCCAGCCCGGAAAGGGAGAGCGACCTCGACGTCCCCTTCGAAGCGGAGGTCGGCACTATAAGCTTCACGGTTCCCAAAGTCGGCATCTACGAAATCGCAATTGTCAGCATGCAGTAGCAGCCGATAAGGGAAAGAGCTTGTCGCCATCGCATGTTGGCCGAGGAAACGCGTCACTCATGAGTTGTCAGGCCTTCGGATTCGGCCACTTCGCGCGGGACGAACATGGTGTGGCGATGAAAGCTCAGCAGCGGCGGGACGTTCAATAGTGCAACCTGACCGCGCGTCATATTCGATGTGTGCCAGACCTGTCCGGAATTCCCCGCCGGAATCGGTATGACCGCGTATTCTTGGCCCTCCTTCCGGCTCGCCGGCAATACGTCGATACGCTGCTTCTGACTCGGTACGAATAGACTCAGACGCGGACTGGCGTCGACAATCAACTCCTGTGTCCCGCGCGGAACGTAGAAGTAGTGCGGGCCACTGTAGTCGATCCACGCCGGGTGCATCACCGATGCCTCGAAGATGAACGGTGTTTCCGACGGAACTTGCAGTACCAGGTCACCTTCGATCTCGACCCGATATTCATTGGCCTTCGGCAGTTCGATTTCCACTCCGTGAAACACCGAGCCGGGCTTTTGATCCGGGGCTGCGCGAAACTGCTTCTCGAACAACACCGTCTCGCCACGAAGATACACGGTCACCATGACTTGGCGTCCCGTTGGAGCAACTGCGAAATGGACGGTCCTGCCGGCGGAGGGAACCAGGTAACCCCGCAGCCTCTTGCGGAAGCGTGCAATGCCTACCCGCTCGTCGCCCAAGATGCTGCTCGCGCCGGCGTCGGCGCCCGCTGTCCGCAGAGGCTCAAAGTAACGCGAGTAGTGAACGGTCGGGTCGCCGTCGGCCTCAAGTCGCTCGAGGGTCTCCCGAAAGATCGCGGCGATTTCGCCATCCGTGGGAGGCTCGCCGTGCTTCCAAATCGGCAAACGCTCCTTGTTGAACATGTAGAAATCCATCCGCTTGTCCTGCACTGGCAGCCCGTTGCACAAACGCCGCGCCAAGGCGTAATAGTGGACCATGTCGCGATGCCGAATGCGCCACACGTAGTTCATCAGCGGCTCAAGTGCGCCGTAGTACTCGTCGCCACGCTGCGGGTCGCGGGCGCGGACCAAGTCGAAGTCGCGGAACTGGGCCACGTAGACCAAATAGGCCATCAGATCGACCAAGCGTTCACGAATCGCTTTGTCGTCCGCCTGCCCCCAGGCGTCCTGCAGATCACGGAACATCGGCAGCAGCGTGGCCGCACGTAACGGCGGAGCCGCGTCAAACTGAGCCTGGAGTCGTCGCATCGGCTCGGCGCCCGAGCCAAAACACTGTTGGAAATACTCGTCGACCAGCGAGTCCACGTCGGCCTTTGGATTCCACATTAGCTGCGCCGCGACGTATAACCCCAGTGTCTGCGTTCCCCAGTTGGCATTGGTCTCGGCGTTGATCGCGTTCAACTTTCGCTCGGCGTAGAACGGAATCCACTTGCGGTGGTAGTCCACGCGAGCGCCGCGCATTCGGCCGGGCAAGCCCCAGTCCCAGGCTTCCACGCCGTAGTACTCGCGCAGCCCGATCGCTCCGACTCGCTTTGACCACAGTTCCACGAGTTCCGGCAGCGTGTACTGAGTCCTGTTGAAACCCAAAGCTACTTGAACATACACGTTCGGTTCGACGGCGATTGTCGGCGGCAGACGATGGCTGCTGTAGGCGTACAAGCCGACCCAGGCATCCGGGTGTTTCGCCTTCAAGTCACGAGCTACGTGGTTTGCCAGATGAATGACGCGGTCGGTAGTGGTTCCGAGCTTTCCGCAATTGGCGCAATGACACGACCCTTCTCCGTCGGATGGATCGACCGACACCATGAATGCCGCCGGATTCACCCGCTGTTTCTCCTCCAGCAGACGCAGCCGGTCACGCGTCACCAGTTCGATCAGCCCCGGATTGCTGCAGCAGACTTTCCTGGCGTTGATCGCCCGTTGGCTGTCTCGTTGCCCGTCGGCGAGCAAGGCGAAGTACTCGGGATGCTTCGCGAACTCCTCGTGGTTGCGACCGATGATGTTCCCGTAGCTATGTCCCGTTTGCATCAGGCTGCCAACGCTCAGCCGATTCGCGATGGCCCAGCGGTTGTAGTTCGCCAACAGCGGTTTGAGATCCTTGTCTCCCATCCCGTAGGCATACCAAATGCGGCGATCGACGAGTTCCGGCGACTCGATTGCGTTCAGATCGAGCGTGACGTTTTTCAGGCTGGGAACGATGTGCCATCGGGAAGACGGAGCAAACCAACGGAAGCCCAAATGTCGCAGCAGATGGGCGACCCCGTATCGTGCCGCGGCTTCGCTGTTGCCCAACACATAGACCCTTTTGGGCTCTGGCACGATGCAGTAAGAATCGTAGCCCTTTGCTCCTAACAGGCCGGCCGCGGCGACGTCGGGCCATGCGTCCGCGCGAGCGATGACGATGGTCGGCCGGTCGCTGGGTTTGTCAACCATCGCCAGCCCAATTCCAGTGGCTCGCTTCAGCGAATCGACGAGCCATTGGCCGGCGTCGCGCAATACTTCCGGCCCGTCACCGCTGGCCCCCCTAGTATCGACGACGATGTCCGCGACCGGCTGATTGTCGAAGATCGCCGTGAACTCAGCCCGCGCCGTGGCGGCTAGAAACAGGGCGGTCGTCAATACAAAACGCAGCAGTATTGTAGGGCGATGCATAGCAGACTTGGCTCGTGGAAAGTTGGGACTGGTACTGTCGAGATGTTTGACTGGGCCGGCGAGCGGCCGACCCGCAGCGCCACTTGCATTATAATCTTTCGAATCCCCAGGCCCAGCGTTGACGATCTGCCCGACGCGATGTTTTTTCTGCTATGCTCATACGATCATGAAAACAACACGCTATCATCTCGCACGCGTTCTGTTTCTCACTTTGTTTGTAGTCCCCGCTTGGGCCCAGCCGTGGTCGGGCAAGCAACGATACCGAATCCCGGTTTCGTACCCGGCCACAATTGCGGAGCATGAGCCCTTTGGTGTTACGGTTGATTTCGGTCAACTGCTGGCTACCGCAGGCGTCAACGGTAGGCTGCAACCCGCGTCGCTGCGAGTTGCCAACAAGAATGGACAGGGGATTCCGTTTACTAGCTCCGGTGATCTCGTTAACGAACAGAAAGGCATTATCTGGTGGCGCGCCACAGGGCGGGAAAACGGCGTCTTTGTTTACTTTGACACCGTCGAAGTCCCGGATAAACGGCCCGACCGGACGATCGCGCTAGTCGGCGTCGGCGACACGCTACACTTCAACAACGGCCGTCCGGCCATGGCTAACGTCGCGCCGCTGCATTCGCAATATCTGCATGTCGACTGGGATGGCGACGGAAAGCGGGATCTGATCGGGTGGGGTTATCGAATTTTCGAATACGGCGATGTTCTCGTAAAGCAACTGGGCAACGCCGTGTACTTCTACAAGAACATCGACAGTTCGCAGGCCCCCCTCTTCGCCCCTCGCCATCGACTGAAAGGTAGCGACGGCAACTACCTCCAGTCGGATTTGTTGCCTCAGAATTTCTTCTCCGCCGATTGGGACGAAGACGGTGATCCCGACTTCTACGGTTTCGGCGTCGGATACTGGCTGAAGTGGTGGGAGAATACCGGCAAGCGGGATGCCAACGGCCTGTGGATTCTGCATCCGGCGAAAGACGTGAGGCAATTCCTGGCTGAGTCCGAGTTCCGCAAGGCCGCCTTTGGTATCCAGCGGAAAAGCCGGGCGTGGGCGGCCCGCGGAGTCCGTCGGATCGATTGGGAAGGCGACGGTGACTGGGATCTGTTGGTCTCCTACCGCAAAGCCAGTCGCCTGCGAGCCATCAAGGGCAGCGACGGCGTTATCCCCTATGGTTCCGCGGTTATGGTTTTCGATCTTCTTGAGAACATCGGCCCCGGATCTGGCGGCGTTCCGGAGTTCGCTCCGCCCGTGACGCTTCGTGACTTGAATAGGATTCCGATTCACCTGCGTGGTCATCCGAACGGGTCAGCCGAATACGTCGACTGGGACGGTGACGGTGACAGCGACTTGCTTTTCTACAGTGAAACCGATCGCCCTCTCGAAGGCGGCCGGATGATGTTCTGCGAAAACCGTGGCACTCGCGAAGCCCCTCTATTCGCGACGCCGATCCCCATTCTGAAGACCTCCGATTCGCCGTTCGTTCTCGACTGGAACAACGACGGGCATTTCGACGTCATCGCCGGCGGTGAATTCTTCGAAAACGTCAATAGAAACTCCGGCTTTGCTCGGGCGGAGCCCATTCCGGCACGAACGCCTACACACGCACGCAAACCGCATCCGAACACTTTCCCCAAGCTGGTCTCGCGCGGCTACGCTCAGCAAACCGATCCGGAAATCCTCAGCTATTTCACGATCGCTGTTGACTGGGAAGACGACGGCGATTTGGACTTGCTCGGCGGATACCACACGGGCGTTCGACTGTTCCTGAACCGCGGCACCACGCTCATGCCTGTCTTTGACGCCCCGGTCCGCCTGCAAGCCGATGGTCGTACGATCGACCTGCCCAACTGGCTCGACCCCCAGGCCGACGAACCATCCACCTATGGCCCGCAGGGCCCCACCGAACCCATCTACGGCTGGTGGAACCCGACCGTGGGTGACTGGGATAGTGACGGCGACCTGGATCTGTTCATTACGGGGCAACGCTGGGAAACCCGCTTCTACGAAAACACCGGTACGCGCACTGAACCAGTGTTCGCCAGAGGCAGAACCGCTCAGGTCGACGGCGACCGTCACGAGTTTTCCTGGCGTTCGAAAGTTTCCATCGGCGATCTGGATGGCGATGGCGTGATGGAGTTGGTGGTGACCTCCGATCGGGACCGGAGATTCTACGCGTACGAATGTGCGGGGGCGGATGCCTGCAGTATCGAGTTCACTCGGAAATTCCCGCTGAAACTCGATAATGGTGATCCAATCGAAGGCTGGTACGGCGGCCAGAACAACAACGGCGACAACCACAGCCAACTGGTCGACTGGGACAACGACGGCGACCTTGACCTGATCAACGGAACGCTGTGGGCGGTCTTGTATTACGAGAACGTCGGCAACAAAACAAGACCCATTTTCCGCGCCCACGGGAAATTCAAAGCCGGCGGCAACGAGATCAACGTCTTCAATCACGCGGGTTCATTCGACGCCGCCGACTGGAACAGCGACGGCCGACTCGACCTGATGATCGGAACCGAATGCCCGTCCGACCAGCCCTTCGGTGCGCCATTGCATCTGTTCGATCGTGCATACATCGAGGATGAAGTTTCACCTGCGAAACACGGTAGATTGGAAATACGCCCTGACGATTTGGAATCATCTACAGGATAGTAACCCGAAGCGTCAGCGAGGGAATCGCCTCGAATTCTTCCCTCGCTGACGC
>JACKQG010002580.1_pt1 | contig 23516 bp, 18 predicted proteins | sample 8237621 | NCBI WGS metagenome assembly JACKQG01 (sample SAMN15677084, study PRJNA649215) | marine metagenome | biome: marine; feature: Black Sea; material: saline water; isolation source: suspended particulate matter (SPM) from the Black Sea western gyre | collected 2013-06-09/2013-06-10 | depth... | reverse complement strand
ACCAGATGCCCACAGGTGGGAATTTTTGGTGCGCAGGAGCAGGCGCGAGGTCGTGGTCGGGATCGGGGCAGCATCCAGTATTTCGGCTGTGATTGCCTCGACTTCATCATCCATATGAAGGACGAAGGCGGGGCCAGTCAGCACATCCAGCGCAAGATTTTCGACTGTGCGCCCATCGTTGAGAAAATGGTGAGGGGCATCTACATGCGTGCCGACATGGACACCAGTCTCGAGACGGGATACATTTGCATCAGCACCCTTGTCCATATCCAGGGTTTTTTCCAGCACAACAGCAGGGTCACCCGGCCAAACAGGGAGATCGGGCGAAATGGGGAGTGAGATATCGTAGATTTTCATGCTTTATTCAAAGGGATATTTTAGCCCGATCTCGGCGCGGATACTATCCATCAATCTCATCATGGACAGGGTATCCGCATGAGAGATACCGGGGCTTTCCAACAAACCAGCCCGAATGCAACGCATCGCTTCTATTGTCTGATACTCAAATCCGGACGCCGCAAAGGGTGCGGTCTCGGTATGCTCCTGTCCATCGACACTCAACGTTGCCTGGGTACTGCCCCAGAAGTTGGAATGGATCCGGATATGCCCTTTGCTGCCATAAATAAAAAAATCGTTTCGATTTTCAGAGAGGAAATTACAACTGAACTGCGAGACAATCCCATTTTCATAGACCAGAACTCCGGCGAGCAATTCATCGACACCGGTATTGCCAATCAGTGCATGGACATCGAATGATGTAGGATACTCACCCATGACCCAGTTTGAGATCGAAAGATTATAGATGCCGATATCAAGTAGAGAGCCTCCGGCCAAATTCAGATCGAGCAAACGGCCCTTCTCATCGCGCTCTGGATGAACGCCAAAAGCGGAAGTCAGTAGAACAATTTCACCGATGCGCCCCTCATCCAACCATTTGCGGACAATGCCGTAGATCGGCAGATAGCGGGTCCAGAGGGCTTCCATCAGGAAGAGGTTTTTCTCTTTGGCTATAGAGATTAATTTTTCCGTTTCTGTGGCATTGACGGTGAAAGGCTTCTCACAGAGAACCGGCTTTCCAGCTTCCAGCGCAAGCATACAATGCTCAAAATGTTGGTGATGCAAAGAACTAATATAAACCCCATCCACAGCAGGATCATTAACCAGCGTTTTATAAGAATCGTAAGCCCTGGGAATGTTGTATTTTTTGGCAAAGGCATCCGCTCTTTCCTGGTTGGAGCTTGCGACGGCACAGATTTCAGCATCTGAAATCGATTGTACGCCTTCTGCAAAGGTATGGGCTATTCTTCCGGGCGCGATAACGCCCCATTTGAATTTTTCTGTCATTTTATCCTCCAAGTTCATGTCTAATGCTGCCCCCCATAATAAGGGAGCGGCGTGAGCGTTGCGAATGGAACGGGCATTGCAATTGGGGTCAGGGTCAGGGTAGGCATCGGGGAGGGCGTGGGGATCGCTTCGATCCACCCGCTGGCATCAAAGATATAGGTGAGGAAATCAGTTCGTTCTGCTTCGGTCATCTTTATCGGTCGGGAATAGTCTACCAGCATGGCAGTCAGTAACTCGAGGCCTAAATATTTCCCATCGTAAAAGACGTGACGGTCTAAAAATTCTCGCCTTGTGCCGACCACTGGGTTATCCATTTGGTCGAAGAAAAGATTGCCAAGACCGTAATCAATAAAGGCACCACCATAAAACTCTTTGGCCTGGGCAAAATGCCCCTGGCTACCGCTGACGATAACAGCGCCTGCATCTGCCAATCGACGAAAATCCCGCTCCTGCCACGGGCGAATTTCGGGAGAATAGTATTCGTGATATTGGAAGGTGGCGACAGGTAAATAGCCCTCAGCGCGCAAATCTTCGATTTGTGAAACCATATATTTAGGATCGCAAGGGGCGGCGCCAGGCCAGCCATCCACACGCGCCCAGGCAAATTCAGGCCCGACGGGATTGCAGCCAATAAAGGCGATTTTATTGCCATTGTGCTCGATCCTGAGTGGCTTCCGGGCATCTTCCAAATCTCTGCCACCTCCATAATAAGGCAGCCCTCGTTCGTCATACATATCCAGCGTAAAGAAAGTTGCCTCTGAGCCATAATCCTGAAAGTGGTTCCCTGTCAGTTCAATCACATCTGCGCCCACAAATTCGATCAGCTCAATATAACGCGGGTCGCTGCAAAATTGCAGACCAACCTGTCCCGGCGTGGGTGGTTTGCATTTATCATAGAATGGAATTTCGTTACTAATATGGGTGATATCGGCGTTTTGCAGCCATTCGCCCACATCCTGTGCGGGATAGGTGATCCCCTTTCTCTCCATCGTATAAGCGGTTCCACGTACAAGTGCAGTTACCCCGGTCATCATGAGCGTGGTCAGTTTTTCAGGATCACGGTTAAATGCGGGGAGCAAGGGTTGTTCAACGGGGCAAAGGCCATCACATTCCCAACCAAAGGATAGGGCCAGGGGATAACTCTCTGGAATGAAGTCGTTATGGAGCGGAGATTGACCGTCAATTGTGAGAACTTTCCAACGGGGTTCGATCTCTTCAAAAGGGATGATCGCCCAGGCGTTTTCTTTCTCCCAGGCAAAATCGAGCAGGTCATCGGGATGGATGGTACGCACAGCTCCCGAACCTGCTGCACCCCAAGTGGCAGTCAAGGCTTTTTTGGTGGATTCTGCCATCCATAACGGCGACCCAACCCAGGGATCGGGGGCGTCCCCTTCCCAGGTTCTGCGTAACTCCTCACTGGAGATCCCATCCGTGATCGTTGGGAAAGGTGCAACGAGAGCATATGTCCACAAGGAAGAAACCGGTCCTTCACTCAAATCCAGCCGAAGAGTAGCAGATTCTTCATCTATAGCTCGGGGAATCTCCCATCTATCCTCTTCGGTACGTAATACGTCGGGAACTGACTCGCTGATCCAGATAGATGCAGGACGCGGCGTAACGGTCGCTGTTGGAGGAAGGGGACTGCTTGTAGCGCTGGGAGAATTTATTGGCAAAGAAGTGCTGCTTGTTTGGGCTGGTTTACAGGCAGCAAGAAGAATTAACAATAGAAAACATAGTAGGTGAGTTCGCTGGAAAATTTGCATTATTTTAATAGAATAACGGAGTAAATGCAGAATGCTAAAGCTGATATTCCCGCAATAAATAATCTTTGACCGCATCATTATCTATCGACACGCCCAGCCCGGGACCGGTCGGGACATCAATGGTGCTATCGGCATTGAGCGTAAATCGTTCCTGGGTGATATCCTGGACGTAATAGCGGTCGGTCGCAGAAATATCGCCGGGGAAAAGGAAATTGGGTAAGGAGGCGAGGGCCAGATTTGCAGCGCGACCAACGCCCGTTTCAAGCATCCCACCGCACCATACGGGGATATTTTTCTCAAAGCAGTGATCATGAATGGCAATAGCTTCAGTCAGCCCGCCTACGCGCCCGGTCTTAATATTGACGATGCGACAGGCGTCCATCTCGATGGCCTGTCGAGCGTGGCGCAACGAGATGATGCTTTCATCCAAACAAAGTGGGGTTTTGAATTTTTCCTGTAAAAAATGATGATCCCAAAGATCGTCTTCTGCAAGAGGCTGTTCAATTAAAAGAAGACCCAAATTATCCAGGGGCAATATCGCATTGGCAGTTTCGAGAGTATAGGCCGAATTCGCATCCACCTGTAATTTTAGGTCAGGGAATGCTTCGCGTGCGGCGGAAACATCGCCTACGTCACGCCCGGGTTTAATTTTTAATTTCACTCGACCGTAGCCATTCTTCAAATAGCCCTCGATCACCCTCAGGAGATCATCAGGAGTATCTTGTAAACCAACGGAGACCCCAACATCGACCTTGGGTTTGCCGCCGCCCAAGAGCGTTTGCAGGGATTTATTCTCTTTTTTGCCGAGCAGATCCCAAAGCGCCATTTCGACTCCAGCTTTGGCCATCTCATGGCCTTTAATTTGTTTCACTCTTTGGCGAAAGTCTGCTGGACCATCTATGTTCTGTCCCTGAATAGAAGGCAAGATAAAATCCTGCAGGATATGCCAGACGGTTCCTGATGTTTCGTAGGCATAACCGGGATCTCGATCTGCTACGCATTCCCCGTAACCGATCAATCCCTCAGCATGGATGGTGATGAGGATGCAATCACGGTCAAAAATCCGTCCAAAGGAGGTCTCAAAATGCGAGACGAGCGGCATCCGTAGATGCTGGATAACGATCTTTTCAAGTTTCATATTTTATTTTTGGGTTCAATTGCCCGATTATCTTACTCTTCCAAAGCATCCTCTATCCCCTCTGCATTCTTATCCTCTCCTCCATCTACCTCCTCTTGAACATTCAGATTTCGCAAAACATCGTCCATGCTCATCCCTTCGCGGCGCATACCCAGTTCGGGAGTCCCACAGTAGGGGCAGATGTTCCAGGGGAGTTCCATCAATTGATCGCACTCATGGCAATTCTTTTTAAGCTTGGTCTGGCAATTCGGGCAAACCATCCAATCGTCTTTAACCCGGCGTTCACAGCCCGGGCAAAGAAGTTGATCTTCTATTGCGGCAAGAAGGGCTTCCTCTTCGAGAGTGCGCTGGTATTCTTCTTCAAGCGTGTAGGGTGGTCGCAAAACAAGGTAGACCAAAACACCGGGGAGGTTCAACAAACCCACCATCAATGTGGAAAGAATTTGCACCAATCTGTCCCGGGAGCGATTGCGAATATCTCTATAAGTCCACATGACGAGGCTCACCCACAGAGCCAAAAGGAAGGCTACGCCAAATCCTGTCAGCACGAGGACAATGTTATTTAAGAAAACAGGATCAAGGTTCATGATCTCTCCATTTACTGCAAAATCGTGATATTTGATTGATTCGAAAATTATGTAATTATTGTACTATGCTAAGGCGTCTCGAACTGGAATTGCCATTGCGCATTATATTGCGTAACTGTGGAATTTTCGCCAAGGACTTCATAAAAGGTTCGGCCCGGTTTAAGGGAGAGGGGAATCCCCCTGGTATCGGTGAGGAGCAGAGGCTGATCGGTCTCAACCCGACGCCAATATGCTGGTATCACGATCCCATCACGGAAGAGGTACGCCTTTCCCGATCGGATCAGATCAATATGATAGACCTCATCCTCCTCCTGATATCGGTTGGCAAAGCTGTGCGGAACGAAAAGGTAGACAATATTATCAGTCGAAACCTGCTGCCCGTTTAGAGCATCAATCAAGGGTGCATAGCTGGGAAGTTTACCATCGCGGGTATCGGATGATTCCTGATAACGATAATATTTATGAAGCAGAGGGTTGTATCTCCAATGATGGTAATCGTCCTGCGAATAACGGGCAAAGATGCTCAAAACTGGCTCAGAATAAACTGATGGCACCGAGCTAAAGTAGCTTGAACGCAAATTAGGGCGAGAGTTATCTTTGTTTTTTTTCTCCAGACAATCGGAAAATTTAGTGGTGTTGAAGAAAACATTATTGTAGGTATCGCGGTCTTGTTCGCCAACCACAAAAGGCGGGCAGCTTGAACTGCCAGGCACAACAAGGAAATCACGAATATCGCTTGCCTTCAGATAATCGTACACACGTTTATCAGCGTATTTGAAGACAATATAAGATTGATACATACGGGCTATATGTTCATCAAAGAATCGCCCGGAACGAACAGGACCCACACGCTCGGCATCATTGCCATAAAAGATGGCGACAAAACGGGTTAGCCCCCCTTCTATATAATATTCAAAAACAATATCAGCAAGAGACAGCCCAGATTCAGGGCGAACATAACGCGGATAGAGAGCGATTTTACTCGCAATGGGACGTCTATCAAGCAGACCTGGCAATGCCGGGTACTGCCCTGTTAATGGATTGATGCCTGCCGGAATAGAATAAGGAGAGATATTCGGCATTGTGGGGAAAATTTCAGGGATGGAAGTGGGGTATATTCCACTTTCATAAACGACAGTGGGACGTGGTGTTGCTGTTCCTTGAATTTGAACTGATGGTTCAAAAGAAAATCCACCTGCCTCACTTCCCGGCAGAAATGGTGTGGGAGAGACCATAAGCTCCGACACGCTCATCACCTCACGGGAGGCTTTCGCAGCCATGCTTCCCTCGACGATTGCGAAGATGAAAAAAAATATAAAGGCAAAGGAAATCAACCCGGCAAATAGTTTAATATTTTTTATGGATAAAGTTATTTTTCGTCCACTCATGAAAAGCCTTTTGACATAGGGTATTGCATATTTATCTTACCTTCAAAAGCACAAGCTGATTCTACAACAAAAAGTCAATTAGATGCCTTCAAAGCTGATAAAATAGACTATCCTTTAGTACGGTATTGTACACCTTATGCTGATTTTGATTACGATTATCATCCTTTTTCTTTCTGCCCTGGCATTATTGCTTTTACGGCTATTAAATCCAGATTTTCGCTTTTCATGGCTTCTAGCTACCGCAGGCGCATTTATGGCATGGCTCAGTATTTTTTTCTGGCATCTGGACATGCCTCTGGTGCTCACCCTGCCTTCCTGGCAACCAACAACCCTTTTTACAAATTCTCCTGTGTTTCTGGCTGATCAACTATCCTGGCCTTATGCTTTTAGCCTTGCAACACTAGCCCTGGGTACTATGTTTACCGCGGTCGCCCGTGAAAACTTCCCCAGCCCTCCAGCCTGGGCAGGAGTGCTAACCTTGAGTGGCGTAGGAATTTTGGCGGTTTTAGCTGATAACCCCCTTACCCTGGTTCTGACCTGGACTGCAATTGATTTGGCTGAATTCATCACCTTTCTGGGATCAGTACGAAAAAAAGAATTGCGCGAAAGAATTGTGATTTCATTTACAACGCGCGTACTTGGCTCTGCCTTTTTGCTTTGGGCCGGACTCGTCAGTGCCGCAGAGGGAACTTCCCTAAATTTCGTTGCTGCGCCGAAAGAAGCAGGGGTTTATATGCTCATTGCCGCTGGACTTCGCCTCGGCATCTTACCAATGCATCTCCCTTTTAGAACAGAATCAGCTTTGCGTCGCGGTTATGGGACAATGCTCCGCCTCACCTCAGCCGCAACCAGCTTAATTCTTTTTGCACGAATTCCATTTAGCAGCTTACAGTCTCCACTAATTCCCTATATCTTTGGCCTTGTAGCTTTAGCTGCGCTCTATAGCAGTTGGATATGGTTCCGGGCTACCAAAACTCTGGATGCCCGCCCCTACTGGGTGCTGGGGATGGGCGCTCTCTCCCTGATTGCAACTTTACGCGCCAATCCTGCTGGCAGTGTTGCCTGGGGAATTGCCCTCATTTTGGGGGGAGGTGTTTTATTTCTCTCTTCTGTACAATCTAAATGGCTCAGTCGCCTATTATGGCTCAGCCTTATCGCCATGTCTACTCTCCCAATGACACTCACTGCAACTGGCTGGGGAAGCAAAGTCGCCTCTTGGTGGGGATTTTGGTTCATCCTACTCCCGACCCAAATATTTCTGCTGGCAGGCTATTTCCGCCATGCCAATCGTCAAGAAAAAGCAACCTATAAACCGCAAAACTTTTTCACCCGCCTCATATATCCACTGGGGATTATCATCATGCTCCTTTCACTACTTCTTTTGGGATTTTGGGGTTGGCAAGGAGCAGCCTCAATTGGCATATGGCAGCTTGGTCTGGTTGCCTCAACGCTAACAATCTTACTCATTTGGCTTCGACCGCGAATTCGGTTTCTAAACCCAAGGGAGGCACATTGGCTCAAACCGAGTACCACCGCCGGAGGCATGAATTACATCAATAACGCTTTCTGGAGCTTCTATTATTTCCTCCGTAATTTGGCCCGACAGATATCCAATATTCTGGAAAGCGATGGAGGTCTTCTCTGGGCACTTCTTTTCATCATCCTCTTTGCCTCTCTCCTCTCAGGGGGGATCCGCTAATGACTTTGCAAAGCATCTCTTGGGGAGCAACGATCTTATTGCTCGTCACTACCCTGTCAATCCTCCTGATCAGAGATTGGCGCTGGAGCCTAACCCTCCTTGCCGCACAATATATAGGTATTTTTTGGCTAACACAACTACATTGGACGATTTCGATGGCAGCAGTAAAACTTGTAACGGGCTGGATGGCAGCCACAATTCTCGGAATCACCCGCTCCGCCCACAACCCAAAATTTGCTGCCGCGCCCTATCGTTCCTGGCCCGAAGGCAGATTTTTCCGCATCCTCGCTGCCTTGCTCGCCTTCCTCGTCGTTTTATCTGCCGCCCCAGGCGTTGTCCAACTCCTTCCCGGGATTGGCTTCCCAGAGGTCACCAGTAGTCTTATCCTGATGACAATGGGACTGCTTCTTCTTGGACTAACCATTCAGCCTCTACGTGTTGTAATTGGCCTTCTCACAGTCCTGGCAGGTTTTGAAATACTGTATGCTGCTGTTGAGACATCAACTCTTGTCGCTGCACTGCTTGCTGTCATCAATCTCGGCCTGGCACTGGTTGGCTCCTACCTGCTGACAGCCGGCCTCGAAGAGTTGGAGGCGTAAAGTAAAAATGAACGCCCCACTTATTTGGATCGGCTTCCCTCTAATTCTTGCAATCATCCTCTGGATTCCCCGCCGCGCAAACATTACCGCACTCCTTGGCGGGCTAAGCTCTCTTATCCTTGCTGGGGTAGCATGGTTATTGCCCATAGACACTGCCATTCGCCTAAGCAGCAATCTTTCAATAAAAATCTCTTCTTCCATCGCAATACTGGGCCGACAAATAACCATCAGCCCCACAGATCAGCCCCTCATATCTTTGCTCTTCGGGTTGGCTTCACTTTGGTTCTTCGGGGCAAGTGCCGCAGGCATCGCTCGACGCCTCATCCCCCTGGGATATGGCATTATCGCCTTGCTGATCGCTTCCCTTTCTGTGGAACCTTTCCTCTACGCCGCCCTCCTTATCCAAACTGCGATCCTGATTGCCATACCCCTTCTCTCCCCTCCTGAGCAAAGGCCTGGGCGCGGCATTATTCGTTTTCTAATTTACCAAACCCTGGCAATGCCCTTCATCCTCTCTGCTGGCTGGCTTATGGCAGGCGTTGAATCCAGCCCCGGTGATATCGAACTTCTCACCCAATCAGCAACCTTATTGGCACTGGGCTTTGCTTTTTTGCTGGCAATTTTTCCTCTCTATTCCTGGATCCCCCTCCTGATGGAAGAAGCCTCTCCCTACGCGATGGGTTTCATTCTATGGCTCTTGCCAAGTGTAACATTGCTCTTTGCGATCAGTTTTTTAGACCGTTACACCTGGCTCAGAGAATTTGACCAACTGAACAACGCTCTCCGATCTGCCGGTCTCCTCATGGTAACTACAGGAGGAATTTGGGCAGCCTTCCAGCATCACCTTGGGCGAATAATGGGCTATGCCACTATTGTCAATACGGGGTTTTCCCTCCTTGCCCTGAGCTTGTTCCCAGACTATAAACTTTCTGCTTTCTTTTTGCTGATGATCCCGCAAGCACTTGGACTAATTGTCTGGTCTCTTGCGCTCTCCGTGGTAAAAATGAGAGAAAATTCTCTCATTTATAAAGAGATGCGGGGAATGCTTCAGCGTTATCCGATCATTATTATTGGTCTGATAATTGCGCATTTTTCCGCGTCAGGGCTTCCTTTAATGGCAAATTTCCCTCCCATCTTAGCAATCTGGGAAGGGGTGGCACGACAAACGCTCATCGCCGCGTTTTGGCTTGGACTGGGCCTCGCAGGCCTTTTTACGGGGGCGATCCGCTCACTGGCCATTATGGTTAGGTCGCCAGAAGACCAACTCTGGGAACTAAATGGCTCATTGCTACAAAATATCCTGATAGGAATCGGAATTTTCTTCATCCTGATTTTGGGTTTTTTTCCACAACTTATTCACCCGATATTGACGACCTTGCCGGCAGCCTTTGCGCATCTCAGCGGTTAGGCTCATGCTATAATCTGCCGACACCCCCATTTGGAGACTCTAATGGAATTTGAACAGATCATAAAACAATTAGATTGGCTGGACGAAGAAAGACGCAAAGACAAGGCAACTATCGCCGCGCAAGAAGAACAAATTGCCCTTTTAAAAACCGATTTCAATTCAATTAACCAGAAAACAAAAATACTTGAAAAAGAGATCGAGGGCTATGCATCACTCAGCGCAAGAGTGGAACAATTTGATAGCTTTCTCGCTCAACAGCGCAAAGATATGAATGAAACCTATTCAAGACTTGAGGAAAATGCCAGGAAGCGAGAAGAAGATATTGGAAAACGTTTTCAAGGCGAATTCAAAACAATTAATGAAACACTCTCCAGGTTACGCGACAAGGATGAAATTGCTGATGTTCGCCGCGAAATGAAAGTTCGAGAAAGTGAAGATTTACGCCTGGGAGAATCCTTTAAGAAACTCAAAACAAATTTTGATGAAGTCCTAAAGAACAATAATGAGCTGAAGTTTGCACAAGATAAGCATGAAGATAATCGGAATCAAGATATCAAACGGCTAACCGATACACAGGGAGAAATTGTTGCCCTCAGAAAACGTCTTGATGAGGAACGCGAGAAACGTCAACTGAATGCAGATAGCCTTAGAAGTATTGATAATCGTGTTGCAGATGTTCTCTCCAACGAACACAAACGAAAACAAGAACAAACCGAATTCTATGAAAAATTCTCTCTCGAACAGGTTGATCGAGAACGCGCCTGGAAAGAATGGGTCGAAAAAACAGATAGCTTCGCTGAAAAATCCGAGCTGCTTGAAACTCAATTGCAAATAGTAACTGACGCAACACGATCAGCCCAAAAAGCCGAAGAAACCTATACAGAAATCAGCGAACGCATTGAACGTCGTGCTCATGAGATTACTGAGATGCAGCGTCTGGCAGAAGATCGGTTGCGTCAAGAATGGGTTACCTTTAAAGCTGATGACCAAAAACGCTGGACAGGATATGGTCTCTCTCAAGATGAAACTCTGAAGAATATTCAAAATGCGATGGTAAAAATTGAAGCCCACCTGACCGCGCTGGATGATGCATCACAAACCATGCAGGATCAACTTCAACAGACCACAGATGTGACTGAGCAACAAATGCAAGAATTGATGAACTGGGCACACGAATGGCTGGGATCTTATGAGCGCGTGATGGGGCACGCTAAAAAAAATAAGTGATTAATATAGCTTGCTCTATTCAAAATAGAAGTATGGCCCTTGGAGCAATATAGTTATGCGCGTTATTGGCACTGCCGGGCATGTAGATCACGGAAAATCCACGCTTATCGCTGCGCTCACGGGCGTTCATCCTGATCGCCTGAAAGAAGAGATCGAACGCGAGATGACCATTGAACTCGGCTTCGGCTGGTTAACCCTGCCCGATGGCGAAGAGATCGGCATTGTGGATGTTCCTGGCCATCGCGATTTTATTGGAAATATGCTTGCAGGCATAGGCGGCATCGACGCAGTTATTCTTGTCATTGCTGCTGACGAAGGCGTGATGCCTCAAACCAGGGAACATCTCGCCATCCTCGACCTGCTCCAAATCCCCACAGGCATGATCGCCCTCACAAAAACCGATCTTATACCTGACCCTGAATGGCTTGATCTTGTCGAAAACGAGATTCGTGAAAACCTGAAAAAAACTATCCTCCAAACGGCACCCTTTGTGCGCGTCTCCGCCAAAACAGGCACAGGGCTTCCAAAACTGCTAGATACTCTTAGCAGTCTACTCAAAGAAAAACCTGCCCGCCTTGATCTTGGCCGTCCGCGCTTGCCAATTGATCGTGCTTTCAGCATCGCTGGATTTGGTACCGTCATCACTGGTACCCTCGCCGATGGCAGCCTGAGTCTGGGAGATGAGGTTCTCGTCTTGCCCTCCCAACAAAAGGGGCGCGTGCGCGGTCTGGAAACTCATAAGAAAAAAGAAGAGGTATCCGTTCCGGGGAGTCGCACGGCTGTTAACATCTCCGGGATTTCTCTGGAAAATATTCATCGCGGCGAGGTGGTAACCAAAGTGGGGCAATATGAGATGACGCGCCGACTGGATGCCCATCTGCGCCTCCTGGCAGATATCAATCTCCCGCTCAAACATAATACCGAGGTAAAACTCTTTGTCGGTGCAAGCGAAACAATCGCGACCCTGCGCTTGCTCGGCGTCGAGACGCTTAATCCCGGCGAGGAGGCCTGGATTCAACTGGAACTGCGTGACCCGATCGTGACCGTGCGTGGTGATCGATATATCCTCCGCCGTCCCTCCCCTGCTGAAACACTCGGTGGAGGCAGTATCGTTGATCACCAACCAAAAGGTCGCCACAAACGTTTTGACAAAGCCGTCATCGAAAAACTATCTGCCCTCGCCGGAGGCTCCCCCGCCGAGGTCTTGCTTCAGGCCAGCCTTGCAAGTGGCGCAGATACTTTAGCGAATATCGTTCGGCAAGCACGGCTTGATGCGGCAGATGCAGAGGATGCTGTAGGTGAATTATTTTCTTCCAATCAGCTCATTACACTCGGAGAAGGAGCGCAAAACGCCAATAGCAATCTTCTTGTCATCGCCGCAGCACAGTGGAAAGCACTATCAGAACGCGCTGTTCAAGTAGTGAGGACCTATCATGAAAACTTTCCGCTGCGACGCGGCATTCCGCGCGAGGAACTGAAAAGTAGATTGAAAATTCCAGCGCAGATTTTCAGCGCCATGTTGAAAAAAATGGATCAGGCGGAGGCCCTCGTCCAAACAGAGAAAAGGGTCGCTTTGCCGGGGTTTGAGATCCGTTTTGACAAAAACCAGCAAACCCGGGTCGAGGGTTTGATCGGGCGCTTTACAGAAAGTCCATTTACTCCGCCAACGATCAAAGAATCACAGGGCGAGGTTGGCGAAGAGATTTTCAATGCGCTGATCGATTTGGGAGATTTGGTAACTGTCTCCAGCGAAGTTGTTTTCCGGAAGGCTGATCATGAGAAAATGATCGCGATGGTGCGTGCACATCTGGCTGAACATAGCAAAATCACTGTTGCAGAAGCACGCGATCTTTTTTTAACCAGCCGCCGTTATGTGCTCGCGCTGCTTGAAAACCTGGATGAGCTTGGAGTGACAAGGCGCGAGGAAGATTATCGGGTGTTGAAAAGCTGATGTGTGGGCGATTTACATTGACCGTTAACCCGGCCGACCTGCAGGATGCCTTTGCCGGATTCCATTTCCCGAAGCAGTTTGCGCCGCGTTTTAACATCGCTCCCACGCAGCCACTCCTGGCGATCCCAAACGATGGAAGTAACCAGGCTGGATTTTTTCTTTGGGGGCTGATCCCCTCCTGGGCAAAAGATGCCAAATTTGGTTCACGATTAATTAATGCACGCTCTGAAACCCTGGCAGAAAAACCATCCTTTCGTGGGGCATATAAATATCGACGCTGCCTGATCCTGGCCGATGGCTTTTATGAGTGGAAAGCTATCCCGGGACAGAAGGTGAAAGTTCCCCATTTTATTTTTATGAAATCGCGCCAGCCTTTTGCATTTGCAGGACTATGGGAAGATTGGCAAAGCCCCGATGGCTCTCAACTAAAAAGCTGCACAATCATCACCACACAGCCAAACGAGATGATGTCTCCGATCCACAACAGGATGCCGGTCATTTTGCCACCTGATGCTTATGCGCAATGGTTGGATACACAATCACGCACCGATTTGCAGCACCTCCTTGTCCCCCACCCTGCTGGGGAGATGGATGCATATCCCGTATCCACCCTGGTGAACAGCCCTGCAAATGATCGCGCAGAATGTGTTGTCCCGGTTTAGTTCCGCATGGGGGTCTAGAGCCCGAGCTCGCTTTGGAAACCCACAAACGCCTGATTTTTAAGATTAATATTCTCTCACCCCTTTCTTGACGCTATATTTTCCCCGTGATATGATGCCGAGCGGTAAAATTTATGGAAAATAAACTAAATCATAACAATCCCAAAACTAGTCCTGGAGATTCTCCTGAAGGGAAATCGGGACAAGGTGCTGAAAATGGGGAGAGACGCGGCGCTGAAAGGAAACCAAATCTACTCAATCGCTGGATGGAATACCTCTTCCAATTGGGACTGGGCGAATCAGCCTTGCGCGTGGCAACAAATATTCTTTTTCTGGTTGCTGTCGTTGGAATAATTCTCTTCATGCAGGGTTTCTACAAAGATCTTCCCGAATCTATTTCTGAGCAAGGCGTATTGGATTCAGACCCCACGCCCCTCGTTGCGGTTGAACTCGCTTCAGAGCCTCTTACTGCTAATATTACCAATATCAATACAGGCGGCATCCCCCGCACGGCCATCATCCACACCACAATCCCCTCCCGCCCTCGCCTCGAGGTTACGACTTATGATGTTCAGTTGGGCGATACTGTTTTTGGGATTTCAGAAAAATTTGGCCTGACCCCACAAACAATCCTGTGGGGTAATTACAATACTTTGCTAGACGACTCTCATAACCTAAAAGCTGGACAAGAGTTGAATATTCTGCCTGTCAATGGCACCTATTACGAATGGCAGGATGGGGATGGCCTCAACGGGGTTGCAGATTTTTTTGGAGTAGCGCCAGATGATATTGTTAGTTACCCTGGCAATCATCTAAACTCAGAAACCATCGGCGATTACGCCCGCCCTAATATTGCACCGGGCACCTTGTTGATCGTACCGGGAGGAGAGAGACTCTTTATCTCTTGGAGCGCACCAATTGGTGTGACGCGTGAAAATCCGGCCAGTTCATATATCCTTGGCGATGGGGCCTGCGAACCAATCTCTGGGGGAGCAATTGGCTTTGGCACTTTTGTCTGGCCTGCAGCAAGTCATTTTCTTTCTGGCTACGATTGGTCACCTCAAACCAATCATCGCGGTATTGATATCGCAGGGCATGAGGGAGCTGGAATCTTCGCCGTCGATGCAGGTGTGGTGGTCTACTCTGGCTGGAATAATTATGGCTATGGCAATGTGGTGATCCTTGATCACGGAACCGGTTTTCAATCAATGTATGCCCATATGAGCGCGATCTATGTAGGCTGTGGGCAAAGCATTGGCCAGGGCGAGGCAATTGGCGCCTTTGGTAGCACAGGCCGTTCATCCGGGGCACACCTTCATTTTGAGTTGATGACCTCGGTTTATGGCAAGGTAAATCCCTGGGATTTTCTGCCCCCATCCTAATCCTATTTCATCTCTTGTGATACGCCTTGTCAAAGCATTTGGACTCAGCTATAATCTCCGCGCATAATTCGGGCGCGTAGCTCAGCTGGTTAGAGCGCACGGTTCACATCCGTGAAGTCGGCGGTTCGAGTCCGCCCGTGCCCATATAGAGCCGCCATATTGGTGGCTTTTTTCATCTGCCATTTTCTCCTTTGAATCGAGATGTTTTCGTAAGAGAGTTGTTTGAACAGCCAAAGGCTTTGGTGGTAGCTGCCGTGGGTATGCAAAAAAGATGAGCGCATGGTTACAATCCGTGAGTTTGTTTGAGCTCCATATCGCCCACTTGATATTCAGAGATTGCTAATAGATGAATTTTTAGCAGTTTCTTGCGATGTTAAAGTTTAATTCTACGGGAAAATTGGAAGATTTGGGGTTTGATATAAATCTAAATGCACATTAATCGGGCTAGTAAGTGTTCGAGTCTCATTTCTCATTTACAACATGCAATTTAGAATAAGATCGGAGCCTAGGTATCATTAATTCGAGTCCTGTCCCCTCTATCCAATAGTACCCATCTCGAACCACACTAGAAGGGTGTGTTCGGGATGAATTCTTTTAACTAGGTAGTATATCTTCACAAGTTTTAAATAATCCATATGTCTACGGGTGGCTGGTTTTATACAGTGGCTACAGCCTGTGTGGTATCTTTGGCAAGATGTTTTTTCAGAACATCACTGATAAGTTGGCAACCAATCGCCATGAGCCGAGATAAGCTCGTCCACCATAGACCAAATTTGGTCAAGGTCGAGTTCGGCGGCGGTGTGTGGATCCAGCATCGCTGCGTGATAAATATGCTCTTTCTTTTTGGTGAGCGCTGCTTCAACAGTCAACGCTTGAACATTGATTTGAGTTTGAATCAAGGCAACCAGATGCGGAGGAAGGGCCCCAACTTTGGTGGGCTGCAAGCCGCTTTTATCCACTAAAACAGGGACTTCCACACAGCAATTCTGGGGCAGATTGCCGATTAAGCCATCGTTCATCACATTGCCATAAACCACGCGGGGCGTGCCGGTTTCGAGTGAATGGATGATATAAGCACCATACTCGTGCGATTGCTTCACATCATCAAAGGTAGTGACCATTTCAGCCATCCACTCCAGCTCCCAATCTGTTGCGCCAGCCTTTTTGAGCTTTTCGTTCATAGTCGAGATGTCAACGGGAAGATCGGGGTTTTCAAGCGTAGCTTTGGTGGCTTCCCACCCAGCAATCTGGACTTCACAGCGGCGGATATACTCATCAAGGGGAATATTGTATTTCTCGATCAAATCCGGGCGATCACGTTTGATGAACCAAGGGACGTATTCGGCAAAATGTTCACTGGATTCGGTAACAGAATAGCCCAGACGAGTAAGCATCTCGTACCGCACTTTATTCCAACTTGGGATTCGGTCTTCAACGACTACTCGGCGAATTTCAGAGTACAGGTCAACACCATTCCGCTCGAATTTGAGATAAAAAGCCATGTGGTTAATCCCCGCACAGAGATAGTTAATCTCATCCAGCGGAATATCAATATCACGAGCAATCTGCTCAGCGGTTCCCTGCACAGAATGGCACAAGCCGATGGTTTTAATCTTTGTAGCTTTGTTAATCGCCCAGGTGATCATCGACATGGGGTTAACGTAATTCAACAGAGTCACATCTGGGCAAAGTTCTTCCATATCTCTGCACATATCCAGATAAACGGGAATAGTGCGCAGCCCCCGCATAATCCCGCCGATACCAAGCGTATCGGCAATAGTCTGCCGTAAACCATATTTCTTGGGGATCTCAAAATCAGTCACTGTGCAGGGTTCATATCCACCAACTTGAAAAATCCCGATAACGTATTTTGCGCCATCGAGCGCAGCCCGACGATCGAGATGCGCTTCAATGATGGGGTTTGCTCCCAATGATTTTGCGATTCGTTCTGCCACAATCCGAGTAGTTTCCAATCGTTCGGGGTCAATATCATGCAAACTGATTGTTGATTCCGCCAGTTCGGGGAAACTGAGAATATCGCCAATCAGGTTCTTGGCAAAGACAGTGCTCCCTGCGCCAAGAATGCTTATCTTGCTCATCCGATCTTAATTCCTTCTGGTGTTCGTGTGAATTTCTTGCCAGTTGCCAGCTCAACACATTTATAAGCGCCGTCGTAAAGCCCAATGCTTTTGTTCTTGACAATCATTTCGCAATACATCTTGAGCAAGTCATCTTCATGGGTCATCAGATCAATCGCCTGTAAAGTCTGCGGGATGGTGCGGGTTTCGACAGTACTGTCGCCAATTTCCGCACCACGAACTGCGCCCCACATCTCATGTCCGCCAACACGGGCATTGAAAATTTTTGGAATTGGGTAGAAAGCCAACTCAGAGGGCTTCGTGATCATGATATCCATCACGCGCATCAGATAGTTGCTCGCATAGACGGCGTGGAAAGTGTTATTGTAGAGGAAAACGTGCAAGCCTTTAGCGGGGTTATCACGGATGCTGTCGGCGAAATCCCGTGTTTCTTCCCAGCTAAAATGTGTATTGACGAGGTCTTTATGGGGCAGCAACTCAGCCTCGAGCCAGTCCCAATTATCTTGGTGATCACCCAAGTTGACGAAAAGAGCGATCCGCCCCTGCTCAATAAGGGGGATGGCGTGTTCGATAATCGCCTTGAAAAGCTCCCGCTGCGCGCCAGCACCACCCATCGTGACAATGAATCGGCGTGGCTCTTTAGCATCTGCTCGTTGGAGGCGTGCTTTGCAATCTGCTTCGATATTCTCGACCAACTCGTGGTCAACATGCTGCCCCGTAAAGAAGAGTGCATCACTAGGGGTGGGCTTCATAATCGAGCCTTTATCATCAAATCCACGCATCACACGGAACCCATAATACCCAGCGGGGCCCTGAACAGCGTGTTTGGCACCTTCAGTGAGTTGGAAAGCCATCGGCCAGTTATCAAACATCATATCCACAACATTGGTCATCCCGCCCGCTACTGCGCCCATTGCGTTCCACATATGGGATGTGAGAATGGGCTGCTCTGATGGAAGCGCACCATACAAGTTTTCGAACAACTCACTCATTTTATAATCTTTGACCTGTGTCTTTGTGAAGCGCCAAGGCCAAGTCACGATCCAATTATTAAAAAGGGTATTCAAACCGGGTAACGAGGGCTCTCCAGTAGTCAAACTTTCCCAAACATACTTATCAAACCACGGGAAACGCTGTGAAATACGAGAGTATTTGCTGTAATTGGTATTGCACCAGTTGATGACATCGGTGGTGATGCCCGGGACGGAAAGCAAGTCAAGCCAATAGGGGGTAAAGCCCATTGCCTTTGCAGCAGAAACACCTGCCATTGCAATACGATAATGCCCAAACCCCATGCGGATTGTGCTGATCACAACGCCATTCTCAATGCTCAAGGGTGTTCCATCGCCTTCGCGAACGATTTCTTTCAATCCAAAAATATCGTCCCCGTAAGGATGATCCTGAACGCTTAAGTTGAACTTCTCGTTCGGGTCATAGCTAAATTTCTTTGCCAGCATGGCTTTCCATCTATCCGCTGCACGTGTTTGGGCAGGTGTAATCGGGTTGCCATAAAGTTCATAACGACCATTCACTTTTTTCATAAAAAATCTCCTTCAAGGGAAGTATAAATTCAAATTCTAATGCTTTCTAAGTATTTCGCTGAATCTCTCTATAAACGCCATACTCGTCTCCGCCACTTCTTCATACTCTTCATCCAAAAGAATGGAATGGCTAGATTTTTCCATCCAGTGATGTTCTTTTGTTTCAGAAGAAATGCCATCCATAATGATCTCGCCAGCTTCAGGTGCAACAGTCATGTCTTTGCGCCCCTGAAAAATAAGTACTGGCTGATGAACATCAGAGAGCCGTTTTGCTGTAGCAGATTGGAAACGCAAAAATTGGATAATACCCTTAAGCGGTAACCCGGGATACCCTTGCCAAAGATCTGAACCATCAAGAGAATCTCGCGCAAGTTCTTTCACAAAAGGTGCACCAAGATATAGCTTTAGAATATCCATCTTGCTCATCATGGTACGGATTGCGGGAACATAGAGTAAAGCCCCCGAAATTTGCGAATTAGTGCTAGCCAGATAAAGGGCGAGTAGACCGCCCATCGATGCGCCTGCGACCCAAACTTGCTGGCAGCTCTCAAGCAATTTCTGTAGAGATTCTTCACCGCTTTTTACCCAACCCCGCCATTTAGTTTGGTTCAAATCATCTGGCGTGGTGCCATGCCCGGGCAAAAGCGGAGCGGCAACTGTATAGCCGTGCGCATAAAATTTTTCTGCCACCAAACGGATTTCAGCCGTTGTTGCCGTAAATCCATGCGAAAGTAAAATCCCCACAGGCCCACCTTCCCAAAAGAAGGCATCTCCATCCAAATGGGAGTTATGCAAATGTAGATTTCCTGTGGTCTTTTTGTTTTTCATCAAACTATTCCGTGATAATAGTGAAATTTCGTGCAGAAATGCTATATTCACCTGACTTTGTAGAAAATGCAATTGGCTCTTCCGTAAAATTCATTGCAAGCAATTTTGTACCGCGTTGGAATACCGCTAACCCTGAGGGTATATCCAATACAGGGATGGCATGCGATGCTGCCAGGTGGCGCATAAGAACTACTGCTTGTGCTAATCGAGGGTAAATCCCACAATAAATGACCTTTCCATTGCCATGCGTTTTTTCTGTGATAGCGGCCAAACCGTCGAATGGAGCTGTTGAATAATTTGCTAACGACCTTGTTCCCGCAGCAGGCTCTAATGCCTCTGCCCAAAATGTCACATCTGGCTCAAAGTCTGCTATTTCACTTTGAAGCGAGTAGGATACTTTGGGGGGGAGAGCGTGCCATTTTGCTACCCTCGCTCCGGCCAAATCTCGTAACGCGCCAGGCAAAGGTTCTTCGGTAACAACATTATGAAGATCCTTGAAGCCTGAGCGTGCGCCCAGCATCAAGTTGCCTCCCTGAGAAGTGAAATCTGTCAAAGTTTGCGCTAGGGCTTCATCTGCAAGAAATGCGCTGGGTGCAAGCAAGATTTTATAGTGACTCAAATCAGCCTGTGGCGAGATGATATCTGGTTCTAAACCAAGAGCTTTGCAAGCGCGATAAAAGACAAATAAATGTTTGAGATAGGCAAAATCTTTACGATGCGGCTGCATTTCAAGTGCCCAAAGTGTGCTGTAATCGAGCAAAATGCCAATATCCGTTTGCAGAGGTTGAGCAATGAAATCATCCAACTTATCACGTTCAGATTTAATTGTTAGTAGGTCATCGTAGCCGGTATCTGTCGAGCCATCGTGATTACGCAACCCTGCATGGTGTTGTTCCAAACCAAAGCGTGATGCTTTCCAGCGAAAGAAGACAGTCGCTTCTGCGCCGGATGCAGCAGCTTGCCATGCCCACAGGCGTAGAGCACCTGGACGTACACCAGTGTTATACAGACTCCAGTTGATAGCCCCTGTTTGCTGTTCCATGATCCAATAAGGAGCTTGCTTTAACCCACGTGTGAGCGAATGAAAAAAGCCGATAAGTAATGGGTCGCCGGTATCATGTGCATAAGCGGGAACTTGTTCATCTGGGGCATAAATATCCTGGCTCCCCATTTCGGCATAGCCGGTTGGATATGAATCCCAAGCTACGAAATCCAAGTCACGCGCAAGGTCGTGATAATCGATTGTGGTTTGGCTAGCAATGATATTGTGCGTAACAAATTGGGCGGAGGGGATGCTCTCTCGCAGGGCATCAATTTGTATCTGTTGATACGATGCCCATGAATCAGATGCGAAGCGATAATAATCGAGTACGTGGCTAGGGTTGGGTTCTGCGACAGTTAAATTATATGGTTCAATTTGGCTCCATTTGTCGTAAGTTTGGCTCCAAAATATTGTTCCCCAGCGTTCGTTAAGTTCATCAAGGCTAGCATATTTTCTTTGCAGCCAATGTTGAAATTCTTTTGTGCAAATATCACAGTAACAACGTGCAAAGTAACAACCAAATTCATTGTCGATTTGCCAGCCGATTACAGCGGAATGATTTCCATAGCGCTTCGCCATCGCTTCTGCAATGCGCTTGCTGTACTCGTGGTAGGTTTTGTTATTAGGGCAATAATGTCGTCTTGAGCCAAAACGCCTGCGCCGCCCATCTTCATCAACGGGCAAAATGTCGGGGTGGGCTTCTATCATCCAGGCGGGAGGGGCAGCAGTAGGTGTACACAGGACAATCTGATGACCAGCGGAAGCAAGTGTATCTACAGAGCGATCCAACCAATCCCATGTATATTTTCCTTCTTCGGGCTCCATCTTTGCCCAAGCAAATTCGGCAATGCGCACAATCGAAATCCCCGCTGTGTGCATTTCTTTGGCATCGGTTTCCCAATTGTTTTCTGACCAATGCTCTGGATAGTAACAAACACCTAGTTTCATGATGACCTCATCTTATACACAAAGGTACCCAAGACGGAGGAACATCCTGAGTACCTTTGTTCTTTCGTAAGTTTATTTTGAAGAACCTAAAGTGAGTCCTTCAATGAAATAGCGCTGCAAGAATAGAAATACCAATAATGTGGGCAGTGTACCAATCAGTGCTCCGGCGACAATTACCGGCCAGTCAGTAATAAATTGCCCTTGTAATGTTGCCAACCCAGCCGTGACAGGTTTTAGCGCATCATTGCTTGTAAGAACGATCGCCCAAAGATAATCATTGAATATCCAGGTGAATTCCAGCGTGGCGATAGCCGCGATAGCTGGCAAGGTTAGTGGAAGCATGATTTTTGCCCAAATGCCTATTTCGCTACATCCATCAATACGTGCTGCTTCAATGATTTCTCCAGGTACTGTTCTCATATAGTTGCGTAACATGAAGGTGCAGAAACCAAGCTGGAAAGCTGTGTGGAAAAAGATTAGGCCCCAGTATGTGTCATAAAGTCCCAAGAAGTCTGTTAGCTTGAAAACAGGCAGCAAGAGAACCTGAAAGGGGAGCATCATGCCACCCACAAAGGTAAAGAAAATCACTCGATTAGCAGGAAATTTGAATCGTGCCAGAGCATAGGCTGCCAGAGAAGAGAGGAGCATGGTGAGCACAATGGACGGCAATGTAATGATGAAGCTGTTGGGCAAATATCGGCTTATGCCACCTCTCTCCCAAGCTGTTTTGAAGTTCTCAAGGGTGATGGTTTCAGGCCATGAGATGAAACCGTTTGTGAGGATTTCGTCGTAAGTACGGAGAGATGTTATTAGAGCCGTGATGACGGGAACCAGCCAAAGAAAGGCTGATACACACAGAATTAAGTAAACTAAAACTCGCCCAGGAGATTTGAAATATGCTCGTATAGTATCCATTTTAGTACTCCATCTCGTCTTGCATTACGCGCCACAAGTATAAGGCAATGAAGCTAAGGCTGATCAAAAACAGGATCACAGCTATAGCCGCTCCGTATCCCATTTTGTAATTATTAAAGGATTCGATATACATAAAATTGGCGAGCACAGAAGAGGCATTTGCAGGACCGCCGCGCGTCATTACAGAGACAAGGTCAAAAGCCCGTAGTGAGTCGATGACACTAATAACCAGAACAATTACTGTTACTGGAGTAAGTAAAGGTAAGATGATGCCCCAAAACACTTGCCAGCGATTAGCTCCATCTACTGTTGCAGCTTCCAGTAATTGTGGATTAATGCTCTTAAGTCCAGCAAGGTATAAAACCATCACATATCCCACCTGCCGCCAAATTGCGACGATGATAATAGACCATAGCACAACATCACGGTCGCTCAACCAACCAGGGCCCTTTACCATCAGACCAGCAGAAACAATAACGGTGTTAATCAAGCCACCTTTGGGATGGTACATCCACCCCCAGATCAACCCGCTGACTACCATCGCCAATACCATAGGCATGTAAAAAGTCATTTTAAAGAACTTCTCACCTGGAATAGCCGTGTTAAGCATCATTGCCAATCCCAGACCAAGAACAACGGGAACGGTGATGAATACCCCCAACCATTTCAAGTTGTTTATCAAAGAAATATAAAAGACTTTATCATTGAAAAGCCTTGTGTAATTCTTGAAACCAATAAATTCGGGATCTGTCAGGCCATTCCAGTTAGTAAGACTCAAGTAAAAAGTATAGAACATCGGAGCAATTACCCAGATGATATAGATAAGGACAGGAATAACTAAAAATAAATAGGGGATAATATCGCGTTTGGTACGTGACATGGCAAAACTCCTTTAGAAAGAAATCAGGTTCGTGGCGGTCTTCCGCCACGAACCTGAACAGTACTTTTATTCTTCTAAAAAGATTTCTTGGCGAGCTGCTTCAAGATCGGCAAGAAGC